>Ga0137362_10000105_pt1 | contig 34797 bp, 55 predicted proteins | sample MadtaG_2_FD_104801 | JGI IMG/M metagenome (GOLD analysis project Ga0137362, IMG submission 104801) | Vadose zone soil microbial communities from Angelo Coast Range Reserve, California, USA - Mad1_100_16 metaG | ecosystem: Environmental > Terrestrial > Soil > Vadose zone | place: USA: California... | reverse complement strand
TCTTCTATGCTATACATTATTTTCTTTTGCTAAATTAAACTAAAAAATCTGAGTCTTGAAGTTCACATACAGATCTAACGCACTTGGCTTTAGGGCGTAAGTATAATTTCTGCCATTAACTTTAATATCAATAGCACCAGCGGCTTGCATTGTCTCCGCTATCCTGTCTATATCAAACACGCTAATATCTCCCCAATATCGAGAAAGCAATTGCTCTCTAGTCATCTTGTGATCTGGGATATCTATAAGTGCTTTGATAATCATTCTCATACAAGAACCTTCATTAGATTTATTTTTCCCGTGACCTAAAGTAAGTTGCTTCATACCTTGACAGCATAGCTCACATTCGTTCATTGCCTCCTCTATGTGAATAGCTTTAATTAACAGAGAGTCATCATATGCTAATGATATGATCATTGCTAGTTTGATTACCTGATCTCCAAGTCTTTCGTAAGTTCCTGTTGGATCAAATAATGATCGATTTTGTAATTTAGTTTTCAAGTCATCATACCATTGTTCGTATATAACCATTGCTTCATCAGTCCACTGGAACTCTCCCTTTACGTCTTTTATATCTTTGAGATACTGCGCCAAATCGTCTAGATTTGGCGGATTGCCATTTTTTCTAGTTAATGGATTGATACAGGCTGCATCATTTGAATATATGATGAATGTTCTAGCAATGAATCCACCATGGACATCTTTACTTTGTACTGTCTCTGAGAATAATTCTTCATTGGTAGCAGCTAGCAGACTTATGCATGGACTCTTTAAGACATCTGTATTAGTGCTCTTTAATGTGTTTATCCATTCTTTCTCATGTTCATGAGTATTGAATATATCTATCAGTACATTTAATGCATCTGGATCTTTGATTAACAGAGAAGATAACTCACCTGTTACTATCAATGCATGAGCCTCTTTTAAAACTCGGCCATTTTCTAGAGATTTAGCTTTACCTAAATCTTGAATCATCTTTTGGAAGCTAGTTCGGCCTGATACAATTCTCGTATTATCAGTTTTCTCTGCCAAAACTCTGCCTACACTCACAGGGATGCCTTTTCTTATGCCTGATCTTCCAACTATAAACACATATATGTTTGCATATTGTCTAAAAACTCCTCCACGATCAATGAAAACATTTTTACGAACTGTTGATGCTAGAGCAGTAGCGGCTGCCCAATAATAGAATCTCGCTGGTGCTTCAGACATGCTGTAAGCACTAGCCACACGTTCTAAGAAATGCATTTTATGGATCTTTCTCAATCTGGGCGAAGAAGAAGATGATTAAGATACCATTTTAGAGTTAGCGATAATGAATTGTTTCCTTGTAACGATCTTACCACAATGTTTACATCTTGTAGCATTTGCTGATGGATATCTGTTTAAGTTTGATATAGTAATGTTATGACAATATGGGCACTCTGCGTGACCATCTAATCGAATTTGCTTAGAGTTCATATCTTTATCTTTTTCATGCCATCTAGAAATTGTTCTGAATAATTTACCCATCGCTTGCCTACTGATATTTCACATGGGATGACTAGTTTATAATCCCTACTTAGCGTGCATGAATTAAAATCTATATGCTTTTCTAGTTCTTCTTTAATAATTGGATAGACTTTATCTTTTACTGAGTCATGACATAATGCTAAAAATGAATCATGACTTTCAAGCAGAAAATAAAAGCAACTTTCTGCAAGCTCTCTTATTCTCTTCTTGATTCTAATCATGGCAAACTTAACTTGATCGCTCACAGTACATTGAGGTAGATGAGCATAAGCCTCTTTGAATAGTTCATCTCCCCATTTATTCAAGAATATTCTTCTTCTCCCATGTGGAGATACTAATTCACAATTATTATCTCTTAAAGCTTCTTGAATCTCAGCGTGATAAACTTGCCTTATTTTAGGGTTGGCAGCATGTACTAAATCAAGCTGCTTGCCTGCTTTCCACTCGCTGATATATATTCCAGCATACTTAGCTAGATTGAGCATATGCATGTGCTTCTTCATGTCATAATTAATTGCATGTTTAGTTTTCTTGCCAGCTTGCCTCTCGTAGTCAGTTATTGCATCAAATCCAAGCTCACAAGCTATCATTGCAGTTTTTGTATGTTTATCATCTTTAATACCATGTTTATTGTAGTTAAATTCAGTGCGTTCGTATTCCTTTAAAGCTTGCCAGTCTTTAGCAAGCACACATACTACTCTATCCTCTGCCTGAGCAAGATCAGGCTCGATAAAGCTATAGTTTTCATCAGCAACAAACATGCTACGAAGATCAGCCCCACCTGCATCAGATAACTGGATATCTTCATGCTTAGTCATAGTTTGAAGTGCAATACCTTCATTTACTATTGACACTGGTGCTTTGAGTATTCCGGTAGATGTACGACCTGATTCTGTACCATTAATATTACATTGGGTATGGATTCTACCATCATTGGACAGTTTTGCATCAATATATGTTCCAATTGTTTTCCGCAGTTTTCGCACTTCAAGGATAGTAAGTAAGATATCTCTTCTCCTACGATCCTTACAGTTATTGTTAGCAAGAGATTTGAGGGTTTCATCGCTAGTGTCTCCTCTTACTGGCAGTTTTAGGTAGCTATATAATAATTTAGCTACCTGATTCTTAGGACCATTACTCATTACATTAAAGTTCTTATACAACCCAAAGATCTCCAGGTTGATTGAATCATCTGGCTGATACATTTTTGATATGTTTTCAATCAGGCTTGCCTGCTTTGCTTCTCTAATCCGCTCATATTTTCTTCGTAGATCTGCTCGAATCCTCTTGTCAATCAAAATTCCTATATCTTCGATATCACTATATAATCTATGCAATGGCATAATCTTATCAAAGAAGAACTCATAGAGTTCTTCTTCTTTTAATGCCGCTAAAATCTTCTCGCAGCATTCGAACTCAACTGCTGCATCTTTAGCGTTATATAAGAACCATCGATCGATGTTGTGAATCTTTGGATTAAATTCTTTACCTTCATCTTTATAATATGGCTCATCTGTTATATAAGAACTTATAAACTGTAAACTTTTTGGGAGTTCGGAGAATAAAATATGCCAGCCCATTGCCATATCAAAATAGCAACCATGCCATTTTAAACCTATTTGACGGCATCTTTTCTCATCGAACTTAGCATTCTGAGCCATAATCTTAATCTTTGTGTCGCTAAGAAAATCAGATAGCATGCGCCACATATAAGCAAGATCATGATTAGGGATGATATCAAGAAATAAAGGTATGCTACAAGCTTCATTTGCGTTGAAAGATAAACCAATACATTGGGCATAAGTTTTAATTGTCTCTACGTCTAGAGCTACGTATTCTTTGTCTTGATTTCTTTCTAAAAAACGCACAACATCGAGAGAATTTCTAGCAACCCATAAGTTTCTACTCGGCAGCTTGATTTCTCTAAAAGTACTTTGTTCTACAGCACGAGCGAAATCATGCTTGATTACACTTAATTCTTTCCAAGACGATAATGTATTACTTCCTGAGTTATGAAGCAAAGATGCTGGGTGCAATGTTGCAATAGTTTTAGTGCCAGTTCGTTCAGCAGAGAGTATCGATCCACGATATTTCTTAATGCCTTTAAATCCAGTAACGTAACGCAGAGCGATGTCACCAATCGCCAAAATGCAATTCGGATTAATAGTGGTAATTTCTTCATATAATTGTGGCAAAAAATCTTCAATTTTTTGGCCAATTAACTCTAGCTTATTGATATCATTATTTGGAGGCCTAATCTTACATACATTAGTGATATAACACAAAGATCGATCATATCCCGCATCTCTTAGGCATTCATTAACAAGAGCACCAGATGCACCTTTAAATGGTTCTCTATCAAGCTCTTCCTGCTGACCTGGAGCTTCCCCGATAAGCATCAGCTTAGCGTCAGGATTTCCTAAACCTGGTACATATATTGAGTCATGCATCTCTTTGATTACTTAAATATTCCTCATACTTATTGAGAGCTGCTATGCATTCATCTAAATAGTCATATTCAGTTTCATCGAGCATATTTGCTTCATTTTCAAAATGAAAATTACCTGTCTCTAAGCACTTCCATACATATTTATGACCTGCTTCCCTCCAAGTATACTTCTCTATTTCTTCCTGAGTTAGTCTATTGTTCATTTTCTATACCTCTTATCATTACTTAGCTTTATACCTATCTCTGGATGTTTACTCCTCTTGCAGTCGTGATCAATTAGTGTCATAATTGCTGAAAGAGTGTGCAAGTCTAGTTCACTTCTTTTTCTGCTTAAGACATCGAGAGATATCTCTTTCTCTCCTTTTTCATCACATGAACGGCAGTGATATGAGACTAGCATTTATTTATTCGGCTTGAATCTTGTTATTTCATGAATGTATACCTCAGTAAGCCTATGCACAGCCATTCCTACTGTTGCTAACGTGCAGATTATGCCAAAGAATCCTATTGCTACTATTGTTTCCATATTAGTCATTTAATTTTCTCCTTTTTTCAAAATCTTAAGTAAATTTATAAGTCATATCTCGGTGAGGATCTAATTTATTTTTTATGCATTCATGTACATATTTGTTTTTGTCCTTTTCTATTGTGATGAAATGTCTGTTTGAATCCTGGCAAGCTGGAATGATAAACATGCTTCCAAGAATTAGTGATTCGGGCTGAGTGCTATGATTGAGTAAGATCTTGGCTGTATTTTGTCTGCTGCTTACTGAAAACGCTGAAAAGTGAATTTTGCCATCTAATAGAGCAGGATCACCATTGACTGCTACAATTATAGATTCGTATGTTAGAGTATATTGCCATGGTTTTGGTGAATTAAACTTGTCTATATTCAACAAACTAATTAATGGATATTCCTGAACCTTGAAGTTTCTGGCTAGCAGGAGATTCTTATAAGAGCTGAAGTTATCAATATCGCAGAAAATATAGAAGAATGAATCTTTTCTCAGCTTGTCATAAACTTGAGCAAATAGATCAGCTAGCCATTCATCTGAATGCAAGTCAATCTCAAAGATAGCAGCATGAAAGCAATCTTCAGGAAGCTCTCTTAATATTAATTCAGGCTTGCCATAAAATGCTCTGTCTGGTTCTATTTTAGGAACTGAGTTGTCAGCAGAATACTCAGAAATAACTTGCTTGAATGCCTTTTCATAGACTCTTTTTGCTATATCTCTGCTAGCTGATTTTTCTAATTCAGGATCTATTAAAAAAGCCTTTGCTAAATTGACATCTTCATTCAGCTTGCCAACTGATATGTTTAGTTGAGCGGCAGTGTCTTTTATGCCCCAGCCCGTGTGCCCACGGCCTCTCTTTCCTGCGCCATAAAGAGATTGAAAAAGTCTATGAATCTCAAACTCTAGCTTCACTCTGGCTTGCCAAGATGTTTGGTCTTCTTTAAACTTTTCTATAGATCTAATCAAATCGTATTGTTCTGGTTCTAGATCTGATGGATAGATTGCACATTCGATTTTTTTGTAACCTAAACTTTTGTATGCAGCAATCTTGTTTTCTCCATATATAATGTGACCGTCATCTTTAATAATTGGCATTCTAGATTTAACCAAATCTATTCTTAGTAATTTTGGAATATTATCAGGTAAAAGAATATTATCAATCTCGACTTGCTCTATTCTCTTTGGAATTAAATTAATCATTTTTTACCTACTTTTTTCTAATCAACTGGCTGCTATTCTTTGCACGATTAGAATAAGAATGCTTTATTTACCCACTATAGCGGCACCAGAATTTTTATTTCTCAGTGTCTTCTAATTCATCATCTTTATCGTCTTCTTCATCATCTTCTTCGTCATCAGTTGGCTCTAATTCATTTAATTCTTCGATCTCTTCGTCCGGCATCTTCTCTTCTCCTTTTCTTATATCTTTGTGCGCGTCGGTGGTTGATTATAGACAACCAATACTGCTTCTTGTCTTATCCGATATTTTATTCGCGCGCACATCTGGGCGCTAAGAAGTCAAGGGCATAAACCCTTGAATCTCATTCTTGTCTCTTCCATTAAATCTTCCACTCTTGACATAAGCCTTTATTTTTCGTCCCTTCAAAAGCTCTATGTCAAGATTGGCAATACCATCAGTGGAAAGCTTCTTACCGAAAGCTATCTGTAAGAACTCTACCTGATATTCCATGTGTTTTTCTCCCATGTAGTAGAGGATTGGCACGCCGATAGAGGAAGCATCAGGGCCTGATTCGATGATAAACTTGACTACGTTAGTCATAGAATCAGGATCTGTTTTGGCTGGCTGCTGGTACACATCTGCTATGTTAAGTACGTATACTCCAGGTTGAACTATCTTAGTCTGGAGCATTTGCTCTTTGCTGATTGAAACGTTAATGGGCATTCTTTTTCCTCTTTTGAGTTGCCTGATGAATTAGGCCATTATTGAGTCTATAAGTCTCACTTATCGCAAACGTTATTAAATTTCTTGCTTTAAGCTATCCTCCATAAAATATGAAATTAATTCAAGTAACTCTACATTCGTTAGTTTATTTATTTCTTTGTTAGTATAGTCATCTATATCGTTAAAATTACATAATTCATGTTTTATTGCATTTGCTCTTATATTATATCTTATAGTCTCAAGTAAATTTCTCATAAAGAACTCATGAATTTCTGACCATTTATCTGCGCTTGCAGTAGATCATAAAAACTGTTATCTGTAAAATCGATATTAGGTGCAAGCCGATAAGCTGTCTTAGCATCATCTTCTCCTGTTGGGATTGTTAGTACTAACCTATCTGTTCGGATTGGGTCTTGAATGCTTGTACCACCAGTTTGATGATAACCAAACATATATACTTCATCAAATACTGTAGGAATCCAAGCGCCAACCTTGTTGCCTTGACTTACTATTGCTCGCGTTTTTGTTATCAGTCCAGTGAGAATATTTGTGCTCTCAGTAGAAACGATATGAGCAGTGAAGATGATATTCTTTGGATTACCTTTTCTGGCTAGCAAGATTTTGCTGTGCATTAGTAACCATTCTGTAAACCTCATCTCTGCTTTGTAGTAATCAAAATCCATCATGTCTGTCTTGTTGCTTTTACTACCTTTGCTTTTGAGCATACTCTTGATTAACTTAGGAACAAGCTCACCTTTTGCTTCTCCTATAGTCTTGACTACTAGATTTTCCATGTTTGTCAAGCTATCATGTAAGAGAGACTCATATGGACATGATGTTCCACAATGATTGCCAGTGTCTTTCTCACATAATTTATCATAGCCACAAATAGGACATTTAAACCACTTCTCCATAATATCTGAGACTTGATCTGTGTCAGAAAAAGTATCATAATCTATGCTCTTTTTAGGGAAATGTTTGAGAGCAATAGCAGGCATCTTGAAATCATAATCAAAGACATATAGGTTAGGAAAGCTTAATCCTGCAACAGACTTGCCAGATCCGCTCGGCCCCTTAAATAGAGCAAATATTTTGTTGTCCTGATTGTTTACATCTTGAGTGTTCGGCATATTACTCCTTAGATTTTCTCCATTAAAATTACTAATCAATACCCATTTCTTTCATCCACTCTGTTGTTCGCAGCAGTTCTGGATCTATCATACCATTTCTAGCATGAGATCGCATTGTTAAGATTATCTGAGCAGCTTGCTCAGCAGCTTGAATTGCTTCACTTAATCTCTTATAATCAGTTGTATCGGATAGCATCTCGGATCTAATCATATCACACTTTCCGATTGTGATCATAAGTAGATTATTTAATTTATGTGGAACTCCATTAGCTAGTACTCCCATAAGCTCTTTAATCAAGTACTCAGCTCGACGACGTTTATCCGCGTTTAAAGTATCCTCTTCAAGTCTCTCAAATTCTTCTTGACCAACATATTCTATAGTCTTGTTAGCAATTACTTCTGCTATAGCTGGATTAGCACGTCTAAAATACTCAATAAGATATGCTGAGAAATGGATAACGTCTTTACTTATCATAACTGGATTGACCTTTCTTGAGAGTCTTCAGCAGGATTCAACAGTAGTCTAATTTTCTCTTCTAGAAGATTAGACGCCAAATCTTCAACAGTAACAAAGCCATTCGTCTTTTTCGCCAAGATGTCCAGAAAATCAGGCTTATCATCAACTGGGCCAACATATATAATCTGTAGTTTGATCTCAGGATTCGCATCTATAAACTCTAAGACTAGAGACTTGTCTGATATATCTCCATCTGTAATTATGATAGCTGACTTTTGATTATCAGCTTTGAGCAAGTTCAATGCAGGTGATAGATTAGTTAATCCTTCTGCTGCTAAATGATCTTTGTTGCTTGCTAATTTTCTTGCGTGAGAAGCAAAAGAGTAAATATGCTTACAATTTAGATTCTTAACTATGCTCATTAATGCTTCAATCTTAGTAGTTTTGTTGTCGCAAAACTCCGACATAGAACCTGAGCAATCTAAGAGTAGAGCGTTCTCAGTAATAGCCTTTCTTCTCTTAAGACGCTCAGAAAGAGTCAGGTTTTGATTAAGATTTCTTGCTATCGTTCCCATATTTTATCCTTTAATCAAGCCTTCAAGTCTTTAAGAAGCTCACTAAGCTCCTTTTTTGCTCTGTTTAAAATTACCATCGTTTCGGTATCACCACCCAAATCTGGATGGAATGCTCTAGCTAAAGCTCTGTAGCCCACAAGAATTATGTTCTCGACTGCACTATCTACATCTGTGATAGCTAGATGATTGTTCAAATCCTTCTCTGCTTCAACTGATAAGACTTTATATCCTGGGCCAAGTTTATTCTTTACTTGAGTTTGTGTCAAGATGAATGGAGAATTTATTCGTATATTGTATGTCTGGCTCATATATCTCTCGTTTTCTAAAGTCTGAACTGCTAGTGAGAATCTGTCAAAATCTCTTTGTGATATATCTGTCCTCTTCTCAAATTCATCAATCATCTCTCCGATTTGCTCTGCTTTATTAGTGAAGAGAATAGTCTCATGCTTGCCTGCTATTACATGTAGCGTATTAGCTATATGGGATGTTTCCATCTTACTTATCTCTATATATTGCCCACTTTTAGTTTTCCACAGCATGCTACAAATTGGCCTGCCCAACATCCCAAGGCTTAACGTCGTAAAGTCGATCAATTTCAAACTCACGAACTTCTGGATCTTTTTTGCAAAGCTCTTTGAACTGGCATCCTGAATATTTATCACAAGACGTAAAATTTCTAGGAAACTTATCTGCTTCTATTAAACCTAGCATTAGCTTTATCCAAAAGATTGTATTCTCGCGCCACTCATCTAAAGTTGCTTGGCTATATTGAATAACATGGCGCTTAAATTTATCACTAGGCTTGAGAGTCTTTTGCAAGCCGATGTCATTAATGATTATTGAATGAGAGTCAAGAAACCAGCAGTAGCCTTTGAACTGATTAGATAACTCATTTGGCTCTCGTCTGCTGCTGACTGATTTATGATCCACTGCTAGCAACGTTCCGTTGCTCTTTTTTAAAATCAAATCGATCTTTACTTCGTATAAGATACATAAATCTTCACTGTCATAAATGACTTTGCTACCTGCATTTTCAATAGAGAAGATAGAATTATCGGACCAATCATCATTTTCCCAGAAATCTGTATACTGAATGAATGCATCTATCATCTTCTCGATATCTTCAGCTTGCAAGTTCATAGAGACGGCTTTATGACGCATTGCTATGATGCAAGAATTAACTGCATTAGAATAGTTTTTGTTATTCTGGAGCCATCTAGATCTGTTTTTCTTCAGGTTATAAAACACATCAAGACCATGATGGAGCAGAGATCCTTTCTCAAAGTAGTCTGGAGTCTCTTTTGGAGTTAAGTGATTTATGAATTTCAATTTGTAAAAATACGCGCAAGATTGCGCGCCATCAAGCTTCTGTGAATCAATTGCTATGATTTTTTTAGGCATATTATTTTTTCCCCCAATTATATTGTGCTAAGTATATGAGACCAGATGCAATTACCTCTTTAAACCACCATGAAGGATATTGACCACTTCTTTGCTCCGGGGGCAAATCTTTTGTATATTCTTTTACTTCATCACACAAGTTATCCCATTCGTCTTCTGATCTTGTAGCCTTTAATTTAGTGAGTATCTCGTCTTTAGACATTAGATTATTCCTTTATTTGCTCAGGTTACCGATTTCTTTAATATCAACTGGCTTGCTCTCTTCGTTGTTTAGTAATTCTTCTGCACTCTTCGGACTAATCCAACTTACATCCTCCACTTTGAATGAGATTGCCTCTGCATAATGGCCTATATCATGATCCTTTGCAGCAGCTACATCAAGCAAGTAAGCTTTCCATCTGGCTTGCTTGAATCGATAAAGAGTATTGAAGAAAATAGCGTATCTATATCTTTGAGTTAGTTGCATATTGCTTTATGGTTTAAATTCAGGCTCGCGCAGCGAGACTAGAATCCCCATCTCTTTCCTCCTGTAGTAGCTAGCACTTCGGCTAGCTCTTGAATAATAGAAGATTCATTCCAATTTACTTCTTTTGCGTCTAATACATTTGCAGAGACTGCTCTTTTCTTCTCTACTATTTCAGCTAAAAACTCATCAATAGTTCCTACTGCTGTGGGGTATACCCCCTTTATTTTATTGGCTGTTTGACCTGGTCTACTAAAACGACCTTCAGGCTGCTCTTCATTAGCAGGATTCCATTGACGTTCCATCATGATATAAAAGCTACAGAATTGTAGATTCAATCCTTCACCTGCCGCTAGCGTTGAGGCTAGCATGATCCTGTAAGCCGGATTGTCTTTAAATTGATCTACAACTTGAGATCCTGCTTCGGCTGATAAGTATACAGTTTGGCTTGCCAAGCCTAATTCATCTAATTTCTTGAGAAGCCTGCTAGCGACATCTTTATGATGCAAGAATACTACAATCTTTTCCTTAGTATCTTCATAAGATTCAATGAAATCTAAGAGATAATCTGCTACGATGTCTACTTTTGCTCTCCCTGTGAGAGATCGCATTCTGTTTAAGTAGCCAAGTAATTCTGATTGCTTTTGAAAATTAGTACTTCCATTCAAGTCATATAAATAATACTGCTGAAACTTCTTTAATTCTTCAACGTAGAGTTTTTCTACATCATCTCCTAATTCTGTAAACATGAACTCCCTTGAAATTGCAGGCAAGTCAGGAAGAACATCAGACTTGAGACGCCTAATAATGAAGTCTTTATTCTTTTCATGAAATGCCTTTGCGTCTTTCAATCCTCCGATTTTATAGCCATATCCCGATCTATATTGCACGCATTCTAATGCTTCAAACTGCGAAGCGTTGTGATATCTGTCAGGACGTAATATATTCAAGATTGGGAAGAACTCACCTGCATGATTCTTGATAGGAGTTCCAGATAGTGCTATGCAATACTGCATTTCTCTGCTTAGCGCTCTAACGCCATTAGTTCTCTTTGCAGCACTATTCTTAATATGCTGGACTTCGTCGAGAATTAATATTCCACTTCCTAACTTAGCTCTAGCTGCAAAGTCTGGAATGTCTTTAAACCTCCAGAGAGTATCATAGGAGATTATGAATCCAGCAGCAGGAGAGATAAAGTCATTCTCATTTTCTATGATCTGAGAGATGAACTCATCTTTAGACCAGCGAGCGAATTCACGCAGCATTTGGATCTTGAGCTTTTTCTTGCAGATAATACAATATCTCAACTTCGGATCGGCTTGCCTTAACTTGCTAACAACCATGATGGCTTGAATAGTTTTTCCAAGACCCATTTCATCCATAATTAAGCATCGTGAACCGGAATTTAGTGTGAATGCTGCTCCTTCCACTTGAAATGGATATGGACGTTTGAAATCATCAGAGATAAAGTTTGAGAAATCTCTGCTTGAAATTAAACTCTTGCATTGAACATGACCACACGCGAAGCGGCGCTGAATCAAATTCATGATTCTTGATTCAGAGATTAAATCAACCGGCTTAGAGCAAACTGGACAGTAATGAATTATCTTAGCCATTAGTTTGATCCTTTTTCTGAGCACAGCGAATCAGCATCGAAGGATCCAAGGATCTTGATTGCTCTCTTCTCCGCTTTATCATGGCTCATACCGGCTTGCACCATTACTTTTACTGAGTCAGATATTGCTTTATTGTATGCTGCCCTCTTTGCTTCATCAGTCTTAGCAGCTTGAGATTTCCTCTTTGTCTTTAGAGCGTCTCTCTTATACTGCTCTTGCTCTTCAGGAGACAACTTCGTTGTCTCGTCTCTTAAAGTTTTTATTCTAACCTTAGAAGTAGCCTGCTCATGAATCTTTATCTTTGCTTGAATCTTACGTAGCTCTTCTAAATGCTGGACTATGATTCCATTCCAATTTTCGAGAAGATTACCAGAAGAATCATGAATCATTAAATCGACTTGCGCTTCATGATTAAGAAATAGCTCGGCTTGCTCTGCACCAGAAAGTGCGTTCTGGCCATTATTGGCTATTTCTTTGATAAGATCTGGCCGATTAATCTCAATGGCGTTTTGAGCTATGCAGTTTGAGCAATAAGCCTCAAGATTGGCAGGCTTGTTGCACTGATAATCATGCAGCCAAACTTTCTTGCATTGTACACATGTGTGGCCTATGCATTTTATTATGGGTTGAGAGTTAGCTATTATGACTTGGTTAAGTAAGGAAAATCCAGGGACTTCTTTGCAGTCACATGTGAAGTTTGCTGGGATAGTGCAATTGATAATCTCGCAGTAGTGCTTGCGCCCACATATGACGCAAGTATGCTCATGAGCATTTGCTTGCCTGACTTCACTAATATCTTGCTCTGGCTGTTCTATCTGACTTTGATGAATCTTGTTTGATTGAGCTAATTTGCACAAACGGCATTGAGCAAATAAGCCTGCTATATATTCATGTGGTTTAGTTCCGTCTATATTCTGCATTTGATCTCCTTTGTATTTCGTTAGTTTGCACTACTCTAACTCTTAGTCCATCTTCTAATAGTTGTTTAACTCGTTCATTTTTTAGCTCCTTTGAACTAGTTTCTTCAACCAAGTGCCATGACTTGACCTGATACCATTCGATTCTATATCTCATTTATCACTCCTCTATTTATATTTGAGTTTTTCTCTAAATCAAATCTTTTCTTCAATCATTTCTTCTTCTCTATTGAGATACTCATAACTCGCTAGCTGGAAAAGCTCTCCTCTAAATATATTTGGCCTGCCGGCTAATATCTCGTTTCTGCTGACGCAATTCTCAGATACACGTTTAAGCAAGCCGTGAACTAAGAACTGAGCAATGATTCGGCCATTGTTTAATCTCAATTCAGCAAACTTGCCTGAATCAGATATGTCTAGAGTTAGGTTAGGTATTTGCATGTGTTCCTTTATATCTTATTGGCTAAGATGCTTGAATTTTATTAAGATATCAAGCTCGTGTCCTGTTAGATCCATTGCATTCTTCTTCTTTATTTCAGAAAGTTGCCTTAGTTCCATTGCCAATTTATCTGCTGAATTTTCACAGCCATTTGGGCAGATGAAGATCATATCTGCATTCCTCTTCATTTCTGTTTTGCAGTATCTACATGTCATAATTTATATCTTTCTCCCTCTAATAATCCAAATCTCCATCAGTATCTTTAATGTTCTCTTCTATGCTCTTAGCTATCATAGCTTCAAGCTGTTTCTTTGTGTGTTTTGTTTTTGGTATATATTTTACTTTTCCATTTACTTCGGTAAAATATCTAAATCCGTCCTCTTTCAGGATCTTTTTCTTAGTCATATTCTCCTCTTGCTAGTTTCTCTCTGTGAGCTTTAAGTGATGCTAATGGGTCATATCTCTTTGCGTCTTCTTTGTCTTTTCCTTTTTTTACTAATGCTTTCATTTCGGCTGGTGTTACTTCTCTTGGCTTGCTAGCGGCACGAAAATAGGAACATCTTGTCTTGCATCCTTTGAACTTACATTTTAATATCTTGTGGCCAAATGGAGTAGTCACTTCTTCATGATGCCTCTTCTCGTGACCACACTTGCATGGCTCAGATACTGCTTTAATATGCTCAAAGTTTTCACAAGCACAAAAGGCACAAGCATTGCTTTCTATCTGGCTTGCCGAAGGCGAGACTCCTCTATAAGCGGTAAAAAGCTCAATTTGGTCTGGTGAATCCGCGCAATGTTTACCAAAATTATGCCCACAGAAACACATACGCATGATTTGCGACTTATGCGCATTCATGGCTCGTTTAGCAAGCTCATCTGGAGAATCTTGTGCTAGGTTCTTGATGGTTGATTCTACTAACGATTTAGGGTCTGTCATATGATTTGCACCTGAGTGACTGAGTGAGTGTCTATGTGCGCATCAGGATGTAGTCAGGTGCGCACCTAGGTGGCCTGTTTTGGCTAAGTGCTTTTATGTCAGTCACTTAGCTAGGATAGCACAAAAGGAGGGGGATGTCAAGGGGCAAGTTTTGTTGAAAACAAAGGACTTACCGGCAACGCCAGTTAACTCATTGAAAACAAAAGACTTCTTCTATTGTATTATTATATATATATATATATATGTATATATATATATTATGTAAGGGAGGGGGGTAAGTCCTTTGTTTTTTTTGACCCATTCCATAACTCCTTTGTTTTCATCAAGTTAAGCCATTTTTGGGCTCCTAGAAATTCACCCGATTATCACCTGATGATCACATGATGTACAACTAGTCACTCGGGTTGTATAGAAAGTGCTTGAGGTTGTACTATAGTTGCAACGAAGTTGTGTTGCTAAGTTGTTGATTCTACATAGAAATATATTTAATTTGGAGATCCCATTTGCAAGCTGGTTTCATGAACATGCATGCTCGCGTATGCTCATGTATTCATAGTGCAATAACTACAATATAATTCTCTTATAAATAATTCCCAATATAATTCTCTTAAATAAATTCATAATTCTCTTAAATAAATTTCTTTATGCGAGCAAAGACTAGCAAGCCTAGTACTGGTAGTACTTTGAGCAAGTCTCTAGCCACTCTCGGTAAGAGCTTGAAAACAAGCCAAATAAACTTTCGAAAAAGATCAAAAAAGACTTGCATTGAGACTTGAAATGGCTTAAGATTGAGAAGTGGCAAGCAAGCCACAAGAGATTAAGAAAAGGATAGAGGATAAAAAGATGCTAATCGGAAAGAACCTAGTACAGAACAAGGAATGGCCTGAGCCGAAAGAATACGATCGAGTCTATTTTGAGTACGTCGAGACTGATGCTCTTGAGAGTTATGGGAAGACGCAGAAGACTGATAAGGGCAGAGAAGATGTAAAGCTGAACGGCGTGAAATGGCAGGGCAGCAAGCCTGTTGAGCTTAAATTCTCAGAGCGCGAGTTTGCGACTCCTGAAGAGAGAGACGCATTTCTCAACACACTCACTGCTGACGCTCTGAATTATATCGGTAGCATCTATAAAGAGGATGAGCCAGTCATTACGATGCTTCAAGCTCTCGGCGACGGACTTGACCAGTGGGCACGCAACAAGTTAGTTGGTAAGAATCGTCTCGGCAAGCCTCAATCTGAAGATGAGGCTAAGGCCAGCATGCTCAAAGATTTGATGCGGACTGGCAAGTTTACCGAGAAGCAAGCTCGCCGGAAGATTGAACTGGTGTTTGCACCCATTGAAGATGACGAAGAAGTAGCGGCTGCATAATCAATTATCTGGCCATGCAAAATAAACTTGTATGGCCAGAATTATTTGTGCTATGATAAGTCTTGAATGATAAAGGAAGCAAAACGATGAGATCAGGAATGCCTGAGAAAGTAAATCGCATAGTATTTTTCTGCTCTCTCGGATTGCATGATGCTATAGCTAGGGAGCTAGAGACTCTTGATGCAAGATTGGTCGATCTAATCATGCAAGATGTTGCGGCGAGATTGTAACAATGAAATCGCTCTATCAAGATGGTGGAGCGATATGCATGGACTGGTCCCCATGCACTGATGATTAGACCAAAAATATAAAGGAATGAAAATGGTTAACAGCATTGAAACGGAAAGTGTATACGATAATTGTAAGGCGCTTGCAAACCTAGTGCAAGCCGCAACGCTGGATTATGACGGAATACAGCAAACTGAACTCAAGAGCATTCACATTGACTTCAGTGAGCAAAACATCAGAGTCACCGTGACAAAGAAACAGACTGTGCATTTCGCAAGGCAGGTCCGATAAAATGTACTACATTCAAGATTCAACTAGCGGACGCATCGTATATATGTCACGATTCGTCCGGTGTGCTCGGCGATACATCAACATGATGCGGGCAGGCTTGCAGTTCATCATCATTCATGATTCTGGGAGGATAATCGAGTGATCTCAAGGGTACTGAGAGTTTTTTGAACTTTCGGTACCCTTTTTGTTTACCTCATCTGGCTAGATCGTGGTATGATTGATTCATGAATAACAAGACATTCCAGATCGTTGACAAAAAGAGCAAAGCAATTTGGGTCGTGATTCGTCAAGTTGCCGGAATTGATAAAATATATAATCTTGGTAGTAAGATCCCAGGATATGGCAAAGTGATAGGAATCAAAATAGAGGAGGCGAAATAGATGAAACTAGCATTAGGCGCAGTCGCATGGGTAACGATCATGCTGTATTACGTAGGGCAAGCAGTGAGTACGGTTGGGCAGCATGTCCTGGTGGGGGTGAAGTAAATGGCACAATTTGAGCTTTTTTGGGCACCAACTGGACAGTCACTAGGTGTAGTCTTAGCTAGATCACTGCATGATGCTATCCGTAAGGCACCGCAGCCATGGCATAAATATCCTAGTGAGATTTACGCAGTTAATTTTTGGAATTAGCGGCTAGCCGGTCTGCCGAAAAGACCGGCATTTTTCTTGCTCACCTGCTTTATGATTCAAAGTCCACTGCCCCATAAACCTCTTTAAGATCCAAAGCCCACCCGACCCCTCCCTGCCCACATAAGACACCTTAAGAGTTTAAGATATTAAAGTCTTAATATATAAATATAAAAAGATATTAAGGTATTAATATATCAACCTGTTCAGACCTGATGCTCTCTATCATCATGAGGCTACCCCATATGGGCTAACCCTTAGGAGTCCCAGAATCGTGACGGCGCGCCTATCCGTCTCTCTCTAAAAATAAGAAAAATAAGATAAATCTATATAAAAGAATGCCTATAAAAGAATGCTTTATATTTTAGAACTGTGATCATCATTACCTCCGAAATTAGTTTGTAAGCTGCTGATTTCAAAGCAAATAGACTTCTTGACGTATGGGTGAAACCGTGCTAGCCTTGAGATTAGGCAGGCGTGTATCTTCATCCTCGCTTCGCTCGGCTGAATTAGTTTATTATTATGTAGATACATGATGGTGAGAAACATGGATTCCTCGCTACGCCCGGAATAGAATCATGGAAATCTCTCAAGAAGAACTTGAGCGCAGATTAAATTCTCCCAAAAATCTAGCTGCAAGCCTGCCTAAATCAAAATCCTCCCAAACTCCTACTGCAAAGATCCAGCCAATCAAGCCGGTTCAAAAGAAGCATCTTGATGCAACCACTAGAACGGTAGCTGCAATCTTAGCCAATTCTGGTGATAAGAAGGCTGCTATCGCAGCCCAGTTTCACATTAATCCTTCACAGATATCTTCGGCTCAGAATTCTTCTAAGCTTGACATTAAAGATAGAGTCTCAGCAGGTACAGAACGAGTAAGAGAATTAGCACTCGATAAGCTCATGAGTGCATTAGGCTTGATGACTCAAGATAAATTCGAGGGTGCACAGTTGCGCGAATTAAGCGCAGTGGCTAGAGATATGAGCCGCGTGGTAGAGTGCACTACTGAAAAGGTTGTTAATGATAGTAGACTGCAAATAATCATTCAGGCTCCCGCACAGAAGACTGAGGATCATTATAAGACTTTGGATGTGTAGTTTTTGTGCAAAGGATTTGTGCACGTAAAAAGCTTGTGCACATTAATTCTCGTGAGCATCGAGTCATGCATGGTCTAGTGGTTTAATAAACCACGTCCTCCGATAGATCATGCAGGGGAGGCTGTGGGGCGTCTAATAGCAGCCTCCCGTAAATCTTATGACTGATGATGAGAAGATGATGAAATTCGGTAAGATGGTCTTTGGAATGATATCTGACGTTTTAATTGTTGGTGATCAAGCTTACGCACGTAGGACAATAACTACACCAGATGGACGAGGTGGTAAGCATTCTATTGAGCTAATAATTGCACGCAAAGGTGTTGCAGATATAATGGAGTTGGCAGCCTCCCACAATTTTAATGTAAAAGATATAGAATCATCTAGCAAGCCTGTTTGAGGCCGCTTAGATTCAGTGAGCAAGTATGGATAAATGCTATTATATTCAGTGTTTCGAGGAAGCAAAGGCAATCTGTCCATTTTGCAAGGATTCATTTTGCACAAATCATATTAATGAGCATAGACTTGCATGTAGGCAAGTCAAAAGTTAAGCAGAGGAAGTGTGTATGTAGATTGTGTATATAGATGGGCTGTCTGATGCATTAGTTCTTGCGAACAAAGTGAGCAAGTGACTCCATCAAGCAACATCAAGACCTGGACGCCATTTAAGAGACAAGCTGATTTTCTCAGCCTGCCAGATACGATATTTGAAGCACTATATGGAGGAGCAGCAGGTGGGGGCAAAACTGAGACATTGCTCATGCTTCCTATTGTGCGCCAGTTCTTCTCACATGCAAGATTCAAAGCTCTCTATCTCCGTCGTACTTTCCCCGAATTAGATAATGAAGTAATCCCCCGCAGTAAAGAAATCTATAACGCAGCAGGCTTCAATTCCTACCAAGATCAAAAGAAACGCTGGACCCATCCTTCTGGGGCAATTCTTCAGTTTGGTCATTGCGAGCATGAGAAGGATGTTGCAAAGTATGATACATCTGAATACAACATCATTCTGTTTGACGAAGCAACCTCTTTTACCAGACATCAGTACTTGTATTTAACGATGTCTCGCTGTAGAAGCGCGTCCGCAAATTTACCTGCCTTCGTCAGAAGTGGAACTAATCCAGGAAATATATCTCATTCATTCTTTCGCAAGAGATTCGTAGAGCCTGCAAAGAATGGCTACACGCTGCTTAAAGAAACCCGTGAATTTCACGGGAAGCCGACTGAATTAAAACGTATCTTCATCCCATCAAAAGCTGAAGATAATACGTTCTTGATGGCTAATGATCCTAATTATATAGCACGCTTAAATAGCTTACCCACAGCAGAACGAGCGGCTAAATTATTAGGAGATTGGTGGTCATTTTCTGGCCAAGTATTTGATGATTTTAGAGAATCTCCGCTTCCAGGCGAGCCTGAGAATGCTTGCCATGTTGTTGAGCCGTTTATTATCCCAGATTACTGGCCAAGAGTCTTGAGCATAGATTGGGGCTACTCAGCAATGATGTGTTCAGGCTGGTATGCTATAAATCCTATTCCTTCCCAAAAGCATCCAGCTAAAATCTATAAATATCGTGAATATACAGCACTCAAGACTAAAATTTCGGTGTGGGCAGCGGACATCAAAAGATTATCCCAAGGTGAAGAATACGCAGATATCGTGCTTGATCCGTCAGCTTGGGGAAATCGAGGCGATGAGCTTACGATTGCAGAGCAGTTTGCAAAATCTTCAGGATTCAAGCCAAGACGAGCTGATAATGATAGGCTTGGAGGCAAGCTGCTGCTTCAGGAGTATCTTAGATTTAGTCAGAGGCCTGCTAGCTATACTCCACTAACTGGATTCGATTTGAATTTGTACGAAAGAATAGATAGAATATCTGGGCTAGCCAAAGCTAATGAATATAAAAAATTATTTGAATCTGAGGAAACTGAGCAATTTCTACCAAAACTGCAATTCTTCAATACATGTGTTAAAACTATAGAGACTATACCCTTATGTACATACAGAAGAGATGCCGACTCACGAAGTGAGGCGAATGAAGAGGGAAACTCAGAAGATGTCGCAGAGTTTCCCGGTGATGATCCTTATGACGAAACTCGTTATGGCTTGAAAGCCTGCCAGAATTATCTTGAAGTTGGGCAAGCTGAACATAATCGAGCTGCTCAATTGGCAAATATAATGAGTCAGGCTGAGCAAACTAAGAATTACACTCAGTTCTACATCAATATGACTAACTTCGAGGCAAGTCAGAGAGATAAATTATCAGGGATTAAGAGAAATCATCGATCGAGCAAACTGAGATATGCGAATTTTAGGTAGTTTGAGATTGATCTTTAGAGAGTTCTCATTGTGCACATTTTGTTGGAGATGTGAGAGCCTCAAGTGGCCATCAAGGAAGATATATTGCAGAAGATGCAGGGAGTATTATCGATTCCAGAGTCGAGACTTAATGAAGTATAATTAAATATTAGGCGAACCAATAAAAATGATATATATAACTTTAGCATTACAGCTTCTTCCACTGATTCTTAAAAGTATTCTTGCTGTAGAGGATATGTTAAATACAGCTCCTGGTTTAACTAAGAAAGCAATAGTTCTTGCTGCACTGGATTCAAATGTTGTTTCAACTGAGCCTGGGAAGCCTATAGATACAAGTCAGCAAACGGTAGTTGCAAGCAAATTAGTTGATTCAATCGTAGGTGTATTAAATAAAACTATTTGGGCTAGTGATAAATCGGCAACAAAATGAGCAGAAGCTATAAATCAACTATCGCCGGCTTTGCTGTTGCAGTTCTTAATCTGCTAGCGAATGGTATTTCTCTTAGGCAAGCCATTTTCTCTGCATCTCTGCTAGCTCTTGGGCTCATGGCTAAGGATTATGACGTTTCTGGCGCTGGTCAGACTGTACAAGATTCGAGACATCAAAATTCTCCATCAAGTAATATCCCAATAAGTAAAGATGCAGATACAAGCAAATGAGCATCTGGGAGCTTGGTAGGAAATTAGGCAAGAATAAAGTAATTATACGTGAAAATGAAATCTTCGTTGAAGAGTTGGAGTTAGAAGATTTAGAAGATAGCGTGAGCGAGCACAGCGAGCACACGATGACTATAAAGCTAAATAATTTCTCAGTCCTTACAGATCCTGCTGCATCAAATAATCCTCTAGCCTTTGACATTGGAAATGATTCAGTGAGAATTGAGAATGCAATACTAGTTTCAAGAGATGCTGCTGAGAGGCTTGGTATCTTGAAGCAGCTTGATTCAGGCTTAAAAACTCCTGGAGCTAGCTTGTGATTCGCGTCAAAGCAACTAGAGAAGGATTAATCGGCCAGAAAATGGCATCTAATATTCCTGTGAATACGCATATACCATTTGTTGCCCTGCCTAGTGTCAATGCGTTATATAAAGTTGTAAGACTGAGAAATCCAGCAAATGGTGCAAGCTGCCTTGCAATGGTTTTAGATGTTGGTCCTTGGAATGTAGGTGATAATGAATATGTTTTATTGGGGCAGCGCCCACAAGCTGAATCAGGAATAGATAAATCTGGTAGGATTACAAACAAAGCAGGTATTGATATTGGGGAGAAAGTTTGGAAGGATCTTGATATGAGAGATAATACCGAGGTTGAATGGGAGTTTGTTTCTTGAGATTTCTTTAAATAAGTAAATCATGCTAACTGATGATCAAATCTACGATGCAGCAAGCCGGGTCACTAACTCGGAATCCGATTACGAAGCATCAATAGAACTATCTCATGCATTAAGAATGATATATACCTGTGCAGTTGAGGATGCTATTCAGCGAATCAAAGATGAGTTGAGAGATAGTGAATCTCTCGTGACAGAGACAGAAGTGATAGTGAAAGATTCTCCCAAGCTGATTGGACGCGAGCCTTGGTATATGAGAAAGACTTCTCTTGAGAAGAAGTTTAGAAAAGATCAAGAGCAATTTGAAAAAGATATAAGAGATTCTGCGCAAGCCGAGCAAGTTGAGAATGAGTCTTCATAATGGATTTCATTAATGAGAAAGAGCTTTTTGATAAAGTAGTTCAGCCTGCTATCAATGGGCTTGCATGTACAATTATGCAAGCTATTGCTCAGATTAGATCAGATATAGACGGAACAATATTGACTATTGAAGTTCCTACATTCACATTGAGATTGCACTTAGACTTGCCTGAAGAGAAAGAGAAATAATATGCCAGCAGTATCAGCAGCTCAATACGGATTGATGCAAGCCATGGCACATGGCGCCCCTAACAAATCTATCACTGGAGGAGCAGGGCCTTCTTCAGCGGTAGCAAAAGAGTTTGTTGCAAAGACTCCTGCTAAAAAGAGAAAGAAATTTGCTCAGATTTTGGCTAATAAAAATAATGGATAACATGATTGAGAACATGATGATTTGGATGTCAAGGCATGTTCCAAGATGGCTTGCTTATTGGTGTGCAATAAGGGTCATGGTACATGCAACAGTTGGTGAGTATAGTGATCAAATTGTTTCTGAATTAACTTGTGCAGATGCACTTAAGAGATGGGATAAACAGATAAAGAGGTGAGCGAGTGATTCAATTACCACCAAATGCAACAGGCTCAGTTTTAGCTAGCAATACATTTGCTGGCAAGGAATATCAGCAAGTAATCTTGACTGATAAAGATAATCCATCTCTTGGCGCTTCTGTTGATTCTAATGGTTTATTAAGCGTAAGTGATCTAACAAAAAGAGCAACATATACATCATGTTCTGGAGATAGAAGTCCTGGAGTCTTGATAACTAGCTGCATCGCTAACTTATCTAATATTGGTGCTAAGAAACTTTCTTTGCTCAAACTTAGAGTAGAGTTTACTGAAGCAACAGCAGCAGCAGCATACATCTTATCTTTAGTAAAGACGTCAACTTTAGCAGCAGGTGGCGTAAGCAGCCTGGAAGGTTTCCTTAAGCATGATCCAGATTCATCAGATCCTTTATCTGAGGCTAGATTCTTCACTACAACTCCAGTTCAGGGAGTAGATGTAGGAGTTCTAAGCAATGCCTACATTTATGGCCCAATTACTGCAATTGGCTCTATTGTTCAAGCATTAGAATTTAATTGGGCTAAAGATTCTCCGTCGCTTAAAGCTGCGACGGAGAGTTTTGAAATTAGAATAGAAAAATATGACGGATCTGCTCTAGCCACTCCAGCGCATGCTGGATTGTGGCACGTTAATTGGACATGGACTGAAGAATAAAGAAATGAGATATTTTTTAGATACTGAATTTATTGAGAATGGCCCTGATAAGCCGATTCAGCTTATCTCAATTGGAATTATATCTGAAGACAATCGACGGTATTATGCTATTTCTAGACAATTTAGTGCACACTACGCTAATAGTTGGATTCGTGAGAATGTATTAGTGAATTTGGAAAGTCCAAGCGTATGCCAGCGAAAGATGTTATATGAAATAGCAAAAGAAATTATAGAATTTATTGGTTCAGAAAAACCTGAATTCTGGGGTTATTATTCTGATTATGATTGGGTAGTATTTTGTCAGATATTTGGTGCGATGATTGACTTGCCTAAAGGCTGGCCGATGTATTGTAGAGACTTGAAGTTATGGTGTGATATGTTGGGAAATCCTAGACTACCAGAGCAAAAGTCTCAAGAACATAACGCTCTGAATGATGCACTATGGAATAAGCAATGTTATGATTTTCTGGTGAATTATTCTTCTAGACAAGTCTCAGAGAAAGTAGGATAAAAAATGCAGCAAGAAAAGTTTGAAGAATTAGAGGATCGTGCATCACAACTGCATGAAAGAGATCAGAAAGAGTTAATCAAGAAGCTTGAGGCTAAAAGCAGAGTGCATCAGGTAATTGAGCAGATGAAAGTAGAGGGCAAGGCTCATACTCTAACAGATGAGGAGGAGAAGATGCTACTTGCCTTTAGAGAGTTTAAGAAAAGCATAAAGATTGGCGTTAAGGAATTTACCTGGGAAACTGCTAATTATACACAGAAGCTGATTATTCAGGAAAGTTAGAGAAGAAGATGAAATACTACATATCAAAAGACGGTAAAGTCAGCATGAAGCTTGATGATACTGCTGTTAATAAAGGTGTTGATTCTAACAGATTAAGGATGCCTAAAGTTGAAGTTAGGCAAGCCGAAGTTAAGCAAGTAGAACAAAAATTAGGAGATAAAAAATAATGGCAGTCATTATTGATTTAGCAGTGGATCAAACAGTACTTGTAGTAGCTACAGTCAAGTCTCTTGATCCTGATGATAGACACTTTCAAGGTGTCACTCTAAAATTAACTTATCCAACTGATGGAGTATTAGCTGGAGAAGAAATAAGAGTTGATCCTTCTCAAGTAACTATTCCTATACTGACTTGATATGGGAGCAATTGCTCATTTCTGGCTTTCTGGTGCCTGGCTGCTTGCACAGCCAGCCTTGATCATAAGAGATATCAATGGAGCAATCTTGCATCAGAATGACCTTGTTAGTGTGCAATGTAAAGTCGTTCATGTGCTGCAAGATACAGTCATAGTTAGGCCATTATTTCCAGGCCAACCAATGATTGGATTGAATCCCTTAGCTGTTGAGAAGATTTGAGAATATTCGAGAAATAAGATGAAAATAAATATCATCTGGTTCATCCCTATCTCGATAATCATATTCGGATTAGGCTATTCCTATTGCAGGTCGCTTCTCTACAGCATAGCTAAGGATACTATTGGAAAGAAGGAAGCTGACAAGATATTTGGGTATTATGGAGAATATGAATGACTCTAAGTAGTATAGCAGTTGATGATCAGCTCTTGATAGCAGGAACAGTAAAAGCAGTAGATTATTCTGGAGGTAAGCACTTTGATTCTGTTGAATTGCTGCTTGATAATCCGACAGATAGAAAAACTACTATAAAACTTGAAGCAGATAATATTGGTACTGATTCTGCCACGCTAGCTGCTGATATTGCTCTGCTTGCAAGATGGCTTGCAATTGGAACAGCTTGCGGCATGACTATCAGTCAGCTTGAAGCTGCTACGATTGCTGTTGACGGAGTGACGCATGTAGTAACGATTACTCCTGGACTTGGCTAGTTTGTTTAAATTTATCATTCGAGCGAAGCGAGAATGCCAGATAAAGAAATCAAGCTCGATAGAGACTTGCAGGATTCTCTCAAGTTCATAATAGACTCTTGCGAGAGAGAAGATTCTGAGATAAGAGCAAGCCAGATAAGAATCTGGAAAAAGAATGAAGAGTTTTGGCATGGTATACAATATCTATTCTGGTCAGAAAAAGATAATAACTGGCGATCTCCTCAAGACTTTATTGGAAACTACGAAGACATTCAAGAACTTGATGAGCTTGGATCTTTCTCGGATAAAGTCGTCGATATATTCAGGGGTCATGGAGAGTCAATCATTGCAGCATTATCTGCTCAAATCCCTGCACTGAGATTCCTACCTGACAACGCTGATGATGATGAAGACGTTTTGACTGCTCGCACCAAGTCTAAGGTCGCTGACTTGGTGCAAAGGCACAATAAAGCTAAATTGATATTTCTTCGAGCGCTATTCTTCTTAGCGCTCAACGGTGTAGTCTTCTCTTATAGATACAAAGATTCAGATTACAAGTATGGATCTTACAAAGTTCCTAAGTATGGAATGGAGGAATTAGAGCAGCCTGTTTATACTTGTGAAAATTGTGGCTATCAGTCTCCTGATAATTGGCTGCTGGCTGCGCCATCAGATAATCAAATGCAGGATATGAGCACTGGCTTGCAGCCTGGCAAGCCTGATGCAAGCATGATGCAAGAAGGCTCAGCTGGCGCCTGCCCACAATGTGGAAGTACTGAACCCCCCGAACAAACTATTCAAAAGCAGCAAGTGCCAGTTAAATTAGGAGAAGAAGAACTACCAAAGACTCGCGTCAAGATTGATGTATTCGGTGGCTTACATGTAAAGGTATCTTATTATGCTAGGAATCAGTCAGAATGCTCTTACTTGCTACTTTATGGGGATTTGGGGAAAGATGTTGTGGCGTATGAAAATCCTGATTTTGCGGAGGATATACAAGCGGAGTCATTTACTGAAGATTACGGTACTGAAGCCACTGGAAGATTTGCAAGGTCAGAATATAAAACATCATCGCAGTCAAATTTAGTAACAGTATTGAAAGCTTGGCTAAGGCCTGCTGCATTTTATAGAGAAACAAGAAAAGATAAAAGAGATAAGCTGCTAAAGAAATTCCCTGATGGGGTAAGAGTAACTTTAATTGGCAAAACTAAATTATTTATTGAGTCTAAGTCTGAAAGCTTAGACGAGAGATGGGAAATTGGGCAAGCTGGTCTGAGCACGTTTATTCACAGCGATCCATTCATGCGTCCATTAGTGCAGATTCAAGAGATGCGTAATGATCTCATGAATTTGATCATTGAGACTATTAGACATGGAATTTCTTCTGATTTCGCTGATCCTTCTGTGCTCGATTTTGATAGCTATGGTCGTTATGAGGCTGTGCCTGGATATATATACCAAACGAAACCTGCTCGTCCTGGCGAGCCTATTGGTAATGCTTTTTATTCTACTTCTCGCTCTACATTATCTCAGGAAGTAGGAATGTTTCTTCAGCGTTTAGACTCAGATGCCCAGTTCTGTCTTGGATCTTTTCCTTCAATCTATGGAGGGCCGGCAGAAGGAAAAACACGTACTTTTTCAGAATATGCGGCTAGCAGACAAATGGCTCTACAAAGACTTTCTATCACCTGGAATCTAGTTACAGATTGGTGGGTACGGACGATGTCCGGGTGCGTTGATCTATTTGTGGATATAATTAAAGATCTTGGAGAAGATGAAAGATTTGTACAATACGAAAACAATAATTATGTAAACATTTGGATTCGCCAATCAGATTTAAAGGGCAAAACGGGAGGCGTGGAGCCTGAAGGATCTGAAACATTTCCTGTTTCTCTGGCGCAGAAGAAAGACTTGATAATGAAGTTCATTGAGCTTAACAATGAGTTCGTTAATCAAGCCTTGTACTTACCAGAAAACGCCAGAATAATCCAAGATGTAATGGCTTTGAATGAGCTGAAACTTCCTGGAGAAGCTCAGAGAATCAAGCAAGTTATTGAGCTGAATCAGTTATTAAAAGAGCAACCAATTGATGAGCAGACTTCGAGCGTGCAGCCTGATCCTGATATAGATGATCACTCAATACACATCGAAACTATCAAGAATTTTCTAGTAGATACAATTGGGCTAGATGCTCAGAAGACTAATCCAAGTGGCTTTGCTAACTGCAAAGCTCATTTGAAGCAGCATGAGATGATGATGATGCAGAAAGCGTTGCAGCAAATGGGTCCTGGAGGACCGAATGCAGGACCACCGAATGCAGTGCCTCCAGTTCAGCCTGCTCCTCAGAATCAAGCTGCTCCTGCGCCTGCGTAAAAGATAAAAGGATAAAGAGAGATAAAAGATGTCAATAACAGGAACGCCAGCAGGAAGGATCTTATCTGGTCCTGGATTACCTGATAAATGTAAACCAGAGGATGCTGATATATTTGTAAAAGTTAATAGTGCAGAAGGTGTTTCATTACATATAAGTGATTCTTCTAATCATTGGAAAGAACTTGGCTCAGTAGCTGATACTCCTCTGGCTCTTTCAGCATTGTTCGACAAGCGGAGTACTATTGTTGGTTCTACGCTAGTTTTGAGTGATTGGCCTATTACTACTCTTCCTGCTGGTAGTTTCAATGGAATGAGTTTTTTAACTATCCTTAGACTACATGATAATAATCTATCTAGTCTGCCAAGCAAGATATTTGATCAGCTTACTAATCTAACTGATCTGGATCTTTATGCTAATAACTTAAGCACTCTTCCTGCCGGAGTATTTGATCACAATATTGCTCTAGCTTCTTTGGATATTGGCGCGAATCCTCTTATTACTCTACCAGCAGGAATATTCAGTCATAATACTGCTCTAACTAATCTATATTTATATAGTGACCAGCTTACTTCAGTACCTAATATTAGCAATCTTGTAAACTTGGTCATATTGGATCTTGACACGAATGCTCTTACTACGTTGCCATCTGGTTTCCTGGATAATCAAGTTGCTCTCAGGGGATTAAATCTACATGATAATCTGTTTACCTCATTTCCAGCTGGATTGTTAGCAAATAATATCAATTTAATTAACTTTTCAGCTCGTAATTTAACGCTGCTAACTACTTTACCACCGTCATTTTTTGATACTAATATTAATTTATCATTTATCGACTTTAGTAATTGTGCTCTCGATGAGCCCAGCATTGGCAATATACTTATCAGTCTAGTTACTGCCGGTAATTCTGGTGGAAGTATTTATTTTGATACTGGGTCTAATGCTGCTCATCCTACATGGACTGCTCCAACTTTAGCAGCAGAGACAACTTTGCTTGGTCGTGGATGGACAGTTACATCGAATTAAGGATAACTTTATGGCAATCAATAGCTCACCCAATACACAATGCTGGCGTCTAGTGCATGATGGCAAGAAAGTGATGGCATTATTTGAGTCTTCAGGTGTAACTAGAACGCAAAATACGCTATTCTGTGGTACTGAGGCTGAAGTGCAAGCCGAGATTGCCAGACTTAATCTAATTCCATTAAAAGAAAAAGGAGATAGAATATGATCAACGTAACAGTAACTGATTCCTGGAAGAGTGATGTGGATTATCAACATGTAGTTGGTACTATCAAGATGTCTGGAGACTACCCTGCTGGTGGAGAAGTATTTTCTTTGCGTGGTAAGGTTCCATCATACCTTCATGTAGGAGAAGCACCAAGAGATCCTGCTTTAGATTATTATGTTCCTGTTATTTATCCTGGTAAGAAAGTTGCCTTCTTTAAATCTAATGGTAATGAGCATACTACAGGTGCATACAGTACAGAGTTTGTTGGTTCTGAAGGACATAATGCATCAGTATTTCCTTTCTATGCAATTTTTGGTGAGAATTGAGAGAATAAATGACTAAGATATTTAATCTAACACTAACGGCATCAAACACGTGGTATAACTTGTGGGATTTGATCAAAGCATCTTTTATTGATCCAGTATTTGATCCTACATTCTCGCAAACTCCGTACATCCCTAGTGAAGTATGCGAGCTAAAATGGCAAAATCAGACTCCAGGATCTAATATATTTCGTACGGAGAAGATTAATGATCCTTATACAGCAACTGGATTCATTACTCAGGGATATGCTTGGGATGTTGATAGGGCTGATAGAAATATCATCGAATTGAAGAAGCAGAATTTCTCAAGCGATATAGCAGGAGCACTTCTCTATGTATCGATTCTGGCAAATTAGTCTTACTACTTTTGTTTGTATAGTAGTGGCTAGCATAATTGTCATTCAGCGTAGCGAAGGGCAAGGTGGGCCTGCATATCATATTGGTACTGGTCCAGTTTTACCAAGTAAATGCTCTCCACGTGGAGGAGATATATGGGTTAGAACTTATGCAGGTCCAACGGCAGATATATTTTTGTGTGATTCTGTTGATCACTGGATTCTCCTTGGAGGAATAAATGGTGCAAGCCTGGTAAATGCAATTACTCCAGGTGCATCAGGAGGATGTAGTGTAGTTAGGACTACTACTAAGATATTGACTATTTTCCCTGGCGCGTCAGCTACGCTGCCATGTTCTTTTAATGTTGGAAATAATATATATACGTTTATGTCTCCAGCAACTGCAACTATTACTACAGGATCTGATACTGCATATATATATATTACTAGCGCTGGCGTGCTAACGGTAGGAACTAATACTCAAGTAGTAACATGCTCAGGCTGCACAAGTGTAACAGGAATAACAAGCTTTCCAAGTACATCAATACCAATATGGACATGGGCTTCTACATCTGGAATATGGGCAGGATCTGGAGTAGATCGTAGAGCAGTAGGAGGAAAATCTCTTACTGGACCTACTGGAGCAAGCGGGCCATCAGGAGTATCAGGTGCAGCAGGATCAGTTGGACCATCAGGAGCAGCAGGACCTAGTGGACCATCAGGACCTTCAGGAGTATCAGGAATATCTGGAGTATCTGGCGCGAGTGGAGTGAGCGGACCAGCAGGACCAAGTGGCCCAGGATTATTGAAGGCAATTCCATTTGTTATTGATGGTGGTGGGTTAGCAATAACTACAGGTATAAAAGGAGACTTGCAAATTCCATTTGCTTGCACAATTACTAGCTGGACATTGCTAGCCGATCAATCTGGATCTATAGTAATTGATCTCTGGAAGGATACTTATGCTAATTATCCTCCAACTATTGCAGATACGATTACGGCAAGCGCCAAGCCTACTTTATCCTCTGCAACAAAAAACACTAGCTCTACGTTAACTGGCTGGACTACTTCTGTAACAGCAGGAGATACAATCAGATACAATGTAGATAGTATTACTACTGTTACGCGAGTGACAGTTGAATTAGGATGCCAGCAATAATGATGAAGAAATTATTGTTTCTTGGGCTTACTTTTATTATCGCGAGCGCAGCGAGCGACCCAGATTTTGTGCTTCATCTAGTAACCGGAGGAGCAGGATGGACATCTACTTGTGGAAGTTACTGTTGGGATCATAGTCCATATAGAGTAACTAATTCACCTGATTTTGTATTTGCTGTATCAATCAATGCATTTGATGAGGGATTTGGTGATAGTTATGCTATTTTCGCTGGTACTTCTGGCTATATTCAGTATTATATCGGCCCAAGTGCTAGAAAGAAACTAACATCATTCGCTCTAAAAGGTGGCCCGGCTGATTTTGCTAGAGCGATTAAGGATTTTACAGTCTCAGGATCAACTGATGGTAGTACTTGGAGTGTACTTTCAACTATCACCGGAGAGACTGGGTGGATAGCAAATGAAACGCGTACATATACACCAAGTGTCATAACTGCTGGATACAATTACTTTAAGCTAGCATGGACTGATAATAATGGTGATATCACTTGGTCACAGTTGGGAGAGATATATTTGTATGGTACTGATGTGATAACATCAAATAGTCAGACTGCAATCTTTTAGATTAAGAAGAAATTTATGCCTGCTGATAAATTAGAAATAGGCGAGCCTGAAGACAAGCTTGAAGTTCCTAATGGTCATCCTAATGAGGATGATAAATTACTATCTGATGATGTCGAAGAGCAGGTTGCTGAGGAAACTGATGAGGAGAAGCCTGCTAAAGAGCTTGATGATAAGATAGATAAGCTGGAAGATGAAGAAGATGATGAAGCCGAACAGCCTAAAATTCCCTTTGACAGACCAACTATAAAGGCTATAAAAGCAGAATTTCCTGAATTCTTCACTAAGTTTCCTGAGTTGAAAGAATCTTATTTCAGAGAGATTGAATTTACTAAGTTATTTCCAACAGTTGATGATGCCAAGGAAGCATTTCAAGACAATGAAGCATTCAATAATTTATCTGAGAGTGCTCTATCTGGCGATCCGTTACCGTTGTTGGAAAGTATTGAAAAAACTGATCCCAAAGCGTTTGAGTTATTTTCTACGAGCTTTCTACCAGCATTATATAAAAGAAATAGAGAAGCTTATCAGGCGGCTGTCACTCCCATATTTGAAGGATTGGTAAGAGAATTACATAAGAGTAGCGATGAAAACTTAAGAAACACAGCAGAGAATGTTGCTCAATTTCTGTTTGGTAGTGATGGACAAGGAATTCTGGAGGGTAAGTTAACTTTCTCTAAAGTAGCTAGGTTATCTGAAGAGCAAAATAGACTCAAGCAAGATAGAGAAAGTAAAAATGCTCAAGGATTCCAGGAAACTTATAGCTATGTTGAGAAAGAAATAGATAAAGACTTAGAGATTCTTATTCTAAGAGATTTTGATCCTAACAAAGTATTTTCAAAGTTCATGCGTCAGCAATTGGCGCAGGAGGTGATTAAACGAGTAAAAAATCAGTTAAGCAATGATGCTGCTCACAAATCGGTAATGACAAGTAGATGGAAAAGAGCGAAGAATAACGGGTATTCTGCTGATGATAGAAGCAAGATAGTATCCACGTTCCTTGCACGTGCAAAATCGCTGATTCCCGGCATATCTGAAAAAGTACGATCACTGGCATCAGGAAAACAGGCGAAAGCCGCTGATGAAAAGCTAGCCAGATTAAAACCAGTAAAGAGAGAGCTTAATGGTGGGAGAGTATCAGGATCTGCCAAAACTTCTTTAGACAAGAAAGATTACAGGAAGATGACCGATCTTGAAATTATCAACTTAGATTGAGTTTATGAAGAAGCGAATTCACATCATATCGTGTAAAGGTCACATGTTTAATCCAAAAACAGCACAGGCTATATACAAGATGTGTGAACTTGCTTATGACCAAATTCTAAAAGAAAAATTTCAGATTAAAAGGAGCGAGAAATGCCAACAGGTGGATCAGCAGGAGTAATAGCAACAGAAGTCGAACGTGTAAGTGATAAGATTCCAATCTTATTTGAAAGAGAAGATACATTCTATTCTCAGGTAGAAAAGCGTCAGGGAGAAGTTGTCTCTGAAATTGCGATGAGACAGCCACTTGAGATTCATCCTAATGGTGATTCAGGTGGATATTCATCTGACGGCCAGGACATGGGTCTTGGAGATATGCCAGACTATGATAAGGCGACAATAAATATTGTCGAGCTTCTTCATAGAATGCAGTTCACTGAAAAACGTGTATTTGCTACTGATTCTAATCGCAAAGCAGTAGTAAATGCATTTCGGCGAGATATCTCATCAAGCATGAGAGAGTTTCGAAGATTCAATGATTCTCTTTGCATGACAGCAGGCAACGGTATTCTTGGCACGATTACCACTGTAGTAAACGTCGGCGGAGCTGGCGGAACAGATACATATACTCTAACTACAGATGGTTTCGGAGCAAGATTGCTGAGAATGAAGCAGAAGATCAACATCTATGATCCTACGCTAGTCACAATCAGAAATGTCCCAAGTTATGCTGGAGAGTTGAAAATCTCCTATGTTGATGGTCCAAATAAGATCATCAAAGCTACCAATTCACCAAACAACGTACAGCCTGGAGATGTGATTGTGCCTTCTGGAAGTCCAAGTTGGACAGCACCTCCAGTTTGGATTTTAGGTAATCCATATCATGCATCGAGCGCAACTACAGGCACATGGCTAGGATTTAATCGTGCAACTACGCCTGAGATTCGTGCAAATCGCGTGCAAGCCGGTGGTGCTCTTGCACTCAGCATGGCAAGATTAGCTTTGAACAAAGCGGGAGATCGCTTGGGCAGTAACAATATGAAACGCAGGCTAACAGCTTGGATGCATCCTGCTCAAGCTGCTGCATATGAAGAGATTGCTCAGGAAGCTATCATGATTAATAAAAAGCCTGAAGAGGAAAATATTGACATGTACTTCTCAGATAACATGCGGCTAGCTGGTGCTCCTGTAAGAACTCACTATTCTTGGGACAAAACGAGAATAGACTTCATTGATCTTGACATCTATGGACGCACACAATTCTATGAGCCTCAATGGTTCAAGGATCAGAATGGTAATAAATACTTCATGATGAGAGGAGCATCTGGAGGTATAGCGGCTAGCGAGATCATTTACATCATCGCTGGCTGGCAACTTTATGTCTCTAATCCTGCTGGGATCTCATACATTGATGGCTTGACGGTTCCTTCTGGTTATTGATGAGTTTGTTCGTGGAGCATGAGGTGCAAATGGGGCTTTGCTTTATCTTGCGAGCATAGCGAGCAAGGCCCCGATTTTGAAACATGGTATAATGCTAGAAACTCAAGAATCAAGAATAATAAATGACTGGCTAGCTCAGTTCAAGATTCCTTTATCAACTCAGCCGCTTTTCAGGCTGAGTTGGTCAGAGGATCTTTATGAATTGCGACGATCAGATTATCCTATTTATCATGGGCCTATTATTATTGGTCATAGCGAAAGAATTAAAGAAGTTAAGAAATATAATTGGATTAAAGATAGATGGATCTTAGAGCAATGGATTCCTCCTGATTTAGCTTTCTGCAAAGATTTGCCTGAGACAAAGAATGGAGATTATACTGCTATTTATGTGTTTGAGACGTCTTCTGGTGTGAGTTTAGCATTAAGATTGAGCGTTGTTCAGATAATTGTTAAGCATATTTTGAGTCCATCAAAGAGCATGGCTGCAAGATATTCTGATATGTGTGCAGCATTAGATGTAAAAGAAAATAATGCTGAAAAAATAGTAGAAGCAGTACTAAATGATGAGTCTTATCTAGTCAGTCAGTTTCATTCTGGATCTGCTATTTTGAATGCTTTTGATATAGATAAAGATAAAAAATGATGCCAGTTTATACTTTAGCAACTGATAAGGATGATGCTAAGTGGAGGTTTAATAGAGGATATGTGTTTAGTTCTTACCGTGAAATGGTAAGTCTTGTTCATACAATGAATATTAGTCATAAGTTAAATGGCTTCAAAGTATATAGATTAAATAAGAGAGTAAGAAAAGAAAATGACAGAATCAAGCATGATTGATCAGTTTAAGCATGATAAGAGTACAGTATTTTCTATTGTTCCATATCTAGTATCTCAATTCATGCCTGGCCTATATCCTGGTAGATTTGAGATTCCGGCTTGCTTGGATGACTCTCACCCACAGAAACTTACTGTGGGGGCCAGTGAGCATATGATGTATGTTGCAGATCAAAAGAAGCCTACTAGAATAGTCACCCCAAGTTTCATTATTGCACAAGCTATAGTTAATGATTTTCTTGATGGTCAATTATGGACCGATCCTGAATCTCATCCTGGCATAACTTATCTACAAGGGGATGTGAGCATTGAAAAATTCTTGATAAACAGCAAATCTAC
>Ga0137362_10000096_pt1 | contig 35713 bp, 29 predicted proteins | sample MadtaG_2_FD_104801 | JGI IMG/M metagenome (GOLD analysis project Ga0137362, IMG submission 104801) | Vadose zone soil microbial communities from Angelo Coast Range Reserve, California, USA - Mad1_100_16 metaG | ecosystem: Environmental > Terrestrial > Soil > Vadose zone | place: USA: California... | reverse complement strand
CCGCCGGCGGCGTGAACGGCGAAGTAGGCGACGGAAAACGGGATCGAGTTCTCGCCGAAGAGCACGACTCGGTCGCCGGGTCGAAGGCCGAGATCGAGCAGCCAGCGGGCTCCACCGCTGACCGCAGCCCAACACCGGGCCACGGTGAACTCGCGTGAAGGATCGCTCAGTCCGGGGCGGGCTCCGGCGGCTGCCGCGACGCGGCCGAGCGAGAACACAAGCGGCTCGATCTTCGTGCTCACGACTCAACCCGGACGCCGTTGCGCCCCTCGAGGATCGAGCGGATTTGCCCGACGCTATTCATCAGCATGATGTCCTCGAGAGTAAATTCGGTCGAGAACTCACGCTCGAGTGCGGCCACGAGCTCCATCTGTCCGACCGAATCCCACGCCGTGACCGCGTCCGGCGTCGTGGCATCGTCCACCAGCTCGATCGGGACCCCGAAGATCATGGCGACGACGGCTCTGAGTCGCTCGCTCACGCTCATGGACCCGACTCCCCTGGTCTAAGCACGGCGGTCCCCTGGACATCTCTCGTCAACGTCCAGAGCCTGGGGTGCGACACGCCCGACCGCTGCGCCGGCAATCTCATACTCGCCTCGATGCTGGCGACGATTCCGAAGAGGAAAAAGAGCGTTGTGTTGCAAAACTGCGCATTTCGATAATCACTGAAGTTAGCCCCTATCACGTAACTGGCCGCCGCGAGGAGGAACACCAGCGCAAACTCTCGCTCGAACCCTTCGGCCTTCCGGTAGACGCGCAGCCCAACTCGGAACATCTGATACAAGATCAGCAGGAAAGGGGTGAGCCCGACGAGGCCGACCTCGGCGAAGAGCCCCAGGAACGTATTGTGGTTTCCATCCGTCAGGTCGACGACATCCTCGTAAATTGGGTGGAAATACTTAGGCCACTCGGTCTTGAAGTTCCCGTAGCCCACGCCGAAGATTGGATTGTTTATGCCCATGTCCAGAGTGGTCAAGTTGTTGACATACCTCTCTCTGACCGTCTGTTGTCGCTTTTCGAACAGCGACCGCTCCCAGATGCTGAGGTGGCTGGCGGCCCCGGAGAGGACAACGAGCAAGCCCACGGCGACGATGCTCCGTGCACCCCATCTCATCCGAGTCCGGGCCATCGCCAAGAAGCCCAGGCACAGCGCGAGGCTCATCCACGCGGCGCGCTGGTTGGCCGCATAAATGACCACGGCAGTCGCGGCCATGATCACGTAGGTGCCGTATCGCCACAGGCCCTTGGCGCGGGTGGAGTAGAGCGAATAAAAGAGAAAGGTCACGACGAGCGCCGCGCCCAGAGCCTCGGAGCTCGCGAAGGATCCCCTCGTGCGTCCAAACTGGATCCCAACCTCGGGATTCAGGATGTACTGTGGCCAGACGAGCGCGTGCGGTCCGTACCGTTCAAATACACCGTTGATCGCCAGAAAGGCCCCCAGGGCAAGGAAGGTGAGACACGCGGATTCCAGCTTCTTGTGGGCATGCGGAATGCTCTTGGCGATGAGGAAGATCACCAGAGGGCTGTAATGAAAGTCGAACAAGCGATAGTAGTCCCCCGAACCTCTCCCCATGGCGAACACGGACACCGTGCTCACGAGCGCAAGCACGAGCGTCCAGGCTCCGCCCTTGCCCAGCCCGGAGAGTCGAAGCGTCCTGCTCATGAGGCTCCAAACGGCGAGCATGAAGATGATCACGAAAACCAGTCGATCTGGGGTAACCGTCAGCCCCATGTCCAGACTCATCCCGAAGCCCGAGTCCTTGTACATGAAGCATTCCGCGAAGAGCAGCACTGCGATCCATTTCAACAACTTCATGCCACGACGGGCCTCGCCGGGGTCTCCGCAATGGTAAAGGTGAGCTCGTCGCCGGACAGGTCGGCAAAAGCCAGCCGCGCACGCTCCTTGCCCTGGCCTTCGACACGCCAACCGCCCCCATCAGATACCACTTCGAGCTTGCTTCTCTCTCGCCACCAGCGATCAACCTCGCTCGGAAGCGCAATCCACGTCTTCCGCTCGTCGCGCATGCGCGCAAGATGCTCTAGGAGGACCCGGTAAGTCGCTCGAGCCCGCTTTTCGATGACGTAGTCCGGGTGCACGATAAAGCTGACGAGGCCGTGTTTGTCGCTGATCGCCTCGCTTTGTTCCCTCCACAAGCCGGCCGAGTAGTCGTCCAGGATGTGAAACAAGGTGTAGTCCTGGATCGCGGTGACTGGAAGCTCCAGAATCTTCCCAATAAAGAAGGGCATCACACTGCAACAGCCGCCGCGATGAGAATCCAGATGCCCGACGCTGGGCACGGACATATCGTAGGAAAACTCGAGGGCCTCCAACCAGTGCTGGTTTCGAAGGAGCGCCCCCGACCGAAAGCCGACCGCGCCATATTTCTTACCGTACGCATTGATTCGCTTCGCGCGCCGCAAGAATTCCGCGTGATCGCCAAAGAGCATGCCGTCATGATTCAGGTCATGCACGTTGATCTCGAACCCGCGACCGGTAATTCCGCCTAGGAACCCCTCGGACACCGGATATCGCTCCTCCGGGACGATCTGGAACGAGGCCTTGATTCCAAACGAATCATCGAGATCCATGAGCTGTGAGCAGAAATCCCGACCCGCCCGGTGTTCGACATCGTGCGTCATGAGCGCGCAGCTTCTCCAGGCGTCTGGCCAGAACCACACGAAAGGCACTCGGCGAACGCCCCTCGCCTTCATGGATAGGATCAGGAGGCGCTCGAGAAGCTCCTCCACGGTTCGATCGACAGGCCATTTCGGAAATCGAATGTCCTTCCAGTCACTCAAATGTGCCCGCTGAAGATATTTCCTGATCAGAACCGGGAAGAACGGCCGCATCCGATAATACAGATTCCGGACGATCGGATGGTCACCGAGCCGAGTCGGGCTCCGATCGGCCCCGATCCGATAGTGTTCGTAGCGGAGATTCTCGATGATCTCGTCGGGATCGAACGGGAGGTAGACGAGGCCATCGTAGGCTTCGGAATCAGGCAAGGCATCGTAGAGGGTGTCGCTGACCAGGTTGCCGCGGGTTCCGGACGACGAGTTGCCGTAGCAGATCGTCTGGGGTCCGAAGCGGAAATAACCCGGGTCGTCCGAAAGCGTTCCCGCAAGTCGGAAATCGACTGCGTCTTCGGGACAGCGGTAGTAATCGATGATTGCTTGGTTCATGAGTCGGATGATTCGCCCTCGAGCAGCTCACACGTCACGGCAACAACCGACGATACATACCCACGAGCTTCTGGGCGGAGTGGCCCCAGGCCAGTTCGGTGCTCACGCGCCTGTACCCGAACGCGCCCATGGCCTCCCGGCGCGCCGGATCATCCATCAGTTCGGCCAGCGCACGCGCAAATTCGAGCTCGTCGTTCGGGCGCACGTACATGGCTGCCGCCTGCGCCGTGAAACGATGCTCTGGCAAATCGAAAGCAACGATTGGTTTGGCGTGGGCCATGTATTCCATCATCTTCGTCATGGTCGAGCGATCGTTGAAGGGATTCGATGGGTCCGGATCCACGCAGATGTCGGCGCTGGCGATGTACCGCAGAAGATCTGCATCCGACACCCAGCCCGTGAACCACACGTGCTCATCGAGACCAAGCCGCGAGACGAGTTGTCTGAGACTGGGCTGCGCACTCCCCAGGCCTCCGATCAGGACCAAGAAAACGTCGGCTCTGCCCAGGTCGCGGACGAGATGGTGCAGGGCGCGCAGCAGGTAGTCCACTCCGTCCTGAAACCCCATGACGCCGACATAGCCGATGATGGTCCTGTCCTTTTGGCGTAGACCGGGGTCAGGCTCGGTTGTCTGCCGGCCGTGCAGCTCGGGCGCATTCCGGACGATCGTGATGCGCTCCTCCGCGACCCGACCTCGCTCCATCTCCATCACCTTGTACGACTCGTTCGTGGCGATCACGTGGTCGGCCCAGCGCAAGGACAGCTTCTCCAGCCCAAGGAGCGCCCGGTACATCAGGCGATTGCCTCGGTCGGAGAAAATGGCGCAATACAACTCAGGGACGAGATCGTGGTGATCATACACAAAGCGCTTGCCCAGCAGTTTGTAGGGTGCGGCAACAAGCGCCAGGCAGTCCGGCGGGTTGGCGGTGTGAACGACGTCAAAGCCTTCGCGGAAGTAGACGAGCAAGGACAGGGCGAACAGGGCGACCATCGAATAGCCATACTCGAACAGGTAGCCCATGGCCCCGCTCGCCTGTCGGGGCGCCGGGAATCGGTAGACGCGCACTCCGTCGATAGTCTCGCGCCAGCGCTGTCCGCGCCGAGCCGGGGCGATCACGGTGACCTGGTATCCGGCCTCCACGAGCGCGCTGGCCTCGTGGCGCACACGAGCGTCTTGGGGGTAGGAGTTGTTCTGTAACAGCATGAGCACGCGCCCAGGAGCGGATACGCTCCCCGCGCGCCCTTCAGCTTGCATGGGATCGGGCTTTAGAGCATGAGCCAGCGGACTGCACGATATCACTGCACAATATCATTTCAATCGGCCTCCAAAATAGGGTTGCCATTCGCCGTCACACGATCGATCAGAATTGGTCCAAACGCAGCATCCTCGGCAGCGACGGACGGGAAGCTGCGACGACCGGGATCTCGACGTTGCTCACCAACATACCCCGCGGTACTGACCCCGAATCTGGTCGCGGCCGGGGAGATTCACAAGATCCACAATGACTTGATTGTCACGGCAACGTGAGATGAGCTCTTTCACCACCGCCGGCGTCCGCAGGCCGACCACCAGGACGTCGGACTCGTCGATCACCGGCCCCAGGTCTCCGCTCATGAGCAAGCCGAGATGCGGAAGGCTCTGGTCGATGTAACGGCGGTTCGCACCCACCAGACGCGACACGTTCACCTCCGGGTCGTAGATCCGAACCTTCAGGCCCTTTCCGACGAAGTGCTCCGCCATGGTGACCAGGGGACTGTCGCGCAGGTCATCGGTGCCGCTCTTGAAACTGAGCCCCAGCATGCCCACCGATGTCGCGCCGGTGGCCAGAACTGCATGAATGCCGTGGCGCAGATGCGTTCCGTTACTCTCACGGACGCCGGAGAGCACCGGGAGGTTCACGTCGTGCCGAGCCGCGGCGTGCAGTAAGGCCTGCAAGTCCTTCGGGAGGCAGGACCCGCCGAAGGCGAAACCCGGCCGCAGATACGCGGTCGAGATATTGAGCTGCGTGTCCGTGCACACGAGATCCATCACGGCGTGGGCGTCGATTTCCATCGCCTGGCAGAACCGGCCGACCTCGTTGGCAAAGGAGATCTTCAGCGCGTGAAAGGCGTTACACGCATACTTTAGCATCTCGGCGGTTCGGATATCGCAGACCTTGAACGCGCAAGGCAGCCTGCCGAACAGCTCCCGCAGGAGACCGACCGGGTGATCCGATTCCACGCCGATTACCGTGAGCGGCGGCGCATCGTAATCACGGATCGAGGTGCCCTCCCGCAAGAACTCCGGTTGAAAGCAGATGTCGAGGCCATCGCGGCGCCGGCGGCCTGAGTGCTTCTCGACGAGCGGCCCGAACACACCTTCAACGGTACCAGGCAGCACCGTCGACCTGACGACGACCACATGCGGCACCGACTTCGTCGCCAGCGCCCGGCCCAGCTCGATGCCGATCCGCTCTAAAGCGCGGAGATCCTGGCTGCCATTCGCGCGCGCCGGAGTGCCGACGCAGACGAACGACAACTCGGAGCCGTGCACAGCGGCCGCAACATCGTCGGTCACCTCGACCCGACCGCTCGCGACTACTTCGGCCACCAGCTCCCGGATACCCTCCTCGACGATGGGCGAGCGCCCCTCACGCAGCATGGCGAGCTTGCTCGCGTCGATATCCACGCCGACCACGTGGTGACCGTCACGGGCGAGACACGCGAGCGACACCGTCCCCACGTAGCCCAAGCCAAAAATACTGATTCTCATCGACCGATGCCTCCGTTCGTAGTCAAGATGCGTCATTGCTGAGGTTCACGACTTCAATCGACATGCTTTCAGCATAGCCCAGAGGCCAGAAGTCTTAACGATCACCTCGCTGACCCCCGCCTCGTCGGGCAACGTCAGACGTCGAAGGCGAAACACGTCGGTCTCGGAATTGTTGAATCCTGGGTCCGACGTCAGGCCGCAGGTATAGCCCGCGCGCTGCAGTAGGCCAACCTCTCTGTCCGAATAGTCTCCATTGGGGTAAGCGAGCGCATAGATCTTCAAACCGTGCTCCCGCTCGAGCGTCTCCTTCGAGTCGACGACCTCCCACAGGGCTCGCTCGATCGAACAAGCGGGGAGAATCGGATGAAAGACCGTGTGGGATTGAAAGTCGACGCTGGACTTCATCTCCTCGATCTCATCCCAAGACAGTGATTGCCGCGTGTCGTATTCGCGCTCGTCCGAATGCCCCTTGCCGAGCAAAACCTGGACCCTCTGCTCGTCGGGCAACGCCTTCAACGCCTGCGCCTCACCGGCGTCCTTCGTGTGCCTCCACCAATAATGCCGGTGCGTCCCGACGATCCCGCTACACAGGAAGATGGTGATCGGGATACCGTGCCTCAGCGCCACCGATGCGAGCCCATAGTTGCTCCGGTGTCCGTCGTCGAACGTGACGACTAGGGCCTTCGGGGGCAGCGCCTCGGTCGTTTGGCCGAGCCGCACTGCCAAGTACTCGGAAAGCGACACCACGTTGTAGCGGCTTCGTAGGGCCGCAAAATGAACCTCCGCCCGTGCGGGCTCGAGCGCGTGATAAACGACTATCGTCACCCTGTTGCGCTGCCAGATCTCCCGGATGAGGAAGGGCAGCCCGGAGAACCGCAACAGGGCGAAGACCGTCGATCGAGCGGCTCGAGTCAAAGACGTCACGAGTATGCGGTGGAGGCGATGGCCTACAGATTCGGCGTGGGATCGTCCCTCACGTCCACTGCTCCTGCCATGCCTGGAACATGAGAATCCCCCAGAGCTCGGTTGCCCGATTCCGCTTTCCATCGAGGTGTTCGGTCCACGCTCGGCAAATAGGCGCCGGATTGAATACGCCTTGTCGCCGCAGTTTCGCGCTGTCGAGAAGTTCTTCCACCCACGGGCGAAGGGGACCGCGCAGCCATTCGCCCAAGGGCAAGTCGAACCCCATTTTCGGTCGCTCGAAAAGCCGCGGCGGAACATAGCGCGCCAGGATCGACCTCAAGATCCGCTTTGGTTGTCCTCGATGGATCTTGAATTCCAGGGGCAGCTGCCACGCGAATTCCACGAGTCGATAGTCGAGGAATGGCACGCGGGCTTCGAGACTGACCGCCATACTGGCGCGGTCCAACTTCGTCAGGATGTCTTCCGGCAGATACGTGACCAGGTCCATATACATCATGCGCTCGGTCGCATTCAGCTCATCGGCGTACGACCCGGCATCGGTAAAGGCCGTCAGATGCTCGGTCGCTTCCGGAAGCAGATCCGTCGGCGACTTCCACTGCGAGACGTGGTAGTGATGCAGCGCCTCCGGGGTGGTCGCCTTCAGGAGCTGCTCGATCTTGCGCAACCGCCCGTTCGCGAGTCCGTCGACGGCTTTGACTCCCTCACGCACCAGATCGCGCAAGCTCGGCGACAGGCTTCGGAGAAGCCTCCAGCGTCTCGGGCCGAGCACGTACTCTCGGTAGCCGCCGAATAGCTCATCGCCTCCGTCTCCGGACAGGCTCACCGTAACCGCCTGGCGGGCCAGTCGCGAGACCAAGAAAGTCGGGATTTGGGACGGGTCGGCAAACGGCTCGTCGTAGATGCCGGGCAGCATCGGGACGATATCCAGCGCGTCCTTCGGAGACAGGCACAAATCGGTATGGTCGGTTCCTATATGCCGAGCAATCTGTCTGGCGTAGTCCGCTTCGTTATGGCTGATCTCGGGGAAGCCGATCGTGAACGTCTTGACCGTGGACGTCGTCTGCGTTTGCATCATCGCGGCGACGAGCGACGAATCAATGCCTCCGGACAGAAATGCCCCGACGGGAACATCCGCGAGCATCCGCAGACGGACAGAATCACGCAACAGTGTGTCCACCTGGTCGACGGCCTCTCGGAAGTCACCGCTGAAGCGATTCCGGCTACCTGTCTCGGCGATCCGGCGGGCGCACCAGAAGGGCCGCGTGGTCGCGCGCTCTCGAGGCGCCGAGAGGGTGAGGGAGTGCCCAGGAGGCAGCTTGTAAACGTTCTCATAAATCGAATAGGGCGCCGGAACGTACCCGAGCCGCAAGAAAAGGGCCAGGCTCCCGCGATCCAGCGTTCCGGTGAAATCAGGGAACGAGTGGAAGGCCTTCAGCTCGGAGCCGAATAAGAAGTTGTCGTGCGACCAGCCGTAGTAGAGGGGCTTGACTCCGAGGCGATCGCGAACCAGCGTCAGCGTGTGCTCCTTGGTGTCCCACAACGCGATGCTGAACATTCCGTTCAACCGGCTTAGAGCGCGCTCGACGCCCCAGAGAGCGAACGCCTCCAACAAAACCTCGGTGTCCGAGTTGCTGACGAAGTACTGACCTTCCTTTTCCAGGTCGCGGCGAATATCGAGAAAATTGTAGACCTCGCCGTTGTAGGCGATCACGTAGCGACCGCAGTGCGATGTCATGGGCTGGTGCCCGGCCGGCGAGAGGTCCAGGATCGCCAGCCGCCGATTCGCCAGCACAACGCCCGCCGCGGGATCCGCCCACACCCCACCATCGTCAGGTCCGCGATGCCGGAGGGCAGAGTTCATCGCGTCGCCCCATTGAGTCATGACGCGCTCCGACTCGCCGGGTTGCCTCCAGAAACCGGTGATTCCACACATCGTCAGCGTCCTCCGTTCATCTCGGCGACCACGGGGAAGCGGGAACGCGACACACCTCCCCGCCTTACCGATAGCGAGACGCGAATTCCGATGATCAAGAGAGAGGCCTCCACAATGACGACGTCGAGGTCAATCCGGAACGGTTTCCGCGGTCACGATGAAATGGGGCCGACGGCGTACCGTAATCCGCGTGAAGCCGGCCGCCCTCAGAGCCCGCTGGATCCCCGACGAGGTCTGAAACGACTCGTATCGCCCCCGGCGATACGGTACCACCCTGCCAGTGAAGTGAAACAGGAGACCATTGAGCATGAGGTAGGCGAGCCGGATCAGTGTCCGCGGCTTTCGCAAATCGATGTGGCTCCACTGGACGGACATCGGGTGCAGCACCGCCCAGAAGAACCCACCAGGCTTGAGGACCCGACGAATCTCTGGTAGGCTCCGCCTGAAATCGCTGTAGGGGAGCGACACTCGAGCGACCACCGCATCGAACCCGCCGCCGCGGAAGGGAAGGTCTTCGGCTCCCGCGCAGACGAAAGAAACCCGCTCGGTCAGAGTTCGGCCCAGCCGAAGCGCATCGAAGGCGACATCGACGCCGAAGGAGCGCCGATCGCCGCAGCACGCGATCAGCGTCTGCCCTGCGCCGCAACCGACGTCGAGCACGCGGTACTCCGGGGGAAAAGACGGAGGGTTGACGTGCCGCCCGTCGGTAGAATCCCGCGCGATCGCGAGTTCCTTCAGGTGATAGGCGTCGGTCACAATTCACCCCGTCGTGAGGCCATGGTTCTTGCCAGGAAGAGGGCTACGACACCCTCTGCCGAACCGACGGCAGCAGGCGGCCGTCCATCAGTCGAAAAGAGAGCGCTCCCGCGACGAATAGACACAGGCCAAGAGCGCTGGGCACCGCCACACTGAGGATTTTGGCCACCGTATCCGGAGCCGTCGTGAGCGTCGCCAACTTCGCGCCCGCGGCAAAGCCGCCGCCCCCGAGAGCGCAGGCGGCCGTCAGACGAAATGGAAAGTCGCGCATTTCTCTCCATCCGATAGGCCCAAATCTCCCGTGCAGCTTCACGAGCATATAGACGGTATTGCTGAGCGCGGCCAGCGACACCGCGACCGGGAGGCCGAACACTCCCAGCAAGTCAACGAGCAAGATCGCGAATACCGTGTGCGTCACTGTGAAGATCACGGTGCTGATGACCGGAGTGCGCAAGTCCATATTGGCGTTGAACAGCGTCTGGGTGACGCTCACGATGCGGCCCAGCAGGATGTCCGGGACCATGAGTCGGATCAACATCGCGGTCAACGCTGCATCGGCCCTCGAGAATTGGCCTCGCTCGAAGAGCAGCACGACCAGAGGTTCCGCCGCAAGGACCAGCCAGATGCAGATCGGCAAGCCCACGACGGTCAGCAGCCGAATGCTTTCCAGGAGCGTTTGTCGCTGCGCCCGCAGGTCGTTGGCCGCGGCATGTTTCGCCATCAGTGGAAACGTGACCTGGACGACGCTACCGAGAAGAACGCCGGCGATGGCTTGGACGATCCGCGAAGCGTAGCGGATGACCGTGACGTTCCCACTCCCCAGGAACGAGCCCAGAACGTTCTGCAGGATCATTCCGCTTTCGCCCAGCACGTGTCCAGCCAGTGGATAACGAAACGAGCGAAGAATCTCTCGGAGCTTGGGATCGACCGGCCTGAGGACCCAGCGGTATCGGAAGTCGTGTGCGGCCAGCGCCGAAGCCAGCAGTGCGACCTGAACGAAGCTGCCCAACAGCATGCCGACGGCGACGGCCCGGATTCCCAGCTGGCCGTGAAGGAGGACGACCACCGCGATCGTAATGACGTTGCTCACCAGCTTCCCGGAAGACGACACGAAGAACCGGTGCTGGGAGTAGAGCACCGACTGCAGAATCGCGGCGAGGCCCTGAAACAGGACGAGCCCGAAGATCAGTCGGCCCAGCCGCACCGCGAGCGCGACCGTCTCCGACTCCAATCCTGGGATCTGGAGGGGCACGATGATCGCGGAGAGCGCCATCCCCATCACACAGATTCCCGCCAAGGCACATAAGGCCATCGTGAGGAGGTTGCTCAGTAGGTCCCATGCCGCGGTGTGGTCCTGACGGCGAAAGTATTCGCTGAAGACCGGGATCAGGACCTTGGGGCCCTGAGCCGAGAAGACGTTCGTGATCAGGAGCGGGATGGTGAGAGCCGTGAAAAACGCATCGGTCTGTGAGCCGGCTCCGAACGCACCAAGTATCAGGGCGTCCAGGAGCAGTCCGCTGACGACTCCCAGTCCGCCAAGCGTCGCGGTGGTGCTGGCATTCTTGAAAATGAAATGCCCGGTGGAGCTCTTCGCGGCGGGACTTAGCAAGCCGCTTCCGTCAGCGCCGTGTACCGGCCGCATGCGTTGAGCTCGGGCGTTGCGGCGCTCGAGCCGGTGACGTCTCGACTTCAAACGCGCCGATGTCCGGGGCCGCCCCCGAATACGGCCAGGCCGAATCAAGGGTGTTGAAGTTCGGCAGGATGACGCCCCGGTCGACGGCGGGACTCGTCGCACCAATGCGTAACCCGGTATCGAGAAAGCGTGGAGCGACGTTCAGTCCGTGTGCCTCCTGCCCCGTGCCATTCCGGAAGGCGGCAAAGCTGTCGTATTCCGTCGTCCCCTTCCACCGATAGGCATAGCTGGCGTTCGTCGTGACCAGACCGAGGTTGTAGTCGAAGGTCGCGGTCGCCGACGCGCCTCGGCCGATCATCGATCCCGAACTCACGGCAATGTTGTTCAGCACGACAAACGGACCGTTGCCCCCCATCACGTAGCAATCCCACCGCGGATTCGCCAGCGACGAGTCGACAGAATTGTGAAATATGTACATCGGTGCGCCGGGATAGATCTTGTAGACCGTGGTCCCGCTGGGATTCGTCGTGGTCACGCGGCACGTGTTGCGGAAGATGTAGAGGGGTCCGTAGGGTATCGTCGGTGAGTTGGTATTCCCGGCGATGCAGGTGTCGGCCTTGTCCGCGATGATGGTGTTTCCCCAGAGCCGCGTGTTGACGTTGGCGCCCTTGGATTCGATGCCGTCGTCCACGAAGCCGCCGACGGTGTTGCCGGTGACGTCGACATTCACGCCGAGCGTTTCGCTATCGGCGGAGATCGCGTCGCGGAAGGCGTCCGCGACGGTATTATTCTTGACGACCAATGTCGTGACGTTGGTCCAGCCGATCCCTTCGCCGGGACCGTGCCACGGCGTCTTCTGAATGCACGCCGGATTGTTGAGCGCGGGCGAATGGATGGCGTTCCGAAGCACGTAGATATTGCTGGTGTCGTGACCGACGAGAATACCGGTATCCGAGTAATGTGTCGTCGTCGGACCATTGGCGCACAGCGCCGACACGTTCTGCAGCGTGTTGTCCTGGATGAAGAGGTGATGACGGCCTCGGGCGATGACAATCCCGTTGAAATCGGAAGCGCTCAGGGTGAGGTTCTGGATGATGATGTAGTTGCCGTTCACGGCGATGTTCTGGCTCACGCCGGACCCGGAGACGACGCTCCCTCCGCTCGCCGCACCCTCGATGGAGATCCAGGCGCCGGAGCTCCCCGAGCGGCTGATGGTGAAGGCTTTGTAGATCCCCGGATTGAGATGGATGGTCTGCCCGGGACTCACGCTGCGCAGGGCCACTGCCAGCGAGGCATCATCGGTCACCGTGATGGTGCTCCCACCGGTCGGCGGCGTATACGACAGGGTCGTGACGGTCGCCACCCCGGGTTGAGCCCCAGCGATACCGTCGGGGTCAGCCCAGGTTACCTGCACCTCGTACGTGGTGTTGGACGCCAGGCCAACGATGCTGCCCCGAGCCTCAAACGCATAGGGATTCACCGCGCCACCGAGCCTCTCGCGGCGATCTATCATAGGTGGGTAGGCGTCGTGCCACACCGCCTCTCCGCGCTTTCTGAACTTGACCGCCGCGGTGGCATTCGCATTGCCATCCCCGAAAAAGCGAGCGCGAACACTTATGGCCTCAAACGTCGGCGCGAGGTCGACGGCGCCTGGAGTCAACGACTGCGCTTCCGCTGAGGCCGACCCCGGGAGACAGGTCAGTACGCTCAGCAGGACAACGATCCGCGAGCCGTATGGGATTGGGCCGCCTCGCCTGAACCACGGCAGGGAAGGAACGCCGGTCATGGCTTGCTCAGGGGTCTCCTAGGCCGACCTTAACCGCGCCCGCTTCGCCTTGAACCCGGGGAGGACCGTGTTGTAGACACCGATGATCCTCTCGACCGTCAGCGCTTGACTGTAGCTCGCCATCGCCGCTCGTCGTTCGAACCGCCCGCTCCGCGGCCCGTTGAGAGCGTCGCGCAGACCGGCGGCGATTTCGCCGACCTCCTGCCCGCAGATGCGCGTACCCGCGACCCCGCTCAGGATATCGCGGACATCACCCACATCCGTCGCCACGACCGGCAGACCGCATGCGAGGGCTTCCTTGATGGAGGTGGGAGAGCCTTCCCGGTCCGAGCAGAGAACCATCGCGTCGGCCGCGCTGTAGTACCAGGGCATTTCGCGGTTCTCGACGCCGGAGACCGTCACGAGCTCCGCCGGGACACCCTCTCTCGCAAGTCGCTCGACCGCCTTTTTCGCCAGATCGTATCTCTTGACACGACGTCCGGGATCGAACGGGAAGAGAATGAGCTGCTTGTCCAAGGGCCAACCCAGTCGGGCTCGTGCTTCGTCTCGGCTGCGGAGTGTGAATTGATCCAGATCGACACCGCACGGAATCACGTTTCCGGGGATGCGCCGTCGCATCTCCTCCGACACGACGATGACCGCGTCGGCGAAACGCCGGATCACCAAGCTCAACCACCGCTCAAAATAGTCGCCGAGCAGATCGCTTCCATGGAGCGTCATCACGAGCGGCGCCCGGAAACGAAAGCACGCCGGGAGCGCCGCCAGCCCGTAGTGCGCGTGAACGATATCGTACGGCGTGCTCCACGTCCTCCGAAGCACCTCAACGGCGCCCTTCAGATAATTCAGTTTGGACTGGAATCCCAGAATATTGACGACGTCGACCATGTGGCCGAACCGGCGCAACTGCTCCGCCTGTTGCCACACGAACGCGCCATAATCCGGCCGCTGAGGGGTCGGGTACATGTTCGTGACGAGGAGTATTCTCACCGTTCTGCCGCTACCATGCGCGAAACGTTTGCGACCAGCGGCGTCCACGCGACTTCGCGGTCGCCAGCCTGTAGAGCTCAACGGTTTCCTCGATCATCCGCGCCGTCGAAAACTTGTGCCGCAGCCGTGCTTCGCCCGCCTCGCCCATACGTCTCGCGATGTCCGGATTGTCGAGCAGGTACTCGACCTTGGCCGCCAGCGTGTCCGGATCCCTCGCGGGCACGAGAAAGCCGGTCTGCCCATCTTCGACGAGCTCCCGGGTGCCTCCTCCATCGGTCGCGACCACGGGCTTCCTCAGCGCCATGTACTCCATAATGCTGTTGGAAATACCCTCCGTGAAGGTCGAAAGCACACCCACGTCGAAGGTGTCGACGATCTGCTCGATGTTCTTTCGCTCGCCGAGAAACTCGATCGCAGTGACCCCGGCCGCCATTTCTTTGCTCGCCGGCAAGGTCGCCCCGGCCCCTACCGCACGAAACACGACATCGCGCCTTCTCGAGGTCAGCTTGCGGGCCATCTGGATGAACGTGGGATAGTCCTTGAAGCGGTTGAACTCCGCGACCATGCCAACGATCTTCATTCCGTCAGGTCGAGCTTGTCGCCGTGAAGCCTCGTTCGAGGCGATGCGTTCGACCCTGGAGAAATCGAAGCCGTTGTAGATCACGACGTTTCGCGCTCCGGCCTCGGCAAACCCGCGGCTCCGCAGGCCCGCATACGAGTTGGCCACCCTGTAATCGGACATCTGGGTGAGCATCTTCTCTACCAGCCAGCGGAGCTCGCCCCCGGGAAAGGCGTTTCTGATCGACCCGTTGATCAATGGAATGCGCATCATTCGGGCGAGAGGCATCCCGTAGAAGGACGACATCAGGCCGTTGGTGTGGATCACATGGGGTCGGAACTGCCTGATGATCCGATGGAGCCGAAAGAACGGACCCACGTCCCAACGCAGGCGGCGGGGACTGAAGTCCACGCCAATGCCGGCACCAGCGAGCTCGTCCAGGTAGAAATCATGAGGCGCCAGGCAGACGACACGGCATTCGATATCGGATCGAGCGGTGAGTCCCTTGATGAGCTCTACCGCCTGCCTTTCCTTGCCGCCGACGCCCAGCGCCTCCACGCAGATCAAGGCTCGCAGGCGATCGGCGAGAGGTGGCGTGGCGATCGGCTTGTCGCAAAGAATTCTGGTCGCTCCGTTACCGGGTCGCATGTGGCCCATCCGCTGAAAAGGACGTCTTGCCGGGCTCGGTGTTCGGAATCAAAAGGCGATGCGCAGCGAACTCGCCGTGGTCGGCATGTTGATGACGAGTCGGTCTCCCGCCGTTTGGAGAGCCGCCCCTCCGACTTCGAGGTCACGACTCTTGCCTCTATCGGTCAACGTTATTCTTCGAGGGCTTGGCAGGGGAGGGAAGACCAAGCTCAGCTCGGTGTGGCCGTATCGCTCGCTCGGAAATGACCCTCGCCAGACGACGGTCATCTCGCCGTTCGTCCGTCGGATGTCCGGACTCAGCCTGTGCCTTGCTTCGCAATAGCTGGCGATTTCGGCCATCGGTGCCACCCAGACGAGCCCTTCCTTTCGCTGGCCGTCGATATACCGCATGATCTGAAACAGCTCGGTCTCGGCGACGGGGAGAGGATCGGATGGATGGAACCAAAGGTGAAAAGCCGCGCCGCGGGCCACCGCCTTGGCCAGGAATATCTTGACCTTGTCTAGATAGTCATAGTGCCTGGGCGCCCGCAGATTCATGCTCTCGTAGAACTTGTATACGCCAGAGGGCATCCGCTCGGGGTAGGACAGCCTGATCCGCCGGTCTCGATGCCGGACCGCGACGATCGACGATTCGGCGAGGAGCTCGTGATACTGGTGTCCCATTCGATTGAACGGATACACCAGTGATTTCGGAGCCACACCGAATCGTTGCATCGCACGAACGCTCTCGGCGAGTTCCCGGCGTACAAGAATCGGGTCCGAGCAGTCGGCCGAGAAATCTATGTGGCTGAACGAGTGGGTGCCGATCTCGTGGGGTACGGGGCTGTCCAGGATCGACTGGATGAGATCCGGGGCATACCAGAGAGGGTCATCTTTGTAGTTGGTGCAGGGGTCGTGCTTGTACCAGTCGCCCGTCCACAAACCGTTCTGGGGGGGACGTGGCATGTCCGGGTGCGCGAGCCCGAGAGAGGACCTCGTGCAGCTTTCAAGAAACAGATGACCGACGGTGGCCCAGGTTATTGGAAAAGCGCAGCGCTCGAAGAGCTTCAAAAGGTGAGGGACGTTCTCTCGTTCTCGCCGTCCTCTCTCTCGGGTCACCTCGGTCGGATGGTGTCGAAAAGCCCAGCTCAATTCGAAATCCGCCGAGATCGATGCGGCCGCCCGGGCATTGTTCTTGAACGGCGCGATGGCCACAGAATCGAACACCCGGGGTTGGGGCGAGGCGCCGGCCCTCAAATTCCCTTTCGAGGCGAAAATCGCCTCCAATATCGCTCGGTTTCGGATTTTCATTTGATTGTTCGCTCGAGCACGCCGATAACGCGCCCCCAGGTCAGCGGCGGGTCAGTGGACCCTTCCGCCGGGACGGGTTAAAGGCCGGAATTGCTCAGCTGGCAGAACGAGCAGACGCGAATTCTTCGACGACGTCGACGACTCGACGCTGATCCTCGGCGCGTAAACCCGGGAACATCGGCAGCGAGAGAATCTCCTTCGCAGCCTCCTCGGACACCGGAAAGTCTCCCGTCTTCCAGCCGAGCTCGGCGTAGGCAGTCTGGAGGTGGAGCGGGATCGGATAGTGGATGCCCGTACCGATGCCCGCCGCGGACAACCGCTGCTGCAGCTCGTCGCGGGATGATGTGCGAATGACGTACAGGTGGTAGACCGGTCTGGACCAGGCAGGCTGGTACGGGACCGCGATACTTCCGCGCATCGGCGCGAACAGCTCGTTGTACCGTTCGGCGGCTTGCCGGCGCTGCTCGTTCCAGAGCGCCAGATGGTGGAGCTTGACGCGCAGGATGCCCGCCTGAATCGCGTCGAGCCGTCCGTTATAACCCTCCACATCGTGATAGTACTTCCTCGACTGCCCATGGTCCCGCAGCATGCGGACCTCGCGGGCGAGCCCCTCATCATTCGTGGTCACCGCGCCGGCCTCACCACAGGCGCCCAGATTTTTCCCCGGATAAAAGCTGAACGCGGCGGCGTGTCCCATCGAACCGGCCTTCCGCCAACGCTTCTCCTTCTCCGAGAAGTATTCTGCGCCGTGGGCCTGGCAGGCGTCCTCGATCAAGATGAGGTTGTACCGGTCCGCCAGGGCGAGGAGCGGGTCCATGTCCGCCATCTGCCCGTACAAATGCACGGGAATGAGCGCGGTCACCACGCTGCCGGTGCGGCGGCTGACCATGCGGTTCGTCCGCGAATCGCGCCGACATTCAGTTTCCAGATAGACGCGGAGCTTCTCCGGATCCATGGTGTACGTGCGGTCATCGACCTCGACGAAGTCGAATCGCGCCCCGACCTGGGAGATGGTCTCCGTGGTGGCGATGAAGGTGTTCGGAACGGTCAAGACCGTATCGCCGGGTTTCACGCCGGCCGCGACCAGCGCGAACCGCAGCGCGTCGGTACCACTTCCCACGCCGACACACTTCGCGGCGTCGCAGAACGCCGCGAACTCTCGCTCGAACTCTTCGACCATCGGACCGCCGACGAATCCGGCAGTGCTGAGCGCGGCGTTGAACACTCCCACCAGCTCTGCCCCGAGCTCTCGATGCGGAGTCAGCAGATCCAGGAAGGGGATTTTGCCGTTGGCGCTCATTGCGCGATCTCCACGCCGTCGGCGATCGTCCGAAGCAGGCGTGCCGCGTTGCCCACCACAATCGCGTTGGCCGGCACGTCACGGGTCACCACGCTCCCAGCTCCGATCAAAGCGTTTTCGCCGATCGTGACGTTGGCAAGGATGGTCGAGCCGGAGCCGATCGAAGCGCCCTTCCGGACCAGCGTGGGCTCGACCGTCCAATCCTTCTCGGTTTGCAGCGCGCCGTCCAGAGTCGTGGCTCGCGGGTAGGAATCGTTGATGAACGTCACCCCGTGGCCGACGAACACGTTGTCCTCGATGATCACCCCTTCGCAGATGAACGTGTGGCTCGAGATCTTACAATTCCGGCCGATCCTCGCGTTTTTCTGGATCTCGACAAACGTGCCGATCTTGGTGTTGTCGCCTACTTCACAACCGTAGAGGTTGATGAATCTCGACAGCTTGACGCCGTCGCCCAGCTTCACGTCCGGAGCAATGCAGAGATAGTCGTTCATAGCTTGACGGCCTTGCCCCTCTCCTTGAGAGACTGATCGGCAGCTTCCAACATCCTCACGACGCGTGAGCCAGCCACGCCGTCGTTCAAAGGCGTCTCGTCGTTTCTGACACAGTCGATAAAATAACCGAGCTCCACCTTGAGCGCCTCGGTTTGCTCGACCCGGGGCGCCCACATGTCTCCAGCTCGATAGCTGACCAGCAACTCGTGCAGATCCTGCCCATTGGTCATCTGGGCGCCCTTGTCGTACACCTTGATCTTCTCGTCCGCATCCAGATCGTTCCAGACCAGCATCTTCTTCTCGCCGCCGATCAAGGTCGTCCGGATCTTGACGGGTGAGAGCCAGTTCACGTTGACATGCGCGATTGTGTTCCGGGGGAAGTAGACGGTGATGAATGCGACGTCGACGTGGCCGTTCAGGTGGGCTTCGCCCGTCGCCACGACCGCCTCGGGTTGGTCCTGGATCAGGTAGTCCATGATCGAAAGGTCGTGGGGCGCGAGATCCCAGATGACACTGACGTCGTGCTGGAATAGACCGAGGTTGACCCGCGTGGAATCGTAGTAGTAGAGATCGCCCAGGACCCCCTCGTCGATGAGCTGGCGCATTTTTCTCACCGCGCCAGTGAAGAGGAAGGTGTGGTCTACCATGATCTTGAGATTCTTGCGCTCGGCCAGCTCGACCAATTCCTCCGCTTGCCTGGTGGAAGAGGTAAAGGGCTTCTCGATGAAAACGTGCTTGCCGTTCTTGAGAGCGGCCTTCGCCAGCTCAAAGTGGGTGCAGACTGGCGTCACCACGGCGACGGCGTCGATGTCGGGGGAGGTCAGCAATTCGGTTGGATCCAGGGTGACCGTCTGGTCGGGATAGGCCTGCTTCAGCCGCTTGAGTGCGGCCGAGCTCCTATCACAGACCATCGCGACGTCGCAGCCGTCGAGGCTGCGGAGGTTCCGAACGATGTTGGGTCCCCAATAACCGTACCCGAGGACGCCGATGCGGATCACTGAACTGCGGGGCTTGGCGAACGCAATCGTGTTCGCGGGCATCAGTAGGCACCATCGCCGGAAAATACGGCTCGCGGAGTTCGCACGAGGATCTTGATGTCCAGCCACAGCGACCAGGCCCTGGCGTATTGGAGATCGAGGCGGACCATGTCGTCGAACCGCAGCTTGCTCCGCCCGCTGACCTGCCAGAGGCCGGTGAGACCGGGCTTCATTTCCAGTAACCGCCGCCGGTGCCAGACGTCGTAGGAATCGACTTCATACGGGATGGGCGGTCGCGGCCCGACCAGCGACATGTCCCCCTTCAAGACGTTGAGCAGTTGCGGAACCTCGTCGAGGCTCGTCTTCCGGAGGAAGCGTCCCACCGTCGTCACCCGCGGATCCTTGACAATCTTGTAGACGACCTTCCCGTTTGTTCCGGACTTGTCGGAATTGACGTCTCCGCTGATGAATCGTTTGATGTAGTCCCTATGGATCTGTGAATCGTTCGCGCAATACATGGAGCGAAACTTCAACAGGGTGAAGGGGACCCCATGCTGGCCGATGCGCTTCTGGCGGAACAGGATCGGCCCGGGCGAGGAAAGCCTAATCGCCGCTGCGATCATCAGAAAAAGCGGCGAGAGGACCGCCAGCGCCAGGGTGCTGCCGAGAACATCGATGACCCGCTTGATCACACGTGACGCTCGCGTGGTCTGGTCTCGCTGTACGAGATCCGGGTAGAGCTTGGCGCTCGGCGGGAACCCCGTGTTGTGACCTTCCAGGTCTTCGGGGAAGCAGTGAAACGAGAGGCGGACACGATCCAGCTCTTCCTGCCTCAGACGGGCCCGCAGGGCGGCGGTGACCTTGGCGCGCAGGGCGGTCAGGATGGATTCCCTGTCGGCCGACCCGAGCTCCGAAAAGATCACACCGAGAATCGCACGGTCCTTGTACCAGCCAGCGATGTCCGTCTCGCGGACCGACGCGCAGACGGCCGCCACTACCCCGTCCATCTCGGTATGGGCGGTGCTCTTGAGCGACGACTCGCCTGGATCGAGCAACAGCAAGACAAACAGCCTTCGGGAGCGCTCCGCCCGCTTCCGCTCCAGGCAGAGCGCGTGAAGGAACGCCGCTTCGGGTAGGAGCGAACGCCTCGGCATAGAATGTGCCATGGTCATCTCAGGGAAATAATAAGGAGCAAGACGGATGCCATCCTATCGAATTACCTCATCTTTTTCGGAAACTTCGTAGACGCCGACAGTTGGCTCGAACCCGATGAGAGTAGCGGCACCGGGCTCGGGTAGGGGGCAACCCAAATGATGAAGCCGGTCGACTGATTTCTTGAACGTCTTTGCATAGTCAGAGTCGTACTAGGCGGCCGCGGGCCGCGGCTCCCGCAACTCGATGGCGGGTGTCCACGATCAAGCGTCCGCAGCGGGCGACCGCGCCATAATCAAATTCGTCATGGTCGGCGAGGATCAGCACGCAATGGGCTGCGCGCAGCTCCTTGGCGGTGGGCTCGACGGCCTTGAGCTCCGTCGCGTCCACCTTGAAGGTCGGCACGTGCGGGTCGGCGTAGGAGACGTGAGCGCCCTTTCGGAGGAGAGTCGCGATGATCTCGTGCGCGGGCGACTCCCGCGTGTCACCGATGCCTCGCTTGTAGGCGACGCCCAGCACGAGCACCCGGGCGCCCTTGAGGGCACGGCCGGCCTCGTTGAAGGCCTCACTGACGAGGCCGACCACCTGGTTGGGCATCGCTCGGTTGACCTCGTCGGCCAGGGAGATGAATCGTGCCTCGTAACCGCTGAGACGCATCTTCCAGGAGAGGTACAGGGGGTCCACAGGGATGCAGTGCCCGCCGATGCCGGGCCCAGGGTAGAAGGGCATGAAACCGAAAGGTTTCGTCGCCGCCGCGTCGATGACTTCTCGACTGTCGACCCCCAGATAGCGGCACATGATGGCGAATTCGTTGGCCAGCGCGATGTTCACGTTCCGAAAGACGTTCTCGTAGAGCTTCGCCAACTCGGCGACCTTCGGGGTCGAGACCTCGTGCACCCGGGGCACGATCTCGCGGTAGAGGGCCGACACGAGACGGCTGCAAGTGGGCGTGACGCCACCCACGATCTTTGGAATGTCCCCGACCTTGAAGGTCGGGTTCCCCGGGTCGATGCGCTCAGGCGAGAACGCCAAGAAGAAGTCCTCGCCGATTCGGGCTCCATGCTCCTGAAACAGCGGGAGCAGCAGTTCCTCGGTGGTTCCCGGGTAGGTGGTGCTCTCCAGGACGATCAGGTGGCCCGGGCGGACTCGAGTGGCGGCCTCTCGGGAGGCCCCGACCACGTAGGAGATGTCCGGATCCTTCGACTTCCTTAGTGGTGTGGGGACGCAGATGATGATGACGTCGCTCTCCGCCAGGACAGCAGGCTCGGCCACCGCGCGGTAGCGGCCCGCACGCATGAGCGTCTGGAGCTCGTCGCTCGGGACGTCCGGGACGTGGGAACGGCCGCTCGCCAGGGCCGCAACCCGATCGACGTCAATGTCGAGCCCGGTGACGGGAAAACCGGCTTTCGCAAATTCGATGGCCAGCGGGAGGCCCACGTACCCCTGACCGATGACAGTCACTCGCGCAGTGTGGCTCTGGATGAGACGGCTCAGCGTCTCGGCGTGATTCTTCAAGGGCATCCTCCTGGGTTACTCTGCCGTCAGGCTCTTGGCGAGGTTTCGTGGCTGGTCCACGTCGCAGCCGCGGAGAACTCCGAGGTGATACGCCAGGAGCTGGAGCGCCACCGCGATCAGGGCGGGCTGAAGCCACTCGAGGCTCTGCGGCACGGGAATCAGAAGGTCGGCCTTGTCGGCGATCGCCTCGTCACCCTCCGTCGCCACGGCGATGACGATCCCGTCGCGTGCCTTCACCTCTTCGAGGTCGCTCGCCATCCTTTCATGGATCGATCCACGCGGGACGACCGCGACGACGGGGATGCGCCGGTCGATGACGGCGATGGGGCCGTGCTTCATCTCTCCGGCCGCATACCCCTCAGCGTGGATGTACGAGAGCTCCTTGAGCTTCAAGGCGCCCTCGAGCGCAAGCGGATAGTGGAGCCCGCGGCCCAGATAGAGGAAATGGTCCCGCTCGACGAAGCGCTCGGCGATTCCGTGAATGGCGTCGCACTGCTGGAGCACGACCGACATGAGCTCGGGCATCTCCAGTAGCCCTTTGGCGACCTGACGGACGAGCGCGGGATCGACGAGCTCACGGGCCAGCCCCAGCTTGAGCGCGAGGAGCGTGACCGCAGCGAGCTGGGCGGTGAAGGCCTTCGTGGAGGCGACGCCGATCTCGACGCCAGCGCGGGTGTAGACCACGCCGTCGGCCTCGCGGGCGAGGGAGCTTCCGACCACGTTGCAGATCGCAACCGCCCGTGAGCCGCGCTCGCGCGCCTCGCGTAGGGCCGCCAGCGTGTCCCCGGTCTCACCCGATTGAGAGATCGGCACCGTGAGCACCCGGCTGTCGAGGACGGGTCGGCGATAGCGGAACTCCGAGGCGATGTCCACCTCGACTGGGAGCCTGGCGAAGGCTTCGACCAGATATTTCCCGACGAGCGCGGCGTGCCACGAGCTGCCGGACGCCACGAAGCACAAGCGGTTGAGACTGGCCAGCTCGCGGTCCTTGAGGCCCAGCTCGGGGATCCGAATCTCGGGTCCCTCCGGATCCACTCGCTCCAGCACCGTGTTTCGGACAGCTTCGGGCTGCTCGAAGATTTCCTTGAGCATGAAGTGGGGATATCCACACTTCTCGGCCGCCTCGCTGCCGAAGAACACGGTGCTCGGCTGTCGCCGAATGGGAGTCCCGTCCAGCGCACGTAGAGTGAGCCCGGCGCGGGTCAGTACCGCCAGCTCACCGTCCTCGAGGACGAGGACTTCGCGCGTTTCAGGCAGCACGGCCGGGATGTCCGAGGCGACGAACATTTCTTCGCGACCGAATCCGACGACGAGTGGAGAGCTGCCGCGCCGCAGAGCGATCAGCGTGTCCGGGGCGCTCGCGGAGATGCAGGCGACCGCAAAGACGCCCTGGAGGTCTCGCGCCGCACGCTCGACGGCCGCGTCCAGCCCGCCGGCGTCGTAGCGCTCGATGAGGTGGGCGATGACTTCGCTGTCGGTTTGGGAGCGGAAGCGATGGCCTTCTTGCGCCAGCGCTTTTCGAAGCTCTCGATAATTCTCGATGATCCCATTGTGGACGACGGCCACACGGGCTCGGCAGTCCATATGCGGATGCGCGTTCGCGTTCGACGCGCGGCCGTGCGTGGCCCACCGGGTATGGCCGATACCAAGCGTTCCCTCGTGTCGGTGCACCCTCAGCAGGTCCTCGAGGTCGCCGAGCTTGCCGACCCTCTTCTGGACGTTGAGGGAGATTCCGGAGACCGTGGCGATCCCCACCGAGTCGTAGCCGCGATACTCCAGCCGTCGCAGGCCGGGCACGATGAATGAGACGGCTTCCCGATGGCCGATGTAGCCGACGATTCCACACATGTCCGAGCGGTCCTACGCGGCCTCCAGACGGGTGCAATCAAGATGGACGGCGACGCTCCGACGCAGGAGGTGGACCGAGACCACCAGAAGGCCCTTCTTCGGATTCACTCTGACGACGATTCCCTCTGTGTCCGCCAGGGGTCCCTCGGTGATGCGCACCCGCTGTCCCTCCCGCAGGTACGGATGGGCCAGGATCGGAAGGTCCGATTGGAGGAGCCTTCGAACGGCCTCGATCTCCCGATCAGGCACGACATCGAGCCTGTCCCAGCGTTCGCCGAGCACGCGCGCCAGCCCGCGCGCCTTGCAGATCTCGTGGTAACTCGCCTTGTCCATCGCGTGGCGCAGGAACAGGTAGCCACGGAACATGGGGACCCGTCCCAGCCGCCGCACCGCACCACGTCTGGCCCACTCCTCGACCGTGGGGAGGAACGGGTCGAACCCTTTCGCGGCGAGCTGGTCGTGGACAAGCTTTTCGCAATTGCTGTGTGTCCATAGCACGTGCCAGCGGCGGCTGGCGGATGCTTCGACGAGCTCTGGCAAGGCTTCGCCCCCTTTGGTCCTATCCCTCTCGGGTACAGGACCAACTTCTCGATCACTCTTTCCGTCGCGCGGAAGGTGAATCCCGCGCCGCCGCCCCCCCGGATCACAAAAACGGCTCACGGATCCGGTGTTCGCTGCCGAGGCGGTCTATCTTCTCCGTGTCTGTGCGTACGAGGACGTCCTCGAGAGGTGGTGATCGTCGCTGTTGAAGACCAGTCCCAGAACCTTGGTCGGCTCCATGACGTTCAGCGCCTCTTCGAGGAGCTTGCGGGGTGTCTTGTGAGCGCTCACCGCGACCAGAAAACCATCCACCCACCTTCCGATGACCCGACAATCAGGAACCGAGACGAGAGGTGGGGTATCGAGAACGATGTAGTCGTATCGCGTGCGCGCCTCCCCCAGCAATGCCCCGAACCTCGGCGACTTCAACACCTCGTAGGGGGTGGACGGGGGGCGGCCCGCTGACACGACGGACAGGTTCACCTGCGAGTACTCGTGCGTCACGGCATCGAGCGTGAGATTCGCGTCCAGGATCGCTTCCACGAGCCCCGGACGAACGGCAGCGTCGAGCCCGAGCTTCTGGGCCAGGGCTGATTGGCGCAAGTCGGCGTCGACGAGCAGCACACGGGCGTCCGGGGCCTGGGCCAGCGAGCCGGCGAGGTTGATCGCGGTTGTGCTCTTGCCGTCGCCGTCGCCAGGGCTCGATACGGCAATCACGGAAAGATCCGTCGATTTGCGAAACTGCTCGATGAAATGGCGAAGCATCCTGTATTGCTCGGCCTCGAACGACGTCGGGTCGATCAGACTCACGAGGTGTTCCTCGAGGCCGTCGGTGACTTGAGGCGGGATCGCGGGCGGCACGGGCAGGGCGCGGGCGGCGACGATGTCGGTCACGAGGCTTGGCCTGTTCGCCGGCCCCGCCGACGCGGATGCGCGGCGGAGCCCCTGGTCCTGCTCCGCCCGCTCGAGCGCTTTCAGGAACTTGCTCATCGCGTGAGAAGACCTCGCACGGATTGCACGAAGGCGAGTAAGGTCGCGTCGAACCTCAAGACGAGACCCAGCGCCGCCGTCGCGGTGGCAACCGCGAGACTCCCGAGGACCCATCGAGCGCGGGCCGGCATCTGCGCGCCGCGAGGTCGGGTAAGCCCGCGCGCCGGCGAGGTGCCGTCCTCCAGATATTCGACCGCCTGGCTGACGATCTGCCGGTCGATCCGGCGCTTCTGGTCGGCATAGCCGAAGAGGAGGCAATGATCGCAAACGATGTTGATAAGCCTTGGAATCCCGCCCGAATATTCCACGATCTGATCCACCGCGGGATCGGCGAACAAGCCCAGATCGCGCGCCCCGGCGATGCGCAGCCGCGTCCGGATGTACGCGCGCGCTTCAGTCGGGGTCAGGGGCGAGATCTGACAGCGCAATCCGACCCGCTGCTTGAGCTGGTGCAACTCCTGCAGCCCGAGCTTGGCCTTGAGCTCCGGCTGCCCAACTAGCAGGATCTGCAGGAGCTTGCTGGTCGGGGACTCGAAGTTCGAGAGTAGTCGGATCTCTTCGAGTGTCGTGGGGCTGAAGTTCTGAGCCTCATCGAGGATGAGGGCCGTGCTCTGGCCCGCCCGCTCGCGCTCGATGAGGAACTGGTTCAGCGCCATGAGCCGCTGTGCGCGCGATTCCCCCGCCTTGGAGACTCCCAGGTCGTGGAGCATGTACTCCAAAACGCCGTCGAAGGTCAGCGTGGAGTTGAACACGAAAGCGACCGCCGTCTGTCCGTCGAGCCGCTGCCGGAGCGCGTTGAGCAGAGTGGTCTTTCCCGTACCCACCTTGCCAGTCAGGACGATGAAGCCCTTTCTCTCCTGGACACCGTACTGGAGCTGAGCCAGAGCGTCCCGGTGGACCGCACTCATGTAAAGGAACCGCGGGTCGGGTGTCGCGTTGAACGGCTTCTCGTTGAGTCCGTAGAACGTCAGGTACACGCTGCCTCCTCAGGAACGCGTCCGCGTCAAGAGCGTGACGATGCGGTCGTTTCCGTGGGCGACGAAGTAGGCGCCGCTGACGATGACGACGAGACCGACCAGGGCTGCTCCCGCGGCCAGCCGCATCCGCCAGCGCGTACGACGCCGATCGCCCGCGGTCACGATCCGGGGAATGCTGATCAGCACGGGTACGCCGGTGAAGGCGCGAAGCTCGTCCACCCTATGGAAGGACGTGTCGACGTGCTCGGCGAACATCACCGCGCCCACGGCCAGCCCGATTGACCCGACGAGAGCGAGCAGCAGCAATTTGATTCGAGGCGGCGCGGCCGGCTTCGGCGCTGAGAGCGCCGGGTCTAGGACCCTGAACTGTTCCCCCTTCTGGCGCTGCTCCAAGCTCTCGGCAAGCTGGGCCTCCTCATAACGTTTGAGGAGGGATTGATAGAGCGCACCCGTGCTGTCGTAATCGCGCGCGAGCTCCCTCAGTTCCTGCTCCCGGCGCGGCACGTTCTCGACCTTCGCTTGGTAGCTCGCGATGCTCTCGTGCAGACGCCGCTCCTCACCCTTGAAGACCTTGATGTCCGCCTCCGCCTCACTCAGCGCCTCCTTGAGCCGCAGCAGATACGGCGTGAGCACAGCGCTCTGCGAGGGCGTCGGCTTCTCCTCTCTCCTGGATTCCTCGCTGGACTCGCGGGACCGCGCGTCGGCGACATCGCGCTCGAGCGCAGCGACCTCCGCCTTCATCGCGACGACGTCCGGGTACCTCTCGTTGAACTGCGTCCGAAGCTTTGCCAGTTCCTGCTTCAGGCGGGTCAGCCGCATCTCGGGAGTCTCGGCCGCGACACCACCCGGTACTCCCGGAGCGTACGTCGCGACGGGCGTCGCGGACCCCAGAGTTTCCGCTTCGGCCAGCTGCCTCAAGAGCGCCTGCCGTCTCTCGACGGCCCGCGTTTGATTGTCAGCGTTCATGCGAAGCTGTGTCTGAAGCCGCTCGAGAGTGGCGAGATTCTGCTCCATCTGCTGCGGCAACTCGCCGAGGTGGCGCCGCTTGAACACCCCCACTCGCTGCTCCTGATCGTCGAGTCGCTTCTTGGTCTCGGCCAGTTGCACCTTGAGAAACTCCGCGGTGCCCATCGCCAGGCGCTCCCGCACCTTCAGATTCTCTTCGACGTAGAACGATGCCAGCGTGTTCGTGACTTGCGCGACCAGGCCGGGATCGGTCCCCTGGTAGCTGATCGCGAACGACACGGTGGCCTGCCGCTGCCCTCTCACCTCGACGCCCTTCAACTCGAGCTTGATGTCATCGCGCATGCGCTCGATGACTTCCTCAATCGGAGTCCGCTCCCGCGTCTTGAGGTAGAGCCCAAAGCGATTGATGAGCGCCTCCAGCCGTGAGCGGCTCAGAATTTCCTGAGAGATCTGCTGAAGGCGCGTCTCGAGAGTACTGGTCACGGTCGACTGCACGAAGGCCTCAGGGACCAACTGGCGTTCGACGAGCACGGTGGCCGTCGACCGATAGACGTTAGGCAGAAAGGCGATGAAACTGACTGCGGCGGCCATTGGCGCTGCGAACGCAAGGATCGCGAGCCACTTGCGCCGGCTCCAGATCGCCAGCTGACCGTGCAGGCCGCCGGCATCCTTCAGCGTCTCTTCCGTCATCGTTCGTCCGCTCACTGGACTTTCTCGACTCTTATGGCACCAGGACGATGTCGCCGTTCCTGAGGTCGATGGTTTCCTGTTCCCCGGCGAGGAGCTTGTTGTAGTTGAACGGGATCCGCTTCATCGCCGTCCCCTCGGGCCGAAGAATGACGATCTTCGAACGCGTCGCGAACTGCGTGAACCCGCCGGCCATCGCGAGGGCATCGACCACGGTCGTCCGGCTCTTCAGCTCGAAGCGACCGGCGCGAACAACCTCACCGATGACTGAGACCTTGAAGCTCCGAACCTCCGATACGATCACGGAGACTTCAGGGCTCGGGATGAATTCGGCAAGCCGCTTCTCCAGGTTGTCGCGGAGCTCGAGCGCGGTGAGACCGGCGGCCTGTACATCGTTCAGAAGAGCAAGCGAAATCTTGCCATCCGGCCGGACGGTGACCGTCCGGCTCAGCGCCTCGTTCTTCCACACGGAGATCAGCAGCATGTCCTCGGGGCCGATCCGGTAGGCTTCAATCGCCGTGCTGCGGCCGTTGTCCGCTGTGCCAGCCTTCAACGCCTCGGCGTCGACGGGCTCGGCAGCGGCCAAAGTCGCGATAACGAGAACGCGGGCGAGAAGGGAGCAGACCGTGTCGTGATTCATCCTCATAATAGTTAGCCCTATACGGCTGGACGGGCCGATCGACGCTGGCCATCGAGCCCAGCTTCCTTGATTTTGTAGAGCAGAGCGCGGTAGCTGATCCGCAGCGCCCTCGCAGCCCGCACCCGATTCCAACTGGTTCGCTCGAGCATCTTGGAGATCGCTTCGCGCTCGGCCGCCTGCGATGCCCGCCGTGCGATCTCCTTGAGGGAGGGCTCCGGAGGGGTCGGTGCCGTTGAGGGCAGTCGCCCACCGCCCGTTCCAGCGTCGGGCAGTGGCGTCCGCGTCAGATAGGGGTCATCGAGCACGATCATCCGCTTGATCAGGTTCTCGAGCTCTCGTACGTTCCCGGGAAACGGGTACCGCACGAGCCGCTCCATCACCGAGGGCGAGATGGCGAACCCGTCGCGCCGGTAAAGCTTTGTGTAGCGATCGACAAAATAGTTGGCCAAAAGCGGGATTTCTGACACGCGCTCGCGGAGCGGCGGGGCGAACACGTTGACGACATTGAGTCGGTAGTAGAGGTCGTCGCGGAAACGACCTGCCGCCGCTGCTCGTTCTAGGTCCTGGTTGGTAGCCGCGAGGACGCGCACGTCCACGCTCAGCGTCGATTTGGCGCCGATGCGCGAGAACTCGCCGTCCTGCAGCACGTGCAGGAGCTTGGCCTGGAGCGCCGGATGCAAGTCACCGATCTCGTCGAGGAAGATGGTTCCACGATGCGCCGCCTCGAACTTTCCGATCTTGAGCTTGTGGGCGCCGGTGAAAGCACCGCGCTCATATCCGAACAGCTCGCTCTCCAGGAGCTCTCGCGGCATCGCAGCGCAGTTGACTTTGACGAACGGCCCCTCGCGCCGCGAGGAGAAATGGTGGATGGCGCGCGCGATGAGCTCCTTGCCGGTCCCGGTTTCGCCCGTGACAAGCACCGTGACGTCGACGCGGGCCGCTTCATGGAGGATCTGGCGTGCGTCAAGCATCTTGGGACTACGCCACAGGTCGATCTCGCGAATGAGTCGTCCGGGTGTCTGGACTGACGCCGGTCCCACCGCTTCTGAGGGCGCGCGCACTAGAGTGTTTATCGCGTGTTGAAGCTCGTCGAGATTCAGGGGCTTCGGGAGCACCGCATCGACTGCGAGCTCCGCGGCGTCCACGTCATGGACGACACGATCGGCGGCTACCATGATCGTTCCGGAATTCCCGCCGTTGTCTTTCAGACACCGGATTAGCTCGGTGATGTCAGCGCCGAAGCTACCGAAATCGACCAGCGTGAAGCTGAAGCTGCCGTCCGCGAGTGCCTCGCGGACCGCGTCCTCGGATGAGACGGCAACGCATTGGTATCCGCACCGACGGACTAAGCTGCGGAGTCCGGGCCGGGTTACTGGGTCGGCTTCTACTATGAGCGCTCTTCTTTCTGTCATCGCGAGGCGACTAGGGGAGGGGCAAGTGCCGTGCCAGGAGGTCGGGCGAATGCTCGTCGAAGTCGATGTTACAGATCTTTCATACAAATCTCCGGTTGAAGGGATCTGCAAGACAGTACACAGAAACTGAACCGGTGGGCAGTTCGGGACCCACTGTGAAATTGTTTACCCTTCCGGAAAGTCCCGCGGACTTGGAGGTTTTGCTCAGATGTGCAGTCGAATGCTCTGCGGGGTAGGTTCTCCGCATCCAGCCGGAGAAGTCTGAAAGCGAATGCACAATAGCCTGGACGGAAAGCGAAGAACATCGCGCCATGCTCAGCCAAGATTCGAGCGTACCGGAGACGAATGTCCAGACAAACTGCGCCAATCCACTTAGTTCTGACTCCGCGGTGCACGCCACCAGATTGTCCGATCTTCGCGGTCTTCGCGACTATCATTCAATCCGTGCGCATGGGTCGGCCGGCGCGGCGCCTATGGCCTCCGGATACTCACGATTTGCCTCTGCTTCGTGGCGCCCCAGGCGTGGGGATAGGAACCTCCGCCCGAAGGGCCTCGCTGCTCGTCAATCGTCCCTCAGTGCCGGCTATTCTTTCGCCATCGATTTGCACGCTCGGAAGGACACGTTCACTCGCCAGAACTCTGTCGCCAGTGGCTTGTGCCAAGGGGAACGTCCTCACTGACTCTGACGGCGGTCTGATTCGTTCGCGTTCGATCGAAACGGAAATCGAGTAGATTCGCCGCGGAGACCGACTGTCGCTTCTGTGAACCCCAAGGGCAATGTGTTACTCGCCTATGCAATCGATTACACAAAGGTTGCGGTCGTCGTGTCATGACCCACCGAATAAGGCGTTGGTTTGCCGGGCCTCGTTCTATGGCGGGAGACTTGCTTGATTTTTCGGAGAGAGGGCGGGGAAGTCGTCGCCCCGCCTGCTCGAGAGGAACATAGAGAATCTCTGTAGTGCTGATGCTTATGCTTTGTCAGATTGGGAGAAAGGAATTCCATGTCCAAATCTGTAGTGATCGCCACCACATCAAAGACTGACCTTGGACCCGCACCCGTCTCGACCGATTGGGTTCACAACGGCAAGCCAGACATGCGGAGTAAGGAAGTGGCGAGAAGCCATGACCACACCTCGCACGTCATGATCTGGGATTGCACTGGTGGACGCTTCACCTGGAACTATGAAAAGGACGAGACTTTTGTCGTGCTCTCCGGTGAAGCCTTCATCACGAATGAGAAAGACGAGGAACGTCGGATCAGCCCAGGCGACATCGTCTTCTTTCCCGCGGGAACCTCCTCGCGGTGGCATGTCCCTAGCTACATCAAAAAGGTCGCCTTTCTCCGCCATACAATGCCGCGTCCCCTCGGATTTGGCGTACTTGCCTGGAACTTATTCGTCCGGAAAGCCAGATACTGGGCGCGCCCAATCTCGATCGTGTCCCAATCGGTGAGGAAGCTCAAGACGCTCCCGGTCCTCATATCGGCCGGTATTAGCGGAGCCGTATAGTGCCGGGCCTCTCGGTATCCGCCCCTTTCTGAACGGTGGTCTCTATAAATCATTGGCCGACCGAGAAGCTCTGGAAGGAACCACGACACATGGCTCGGAAGCTCGCGCTTGTGACGGGAGCCGGTGGTGAGATCGGGCATGGCCTGATCCACCACCTGGCCGAACTCGGAACGTACGACATCGTGGCCCTCGACATCCGGCCCCTGTCGCCGGAGCTATCGCGCTACTGCGTCGCCACGCGGGTCGGCGATATCCTCGACCGCCGTCTGCTCGACGAGCTGAGGCGTGAGATTCCCGCTCCGGTTTCCACAATCTTCCACTTGGCCGCAATCCTTTCGACCCAGGCTGAACTCATTCCCGAGACCGCTCAAGAAGTCAACGTGCAGGGCACTGTGAACCTCCTCCACCTGGCGGGCGAGGGTGCCCGCGCCAGCGGGGAGGCAGTCAGGTTCCTGTTCCCCAGCTCCATTGCGGTCTACGGTTTGCCTGATCTTACAGCCAAACGCGAGGCGGGCAGGGTGGGCGAGGACGAATGGCTCGAGCCTGTTACAATTTACGGCTCCTCCAAACTTTCGTGCGAGCACCTCGGTCGCTGCTTCGCGCGCCACTACCGGCAAGTCATGGCGCAGGGCCCCGGCGGCGTGGACTTCCGTGCGCTCCGATTTCCCGGGCTGATCTCGGCGTTCACCCTCCCGACAGGTGGCACGAGTGACTATGCGCCGGAGATGATCCACACAGCGGCCCAGGGCCGCCCCTACGCTTGTTTCGTCCGGGAGGACACGCGAATCCCGTTCATGGCGATGCCGGATGCGGTCGCAGCCCTCCTCAGCCTCGCGGAGGCTCCGGCAGAGTCACTTCGGAGCGTTGTCTACAACGTGGGGGGGTTCAGCCCGACTGCGGGCGAGCTCGCGGCGATGGTGTGCACAGCGTTCGGCATGGAGCGGGTCACCTTCGCCCCGGACCCCGGTCGCCAAGCCATCGTGGACTCGTGGCCGGAGGACGTTGACGACGCCCGCGCCCGCCGTGACTGGAGCTTCAATCCCGCGTACGATCTGCACCGTGCATTCAACGAATATCTCGTCCCGAACATCAGGCGTCGCTACCTTGCGGCCTGAGACACCCACGGTTTCTTGAGATAAAAGCTTCTCAAAGACGCCCTAATCACACAGAGGATCTGTCACCGAAGAAGAAGGGTTTGTGGTGGAGCGGGCATTCTAGTGTCGGCGCCAACTTCATAGGCGCCGATGTCCGGCGCCGAGCCCAAGAAAGGCCAGGCCGAGTCGGACGTGTTGAAATTCGCCAGGAGGATCCCCGCATTGTACGCGGGGCTATTGGTGCCGATCAGTTTGGACAAGTCGAGGAAGAGCGCGTCGCCCTGCTTGCCGTTGACTTCGTTGCCGGTCGCCGAGCGCAAGGCGCTGACCGAAGTATAAGTGCCCCCACCCCAATTGTTGAAATACGTGCCGCTGCAGAGGTAGAGATTGCCGTTGGCGTTGCTGGTCGAGGCCACACTATCGACGCCGATGCCGGAGGTCCGGATGATGTTGTTGTAGAGGAACTGAAAGGGTTTCGTGCCCCCGCCGCCGATCCCGTCGCTGGCGCCCGAGCCGCCCGTCGTGTCGATCGTGTTGTGAATCCAAAAGACGTAGGCCGGCGTCCCCGACATCTTTGCCGCATAGGCGTCGTGGGAGGAATGGAGCTTCAGCACATTCCGAAACACGTACACCGGCCCGACGAGGGCGGGCTCCAGCGCAATCGTGCTCCACCCCACGTTGGCGTCAACAATGTTGCCGAAGATGCGGAGGTTGACGTCATCACCCTCCATCTGGATCGCGTCATCCTTGCAGCCCGTCACGTAGTTATAGGCGATGTCGGAATTGTCGATCGTGCCATTTCCCCAACTTTCGGTCGAGTTCCCGATGCAGTCCCTGAACCCCGCTTTGATGATGTTGCCTTTGAACACAAAAGTGCCCTGGCTATTGGGACTGCTATTGATGTAAATGGCGGCCCCTGCCTGGTCCCAGGCGTCGCCGGGGATGTCGAAGTCGGTGAGACTCTGGGAGTAGAACTCGTTGGAGAGCACGTAGACGTTATGCGTGTTGTCGCCAATCAGGACGCCGGCGTCGCCATAGCTGCGACTCGCCGAGATGTTCTCATGGTAGATGTTCTCGATCCAGATGTGGTGGCTGTTACTCTGGACATTGATCGAGCTGTTGTTCGACTGCCTCAAGCGGAGATTCTTGAGCTGGATGAAACTGCCGCTGACATTGATGTTGTTGCCACCGCCGCCGCTGATCAACACCTGATCTCGCGCGTCGCCGACGATGGCAATGTAGCCAGAAGCCGTGCCCGCTTTGGAGATCGTGAAGGGTGGATATGTGCCCGGCCTCACCTGGATGGTCGTACCGGCCGTCGCCGCGCTAACGGCGGCTGGAATAGAGTTGAACGGACTTGCGGACGAGCCATTGCCTCCGCTTGATGCCCCTGCGTCGACGAAGAGCTGGGCTCCGGAAACAGGGGCCGCGGGAGAGATGGTGGCGACGGATTTCGTGAGCGTCGCGGAACCGACGATACCGTCGGGATCAGCAAAGGTCAACGCCACTTCGTACGTCGTCCCGGCCTGCAGACCCACGATGCTGCCACGCGCCTGGTTGACATACGGGTTTGTGTGTCCGGAGATACTCGTCCGTCGGTCAACGATGGGCGTAAACGCGTTCCTCCACGTGGTCTCTCCCTGCCTCCTGAATTGAATGGAAGCGCTGTTGTTTCCATTCGGATCACCCGTAAAGGATGCCCGCACGCTGATCGAGTCGAACGTTGAGGACAGCGTCAAGGATCCCGGCGTGGTAGACGCGAACGCAGACCCCGAGAAAACGGGTAGGAGTACCAAGCAACTGGCAAGCAGGCCTACGCACAATGTCGTCCGCACCATCTCTTTTCCCATCTCTCGTCTCCCCAAGGCCTATATTGAGTACCGTTCCGGAGCGAAATCCAATGTGCCGCTGCCGCGAACCCTGAACGACCGAGCACCTTAACCTCTGACGGCTGCCCGAATCACAGTCGCACCCGCGAGAACGCCGCGACACCCTCCAACGTGTTACGCGCCGGCATTCTCGCGTATCTGCAGGGTTGGTGCCAGACCCGAGAATCGATGCGGGTCAGGATATAGACGCGTTTAGCTTCAGTTGCAGGTCAGAGCGTCATGACTGAACGGCACCTAGACCGCACGGTGCGTTCGTCGGTTGACACCCAGAACCCGTCGCCAAGGTGCCGAGCATAGAGAGCCCGGCTCGCGCGGACGATAACACGTCGGCCGGGCGGCCCGACGACGAGGCGGGCGAGGACGTGCGGCGGGCGGCTTCAACCCGCCTCACCGGCTCCGCGTCCCCCCACCAGCTCACACCCCTCCAGAGCACGGTGGGCACGGCGTCGTGGATGCGGCCATTGCTCGCCACGAGCGAAGGAGCGTCGAGGCCGAGCGCGCTCCCAGTAGCCGTCGAGCCTCCCGCTGGCCAGCCAGGCGAGATAGAGCACCCCGCCCCGGCGGTCCCGCGGATGGGCTCCGCCTAGGCTGAACGCGGCGTACTCCTTCAAGTTGTTGTCGCCGCCCTCACGGATGTTGAAGGGAAACCCCGTCGCCAGCAGGCTCTCGTCGAGGGTCGCCGTGGTCGAGACGGCGAGCGGCTGGTCGTTTTCACCGTGGTGCCGGACCCTCGCTCGGCCACGAATAGCTCGTCGAGGTTCGGGTCGTAGATCACGCCGAGCTCGACGCGCTTGGCCGATTCCAGCGCGATCGAGACCGTGAAGGTCCGCAGCCCGTGGGCATAGTTCGTCGTACCGTCCAGCGGGTCGATGATCCAGCGCCGTCCGGACCGTCCCGCGCTGGCGCCGCGCTCCTCGGCGAGAACGGCGTCGCCGCGAAACGCCGCCGCCAGGCACCCGACGATCAGGATTCGGAGAGCTCGCTTTTCACGAGGGTGCAAAGTGAATTCGGTGAATACCTCGACGTACTTTCCGGAAACCACACCTCCCCATTGCGTTACTGCACGAAGATCGCCGCCCGCAATTGTTACAATCAGACGGGAAGTGAATTTGACACCGAGAACAATCGATCCTTTCTCCTCACATGGCATTCCTGCGAGGAGCTCGTACTTTGTCTTGCTTGTCGCCGCCATGTTGACGGCTTTCTGGACGCCGCTGACGACACTACTCCAGTTTTCTTTCCGTCACCAACACTACTCTCACATTGTCCTG
>Ga0137362_10000093_pt1 | contig 35930 bp, 39 predicted proteins | sample MadtaG_2_FD_104801 | JGI IMG/M metagenome (GOLD analysis project Ga0137362, IMG submission 104801) | Vadose zone soil microbial communities from Angelo Coast Range Reserve, California, USA - Mad1_100_16 metaG | ecosystem: Environmental > Terrestrial > Soil > Vadose zone | place: USA: California... | reverse complement strand
AGCGGCATCGACGTTCCCGTCGGATTCTGAAAGTCCGGCGTAAGCAGGATGAGCTTGACCCGATTCGCCGCCAGCGTCGCTTCCAGAGCTTCCAGATCGAGCCCCAGCGGCGTCCCGGGTTCCGGGTAGGTGTTCACCGGGACGCTCAAGCACCGCGCTCGCGCGCCGTGGAAAATCGCTACTGCTCCCGGATACGTCGGGTTTTCCATAATCACGGAATCGCCCGGACGCACAAACGCTTTGCTGATCAAATCGAAGGATTGCTGGCATCCATCGGTGATGAGCAAGTTTTCATCCTTGGCGGCGATGCCGTCGTGATGTAGCAGCTCAAGCACTGCCTCTTTCAGCGGACGATAGCCATCCGAGGGGCCCAGATTCAACACCTCCGCGCCTTCGCGCCGAAGCACGGCGTTCACGCAGGTTTGCAGCTCCTCAATAGGAAAAAACTCCTCCGCAGGACGCGCCAACACAAATGAAAGAGCACCTTCCGGTTCACTAGCACAAAGCCGGCTAAGGACCTCTTCGCCGCGTTCATCGGCGAAGAGCAGTTCCCACCGGATGCCCCCGTTTCCATTCAGCACCGGAGGCGCGGGCGGCGTGATCTTCAATCCGTTGCCGTTTCCCTTGATAAACGTGCCCCGCCCGACGTGGCCCTGAATCAACCCTTCCGATTCTAGCTCGGCGTAAGCGTTCGCCACCGTCGTGCGGTGCACGCCAAGCATGGTAGCCAGCTCACGGCTGGCTGGAATGCGGTCGCCCGTGCGCAAGTCTCCCGCATGGACGAGGGCCCGCAACTGGTCGCGAAGCTGGATGTACAGCGGAACGTGGCTTTGTGGCTGGAGATGGAGTGGCAGCATTGTCTCTCACCCTCGGCCAATTCTACCAGATATTGGCCTGTTTCAAGAGCCAATTTGTCTTCTCGCGTCAGCGCTAGGACCGGCCTACAACCAGGCGGTCGACGCGGCGGCTGACGTCGCGCAGGTAGGCTTCGTCGCCGCCGTTGAGTTCGCAAATGGCGCTGCCGGAGTACCCGATTTCGCGAAAGGCCTCGCGGACGGCTTCCCAGTCCACATCGCCATCACCGAGGTTCACCCATTCGTAGCCATTTTCTTTGCGCTTGAAGTCTTTCAGGTGCACCTTGACGATGCTCTTCCCCAGCGTGAGAATCCAGTCCTGCGGATATCCGTAAAACATCACATTGCCGACGTCGAACCACGCCTGGATCCAAGGACTCTGAAACTCCTTGATGTATGCAGCCATCTCCAGCGGACTCAGCAGAAATTTGTTCCAGACTTCTTCGATGGCAATCACAATTTTTAATTCTTCCGCGAAAGGAAGCAGCTTGCGAATCTGCGCTTGGGAACGGCTCCAAGCGTCGCGATAGGAAGTCTGCGCATTGACGACGGCAGGGACGAGCAACACAGCATCGGAGCCCCAGAGCTTTGCGTTGCGCAGAGATGTGCGCATACCCGCCAGGCTCTTCTCCACCACTGCGGAATCGGCCGAGGAGAGCGGGTACTTCCAGTGGTCCAAGTTCATTACGGAATCGACCCGAACGTTGGCACCGTCGGCGGCCTTCTTGATCGTTTCGGCCTCGCGTTCGTCTGGCGTTGTGGGCGCTTGGACTACGTCGAAGCCGGCATCGCGCGCGAGCTTCATGCGGTCGGCGAAGCTCAACTTGGCGGGCAGCATGTCAAAGACCAGGCCCTTCTTGATCGGTAAGGGCGCCGGCCTCGGAGATGCGAGCGCGTCTCGGGTCACTGGTGAAGCCGCGAAAAGCTCTGACGCGGCCCACACACCAAGTCTCGCCGAACAAGCGGCGGTCACCGTGGATTTGAGGAATTTGCGGCGCGATGGATGGCTCATAAACACCTCACCGGCTAGTGAGCTGTCGCAGTGGTTTCATAACATAACTGGGGACGCGCTAAAGCGCGCCCCTACAAAAGCTTCATAAAGACACTAGTTCGGATTCAACGTAATTTGTTCAGGTCAATCTTCGCGTCCCACTTTTCCTTGGACTGCAGCGTCTCTTCCCAGGTGACCTCGCGCCCTGTATACGCCGCGGTGCGGGCCATCATGCAAGACAGGGCAGATTCGGCGCCTTTGTCGGCCTGATTGTGAAAATTGCCGCTGGTGATGCTTTCGACGAACGCTTTTTTCTTTTCGCGGTCCGCAAATTCGAGGTTCGAGGTGAACTTCCCTGTCGCAGAAAATGCTACCTGCGGTGCATCCTGCGCAACTGATCCTTCAGCCTGCCATGGCTCCTCACCCCAAATCCCCAGCGGCCCAGTGTAAGGAGACTGCGACGTGCCGCGTGTACCGAAGAAGCGCTCGGTCACTTCCCACCAACCTTTGGAAAACTGCGTCGAACTAAACGTGACATCTACGCCATCGGGATAGTGGAACAGCACGTTATAGTTTCCATATACATCACCGTCGTGTGGGCGTCCCTGCCGCCCGCCGCTCGCCGAAGCTTTCAGCGGATGTGCCTTCAGCACCCAGTTGCAAATGTCGATGACGTGAATGTTTTGTTCCACGAGGATATCGCCAGAAAGAACGCGGTCATACACCCAATTGCGGAGGCGGCGCTCGACGGGCGTGGCCTCCGGCCAAGCCGACCGGTCAAGATAGCCTGCGAAATAGTGCGATTCCCCACAAATGATTTTGCCGAGGGCCCCGTTGTGAATACGCTTCACTAATTCCACGAAAGGCGGGCAATCGCGGATCTGGAATCCAACGTCGAGGCTCAGCTTCCCCGCGGCGCGCTTCCCAATTTCGATTACCTTCAACGCCCCAGGCACATCCACAGCCACGGGCTTTTCGAGATAAACGTGTTTGCCCGCGGTGACCACCGCTTCCAAATGCTGTGGATGGAAAAAAGGGGGCGTGGCAATGACGATAGCGTCTACTTCTTTCGAGGCCGCGATTTGCTGAAAGGCGCTCGGCCCTACGAAAAGTTGCGAGGCGTCCAAAGCAGCGTAGCTTTTGGCCAGTTGCATCTTGTTGAAAGATTCCTGCGCTTTATCCAGTTGGTCCTGAAACAAATCGGCCAGCGCCACAACGCGCGCTCCGCCTGTATCGACCAGATTGGTCGCGTCTTCGGTCCCGCGCCCTCCGCACCCGAGCAGTCCAACACGTACGGCAGAGTTGGCCTCCGTTCCGCGCACAAGGTCCGGTTTCAGGAACATCATCCCAGCGGTCATAGCTGCAGCTCCGAGAAATTTACGACGGTCAACTGTGTCTGAACTTGAACAGCCCGGTCCTTGTTTCCTTTCTCCTGGCATAGAACCTCCGTCCCTCTTTTCATACTCTTCATGCGCAAAACCCGTTCGTTGCGAGCGCTAACCAATGAGTTTCTCGAGGTAGGCCTTCGCCGCCCGCACGTCTTCCACCTGCTGCGGGCCAGAAATTTCGCGCTCGATGGTGACGGCGCCGCGATAGTTCAGCTCCTTTAGGCGCGCGATGATACGCGGAAAATCTACCTTACCCTTACCAATAGGAACTTCCTCCCCTAGCTTTCGCGGGTTCGTCGGCCAAAGCCCGTCCTTGGCGTGAATCCCCTGCACGTACGGGCCGAGCAATTCGATAGCGTCGACCGGGTTCGCCTTGCCGTAGAGAATCAAATTGGCGAGATCGAAGTTAACGCCCTGATTGTCCAGCCCCACGTCCTGAATGGTGCGGACCAGCGTGATGGGAGTCTCCTGACCGGTTTCGTAACGCAGATTCTGCCCGTTGCGTTTGCAGTAGCCAGCCAGATCCCGAATCGCGGTTACGGTTTCCTTGTACACCGGATCATTGGGATTTTCTGGAATGAATCCGCAGTGCGTCTGTACCGCGGCGATGCCGCACCGTTTTGCAAAGTCCGAGGCTTTCTTGATGTGCGCAATGCGCGCCTCTCGCGTCTCGCGCGGAACCAAACCAATGGTCAGCGGCCCTTCGTAGAAGTCCCACACTTCGCGTCCCGGTCCGCCTACAACGAGGGAAGTCGCCTCAATCTGGTATTTGTTGAGCGCCTCGCGCAAGCGTCCCGAAAGCACAGAATCGATCTCGTCGACAAACACTTGGCACGTCGGCAGGCCAAGGTCGTGGACCTTGGAGATCGCATCACTGGGGTCCCTGCCGATGCCGAGAATCAGGCCGAGGCGCAGCGGCTTCTTCCCCTCGTTCTCTGGCAGAGCTTGGCCAGTCTGCACGAAGCTCGGAGCGGAGGCTGTACGGCCCGAAGGAACGCTGTTGCTGAACGCGGGGTGCACTGTGCTCAAGCCAGCCGCCAGTGCGACCGTGGAAGTTTGAAGAAAGGCCCGACGATTTCGTTTGCTCATGAGACTTACTCTAAAGGTGATCGGTTTCTTTTTTTAAGATTCAGAGGGTCTGGCGAGAAGAAACTTATCACAAATTTAGCAGGGACCAGCCTGTTTCCTGACATGGCCCTCGATGTCAGCGAGAGGGAAGTTCCAAGCTGAGCCGGCCATTCATTTCCCCCGCCTTTAGGTCGCGGATACACAGTCTTGTCAGGTCGCTGGCGTCGCATTGGTAAATTTGCTTGATGGGAAGATCCGTGTCATCGACCTCGTACTCGCCGGACGCCATGTCTTCGGCGGCCTCCGTGGAGGAAGTGGCCACGGGGCTTCCTTCTCGAACACGCACGCGAAATTCTCCGGAAGCAGGCTCATAATTCGCATAGCTAAAGCAGTGCCCGATGCACGCGCGCTCCACAGAATGGTGAATGAACAAGATGCGGGAGCCCGCCGGTGAGTCCACGGTAGCGATGATGCGTGTCCCCGGCGTGAGGCCAGTTACCAACTCCTCCGCGTTGGCTTCCAGGCGGTTTAACCAGCCCGTATCTTGATAAAGAAACGTAAAGAAAATCAGGGCGCAGAGGCCGAAGCCGGCGGGATGCCATTTTCGTGGCTTCAGGTTCCCCAGAAAGCAAAGTCCTAAAATGGCGGAGATCGTTGTAAGCCTTGAGCCGAGCAGGCCAATCCAGCCGCCATAAATGGAAGGCTGCAGGTTTTCGGGAAGCAGGACCGTCGCGCAAAACGTTACTGCATACAATTCAAAAGACAATTCGAATGGTTTCCAGGAAGAACCCTCGCGCCGCCGCGCGTAAAGATCCATCGCCACGCTAGTGACGCCGAATAAGAATGCAGCCGCGGCGAGGATGAAATAACGTTTTCCGTAGAGCCCCAGCTGATCGGCGCCGTTGTAAAGGTAAAACGGTCCGCGGTCCCAATCCGCGAGCAGCGAGGGCCTGTGCGACGCATACCAGAAGAGCGCGATGAAACTGCTCGCCGCTGCGAGCGGCAGCGCCAATTTCCACCAGCCCGGTAATTTCTCTCGAACCTTTACGTAAGCGAGCGTGCCAACCAGCCACAAAAAACCGATGGGATGCGCCACGAACGCCAGTGCAGCAAGCGGCACGCCAGCGATCCAGTCGATTCCTTGTCCACGCCAGAGAATCGCCAACCCAATGCAAGCCAGTCCCAGCGACAAATAATAGTTCATGAAGCCCATGTTGAAGGAATAGCCGTAAGCAAGGATAGCGATACAAGGTGTGAGAAGCCAGGGAGGCTGCTCTGTAATTGTTCGAATAAACGCGAAAACGCCCCAGAAAAAAACCAGCACGCAAAGGGACACTACAATTTTCTGCGCGGCGGCAAATCCAACGAAATTCACCGTTCGCAGCAATAGGACATCAAACAGCACATTGTTCCACTGCTTCGCGATGTACAGCCCCGGCGCCTGTCCCTTGGCGATCAATTGCGCCAGCCATGCGTTGTACACGTGGCTCGCAAGATCCCCGGCTTCAATCCGCCGGTGCCACACGCACGGCACGGCAACTACAAAAGATAAAAAAAGAACGCGCAGCTTGAATTGCCGCAGAAATCGAATCACACCAGTGGCTGGAGTGTTGTTCGCCGCCATGCTCACCTAGGAATCAGGAATTCGTGTGCAAAAAATCGCTCCGGGCGATTCTACTATTGATGGCCTCGGCTCCAACTGAGATTCGGTGATATTATCCGCTTTCCCAAGCAGAGGAGGAATCGTGCAGACAAGATTGAACAATTTTTTGCGCGTCGACCCAAATGGAGTCCGAGCACTTCGATTGCTGCTTCGCGGAACACTTCTACTCGGGATGACCCTGCAAATTGCGGCTTCTACGCACGGGCAGGAGCCTGCTTCGCCACCGAAGTGTCCTCCCGTGGCGCGAATTGATTCGGCGAAGGACACCTACGGCACCGCGGTCGTAGCTGACCCCTACCGCTGGCTGGAGGACCAAAACAGCCCGGAGACGCGCGCATGGATCGACGCCGAACAGAAATGTACCGCCGCTGCGCTTTCGAATCTCCCAGGCCGCGCGCAACTCAGCAAACGACTCGGTGAGCTGCTCCACACCGATTCCTTTGAAGCGCCTGTGGAACGAGGGGGACGCTATTTTTTCCGCAAGCGGCTGGCCGATCAAGACCTGATGCAGCTCTATATTCGCCGCTCGCTGAACGCTGCAGACGAGTTGCTGATTGATCCCCTTCCCTGGAGCGCCGATCACTCCGCCAGCGTCACTTTTAAAAATGCGAGCCGCGATGGCAAATTTGTCTTCTACGGACGGCGGGATGGCGGCCAGGATGAAATCACTCTGCGAGTGATGGATGTCGATACCAAGAAGACTCTCCCCGACGCATTTCCCAAGGGGCAGTACTTTTCTGTGGAGCCTGCTCCAGACAACAAGACGGTCTATTATTCTTTTGTTACGTCAGATGGCCCTCGCGCTTTCGTTCATCGCATGGGCGACAATCCCGCCAAGGACCAAGTGATTTTCGGCAAGGATCTGGGTAAAGACAAAATCCTTCTCCTCCAACTGTCGGAGGACGGCGACTATCTCGTCTACCAGGTCCTATTTGGCTCTGGATCCGAACAGACTGAAATTTACGTTCAGAACATGAAAGAAAAAGGCCCGGTCGTGGCCGCCGTCAGCGGGCAGAAGGCACTCTTTTTCTCCACTTTCGCTGGCGACCGCCTCTTCATCCTGAGCAACTGGAACGCGCCCCAGTGGCACGCATTTTCGACGAGCCTTGCGACGCCACAACAGGAGCACTGGAAAGAAGTGGTTCCGGAGACCAGCGTTCATCTCGAAGCCATTGCCGCTTCCGGCGGAAAGCTCATCGGCCAGTACACTCATAACGCTTCCTCCGAATTGAAGGTGTTCGGCGCCGATGGCAAGGTCCAATCATCCATTCCTCTTCCGTCGCTGGGCACCGTGCGCGCCACGTCGGGGCGTTGGGAAAGCCCGGAGCTTTTTTTCTCATTCGAATCTTACGACTCCGCCCCCGCCATCTTTCACTACAGCGTCAGCGAGGCTAAATCCGAGGTCTGGGCGAGAGACAAAGTCCAGATCGATTCGTCGGCTTTCCAAATCGAACAGGTCTGGTATCCCTCCAAAGACAAGACCAGCATCCCCATGTTTCTCTTTCACAAGAAAGGCTTGAAGCTGGACGGTTCGAACCCCGTTCTTCTCACTGGCTACGGTGGTTTCGACGTTAGCACGACTCCCTTCTACTGGCCGCTCCTGGTTGTCTGGGTTGAGCATGGCGGAATAGTAGCTAACGCCAATCTTCGGGGCGGGGGTGAATTCGGCGAGGCGTGGCACCGCGCCGGCATGTTCGAAAGAAAGCAGACGGTCTTCGATGACTTCATCGCAGCTGCCGAATTCCTGATCGTCAACAAATACACCACGCCGTCGCGCCTCGCCATTACGGGCGGCAGCAACGGAGGGTTGCTGATGGGCGCGGCGATCACCCAGCACGCCGAGATGTTCCGCGCCGTCGTTTGCGCTTATCCGCTCTTGGATATGCTGCGCTTCCAAAAATTTCTTGACGGCCCGTATTGGACGTCCGAATACGGCAGCGCCGAAAATCCCGATCAATTCAAGTATCTCTATGCCTACTCTCCTTATCACCGCGTCGTCGACGGCACAAAATATCCTGCCACTCTCTTCGTCACCGGCGATGGCGACACCCGCGTCGCTCCCTTGCACGCCCGTAAAATGGCTGCGCGTCTGCAAGCCGCCAGCGGTTCGAATCATCCCATCCTGGTCCTATATGACACCAAGTCCGGCCACTCCGGCGGCCGCCCCGTCAACAAAACCATCGAGGAGCTTACTGATAGGCTGAGTTTTCTCCTTTGGCAGGTTGGTGTTCCGACAAACTGAAGTCCGGAAAAACGCAGACGACGAAAGACGAGCTGCATTCTGGAAAGGCCGAACATCTTTCGTCTTCCGTGCCATGAAGTTCAAGCTGTGAGGATGGGCTGCGGGGCCGGCTGGCCGCACACGGCCAGAGATAACGCGCGATTTCTCGCGGAGAACAGCAGAAGAACTGTGAAATACCATCGCGGGGAACGACGCGAATCTTACTTGGAGGCTTGATTCTCGCCGAGACGCTTGAGCCGGTCGCGCAACCGCCTCTGCAGCGGCGTTGGCGTGTTGGGATTGAAGGCTACGAGATACCAGAGCGGCTGGCTGCGGTCCCGGCTCAGCCACGTCAAGGTGTTGGCGTCCGCGTTGGGATGGCGCGCGACATTTTCGCGAATTGCGCCATACGGATGTTTCGCGAGTTTGTTCAGCGTCTTCGCGTTGGCACGCGGATGCTCGCTGATCAGACGCAGCAAATAAAAATCCTCCTCTGGCGCTTGCTTCACCAGTTTTTCCAGCATTTCCGGCTTGGCGTCAGAGCTGAGCACCAAGCCAATCTTTTCGTCCCACGCGGTGTTGATGTGATTCAAATCGCGCGTGCGCGCGTGAATCAATTCTTCCAGAATGCGGCGCTCCTGCTGTAACCGTGCGATCGGCAGGTCGGTACCCTCGAGCGAATCGAGTACCCGCAGAAGGTGCTGCCTCTCGCCAAAAACAATCTGAGAAGTGCGCGTGGACGCGCCCTTTTCCCTTTCCTTATGCTGAACCAGGTCGGAACGTCGCATTATTTGGTTGCTCCAGCCCAATCCCTTCCCAAGCTTTTGAGGGACTGGGTGATCACTGCCGCATTCGAACCACAAGCCACACCAAAGGCTGGCAACACTTCGATATGGTATGAACGAATTATGTTCCGCGTGTCCGATGCGGTAAAGTTTGGAGCGAGCGGCGTGTGCCCGATATGCAACTCCGCTTTCGGGAGTTCGGTGACCTCCACGGGGTGCAACCGCCGGACCGCCTGCTTAAGCGGAAACCATACGCATTCATCAAGGGAGCCAGATGATGTCGGCATTCGAGGAGCACCGGGAAGAGCTGGAGCATTACGAGCAGATGTTCGGACGCGATCGGGGGCGGCTGGCCGTGTCACTCGACCGCTTGACGAACGCGCTCGTACTTGTGGGCCAGCACGGCGTTTACTGTACCAGCCAGCGCAATCCGGCGGTTCCGGCGATGGACCTGCGCATCATCAACCGGGAACTGGTGCACGCCAAAGAATTGGTTCAGTCGGTGATGGAAGAGCTACGCCTAGCCCGGGCAAAGAAGGAAAGCTGAAATTGGAAAATTGAAATTCGAAATGGAAACCCGAAGCTCGAAAACCGAAATTCGAAATTCAAAACTACACCTCCTCGCTAAGAGTTAAGACTATGAAAGTTGAAATTGGAAAGCGGTGGCCAGCTTCGGAAATATCTATTCCGGCTGCAAAAAGGGATTCGAGTGGCGCTCATTCCCAATCGTAGTGACGGGGCCGTGGCCGGGGTAAACAATGGTCTCGTCCGGCAGGTGCATCAGTTTTGAGCGCAACGAGTCCATGATCTGTTCCATCGAACCGCCCCACAGGTCGGTGCGGCCGATGCTGCCGGCAAAAAGTGTATCGCCTGAGAAAAGCTGCGGCGCGGGAGGCTCGATCTTCTCTGCTTCCTCTTGCGGCATGCCTTCCACCGTGCCCTCTCGAGAAGCAATTTTGTTTAACAAATCTGTCAGCGCGATCTCGTCACCAGCCTCGTCTTTGACGACAATTTTCTTAGGTCCAGAAGCGGCCGTGATCTTTCCCGCGTCGTGCGGCAGATAAAGCGACACGCTGCCCTGCGTATGGCCCGGCGTGTGAATGACCTGAGCCTCGAACTGCCCCCAGCGCAGAACGTCGCCTTCCTTCAGTAATTGATCGACTTCGGTGAGGTCAGGCGGGTGTACCCCAAGGAACGCGGCTTGCTCGTCCATGGCCTGATACAGCGGCAAATCGTCGCGGTGCATCAGCACGGGAGCGCCGGTATATTGATGCAGTTTGCTCAAGCCGCCGACGTGATCGATGTGCGCGTGCGTGCTGACAATGGCTTTCACAATCAGCCGGTGCCGCCCGATCAAGTCCAGGATGCGTGTGACTTCGTCGCCCGGGTCGATCACCAACGCTTCGCGCGTGGCCGGATCGCCGATGATCGAGCAATTGCACTGGAGCATCCCCACAGGGATGGTGATGTGGATCAATCCGCCGGTGGTGGCATTGAGAGCCGTTCGACCGTCGCTCATAAGGGGAGTATATCATCGCGGGATGCAGGGATTCGCCGCCGGCGCTCCGTCTCTGCCTCGGATTACTTTCTCTCACCATGCCGCACTCGACCTATCTCCACTTTGAGGCGCTCCACGGCATGCTCCCTATGCCGCCCTTTGCTAGAATGAATGCTGGAGGATACGAAGACTCTTGCAAACGGCTGCGACAGGCACATCTCTGAACACGCCGCTGGCGGCGACGCACGCCGCCGCCGGCGCAGCGATGGGCGTCTGGTTCGGCTGTGCGTTGCCCGACGACTTTGGTGACGAGGCCGCCGAGTACCGCCATGCGCGAGACACTGTGGCGCTGATCGACAAGAACTACCGCGCCTACCTTTCCTTCACCGGGCCCGACCGCGTGCGCTACCTGAATGCCATCCTGACCAACAACATCAAAGACCTCGACACAGGCCAAGGCATAGTTTCGCTGCTGCTGAATCCGCAGGGACACATTCTCGCGGAGATCGAAACGTGTGCTTTTGCCGACCGCCTCCTCTGCGTCTCCTATGCCATGATTCGCGAGCGTTTGATCGAGTGGCTCGACAAATACATCATCATGGACGACGTCACGCTGACCGATGAGACGCCGCGCTATGGCACGTTGGCGCTCGAAGGTCCGAAGGCCGCCACGCTTGTGCAAGAGCTTTCCGGCATCGACGTCACCAAGTTTGACGACCTTTCCTGCCACGATGGCGCTGTCGGGGCAATTCCCTGCCGTGTCTCGAAGCGCTCTCCCGGTGGAGTTCCCGGCGCCGAATTTTTCACCGAAACTGGAAATCTGCCAGCCCTTTGGCAAATTCTCTTGGAAGCCGCGCGAAAGCAGGGCGGCGGCCCGGCCGGATACGCGGCGCTAAACGCAACGCGCCTCGCTCAAGGCGTCCCGTGGTTCGGCTACGACTTCGGCGAGAAGCAAATCCCTCACGAAGCCGGTTTGCAGGACAGCCACATCAGCTACACCAAAGGCTGCTACACGGGCCAGGAAATCGTCGAGCGTGTGCGCTCGCGCGGCCAGGTCAACCGGCGCCGCGTCGAACTGGTTTTCTCCGGCAGTGCCGCGCTCGAGCCGGACACGGTCCTTACCCTCGACGGCAAAGAAGTGGGCTACGTCACGCGCGCCGCGCGGACTTGGGACCCACCGCGCATCATTGGAATGGGCTACGTCCGTAAAGAAGCTAACGCCCCAGGAACTGTGCTGGATTGGGCTGGCGGCACGGCGACGGTCATGAAATAACGACAAGACGGGACCGGCTCCGACGCCTACTCACATTGCATCGTCGTGGTGGCGCTGGCCATGGTCTGCACGTTAGTCATGTAACCGGTCGAATTGGTAAACGCGAATGGGCTTCCCGTGCAGGTGATGGGTGGCAGGCGAACAAAGTTGAAACTCAACGTTGGCGCCAGCTTGGAGCCTTTCGGTTCATTCATGGTCGTATTCACGGTAACGACCAGATCGTTCACCGCTTTATTGTATGCGTTGACGCTTTCGACCAGCTTGTTGTAGCGGTCCACGACTTTGCTGCGCACTGCCTCACTTTCCAAGAGAGCTTTTATCACCGCATCCTGACCTGCCAAAGCCACATCAGCCAGCAGCCCCTCGGCCTGCGCAACAGTCATCGCGTCTTGTAAGCGGCGAAGGACGTAGATTCCCGAATACTTTTCCTGTTTCTCCGATAATTCGATGCTGCACTCGGTGTTGGCGGTCTCCAATTGCCCGCGTCCGCCCTGCACTACGTACCAACGAATGAACTCAGCGAGCTTATCCGGCCGCTGAGAAATTCTTTGGTATTTGTCTTTTTCGACGATGTAATAATCCACGCCTTCTTCCTCGGCGCCATCCCGGGACTTTTTCACGCCGTCGTCGTAGTCGCTCCTGCTGATTTCTTCGATTCTGTAAACGGCATCCAGTCGAGCCGCCATGGCATCAAATGCGGTGCACACCAAAGGCTCGTCAGGAATAAACGTCCGCTGGACGGGAATAATGCGTTTCCTTTGCTGGGCCGGCATTGGGCCGGCCATCAGCAAGATCGCTAGGGAGAATAGAACCGCTCTCATTCTCCGCCTCCTTCAGCCTTATTTTGGAATTGAAGCTTTGCTCCGCCAGTTGTTCACCCGCAAGCGGCCAAGGTTCGCGAGGGCGGTGGCCCGAAAGCAAGACGTTAACATGAATTCGCGTGCGCGGGTGACTCGGGTGCCGGTCTTACTCGTTCCATGGCCTTTGAAACACATGCCGATGGCCCTTTCGTTTCCTGTCCCGCCCCCAAGGGGGCCGTAGATGGGAAGGGGTCGAAGCGGGGATCAATAAGAGTATCGGGCGCGATTTGAGGGATTTGCCGGTTGCTGTTTAGGAATATTCCGCGTCAGCTTGCGGATGACAAATTCTTGCAGGATGTTGACGGCGGCCGACTCGCCAATGCCGATGAGTGTGTTTTCGAAGGTTAATTCCGCTCCGCGATCTTCATCTGGATAGTAGAGATTAGAGATACCGCCTGCGGCCAAGCTTCCGACGATACTCGAGTAATTTGCCTGCCAGTGGCCGTTGTCGCCTTTGCAAATCACGGAATTGGCAATCGCATACAGGATTCGCGATCGCTTACTACCGGTTCCCTTGTAGAAATAACGTGGATCTTGCTTCAGAAGCGATGGCAGTATGGCGCCTCCGATGTACGTGCCTGCAACAAAGTTGGCGTAGGAGGCGCCGTAGCGCTTTCCATAACCTTGTGCGCCTTGTCCATATCCACTGAAATCGTTTTGCGCTTGCTGAATTCCCGCAATGGCCCCGGTCAGTCCGAACGAGACTGGATCCACTGTGGTCTTCCAGGCCAGCTCGAATTTTTGCTTCGGGCTGAGAGGAGCTGCATTGTGCTCGTAGGTAACGTAGAAATTGGGAACAACGCCGAGAACCCGCTGCTTTTCTTGAGCCTTGATCTGATCTTCCGCCACTTCGACGCGAGTGGGGACGACATGCACCTCAGCAACAGCGGTAGCAAGGGCCATGGCGATCTGCGGGACAGTGTAACTCTCGCCTGAGGGCAGGATTCCAGACGATGCTTGCGTCGCGAAGCCCGCCGACGTAATCGTGAGCTGGAAGGACCCGGGGGCGACGTCTGCAAAGGAAAACTGTCCATCGTCGCCGGATAACACTTCTTGGTCTGGGGATTGGTCTCCCCGTGAAAGTCTCACCCGGGCTCCAACGACGGCACCTCCGGTTGGGTCCACAATTGTTCCGCTGATGCTTCCTGACAATTGCTGGTCGGGCTGCTGAGACTGAGCCAGAGCTGGAAGGCCGCAAGTCAGGACAGTCAGGACTAGGCAGACTACTGACGCCGTGTACCTAGGCATAGTCACCACCATCCACTCTATGATGCTACGCCAAGGGACTTTGGTTTCAGAGAATGTTGGTGCCCAGGTGTCGGTTGAAGCACCTAAGGCTATTGATTTCCTGCTCGAGTCGACCGCCCTGTTTCGCACGCTTCCCTTGAAGGCTCAGAGTTTTGTACTTGCGAGCGGGGAAACCGACAGGCTTGGCCGCGACGCTTTTCACACCGGAGACGGTCAGCAGGTAAAGAATCAGGAGCGCTTTTTGCGGACCATCTGAAAGGTCAGGTGCATGATTAGCTTGCGGTCGTCCGGGGAGAGGCGGCTGAGAAGGTGGCGGAGGCGCTGAAAGAATTTTGCCGGTTCACCGGAGCTGCCCCATTCGTCGCTATTGGCGGGCATGCCTGGTGGCAGCGACGGGGGCTGCGGAGGCGCTTCCCCGTCGTAAAAAAGCTGGTACATTGGAACCTCGAGAGCGCGGGCCATTTTTTCCAACGTCTCGATGCTGGGGATAGTGTGGCCGTTCTCCACACGAGAAACGTAGCAACGCTTGAGGCCAGTGCGCTCCTCGATGTCCCCTTGCGAAAGATCTTTTTGCTCGCGGATGGCGCGTAAACGTTCTGAGATGACCATAATGGTTGCAACTGTAGCACGGTATGGTTCAGTTCACAGTCTATTTTGAAGCGGGGCCCGGCGGGAGAAAGCTGGGCGCGGACAGTCAAAGCTGTGCGCGAGGCATGTTACGCGGTAAACGCTGAAGCGGCCGGAGGGAGCGCTTCATGCGGCAGGGATTTGGAACGAAGGAGAAGGACGGCTGTGACACCTAGCGGGAAGTTCTGGGTGAAGATTTCGACGGTGTGAATGAGGCGCTGGGTAGTTCCCATGAAAGCGTTGGGAAGGAGAAGCGGCCCCGCGCCGCCACAGATCCAAATGATGCTGCCAACGGCGATGGCGGCGTGCCAGCGTTTCATGCGCAGAGTGTAAATGATGGGAACAACCGCGAGGGTCATCAGCACGCCACGAGCGAGCTGGATGCCCCAGAACCAAAGACCGAGGCGCGCGACCGCCTGAGTGGCTTCCGGGTAGTAGCCTTTGGTGAAGAATTGGTAGGTGATTGAGCCGAAAATCAGATAGTAGATGAGGTAAGCGAAACCCGAGAGCAAAATCAGGAACACGGCGGAAACGAAAGAGCGATGCGGAAGCGCGGGTTCGCCTGGTTTTGACAATTTCAGCAACGACGCGAGAAGAGCAAGCACGACGGCGGCGATCAGATACATCAAGGCGGAGCCAGAGAGGTCGCCAGTGGCGCGCTGGCCGTAGCCGGGCACGAAAATCAGCGCCTCGGACCACGTGCAGAGCGCGGTAACGATAAGAAAAACGGGAACGATGACGCCAAATTGGCCGGAAATTCTCCGCGGTCCGAAAAGCGCCGCGGGAACAAATGATGCGGCAAAGAGAATTCCGGAGAGCCACCACCAAATGAAATGGCCGGCGCCGAGAGCGGGGATGGTGAGAGGCAATCCTCCAAGCAAGCAGTAAAGTGCAGCGCGCAGTTTCATTTTCGAGCTCCTCTCTTCCTTCTTCGCGTGTAAATCCCGAGAGCGCTTCTGGTCCACTGGAGCAGCGTTTCGTAGCTGCGGATCCCGCTCTCCAGAGCGAGCCGCCCGGAAAGCGGCATGCCTGCCCCCTGAACTCTGAGAAAGTGGCGAAGATTGGGAATATAGGCGGCCAATTCCTTGATGAGCGCTCTCAAGAAGCGCATGGCCTGGGCTGAATCAGCGGTTTCGTCCATAAAGCTGAAGCGCAGCATCAACTCATCGGCGCGGTGGACGACGTCATCGCTGGAAATGGCTCTTGTTTGCCAAGATTTGAAGGCGCGCTTGCCAGACGCGGTCGGACGAAAGAGTCGGCGGCGCCGCAGGCCGGACGAAGCGTAGACGCGACTGGAGACGAGACCGCGCCGCTCAAGTCTTTGCAGGGCAGGATAAATGGCGCCCGGGCTGTCGCTGAAAGTTCCCATGGGAGTATTGGCAAAAATCTTCCGGAGGTCATAGCCAGAGCGCGGCTGCTGTTGAAGCAAGCCCAAGAGAGCGTAAGCGAGCAGTGAAATCTCTTGCATAGTACGCCGCGTATTATAGCGCGGCGTACTATCGGATGCAAGCAGTGGGTTTCATCCCGCTCCTGAATGGAATTGGATACGAAAGAGGAGTCCTGGTGTCAGGAGCGCTCATTCAAATTCGCGGCGGGGAGCGGATTGCTCAGGGCCACGCGGCCGGCGGTGATTTCGGCCTTGTAATAGTTTTCGCCTTTGACGGGGGAACCGGCCAGACGACGGAGCATGGCGATCTGCCCGATGTGAGTGAGGGCGTCAGCTAGCGGAGCCTGGAGGAGGCCTGCGGCTGGCCCCTGGAGCCGTTCGTCAGAAGCGAGATAGTCGTCGAATTTTTTCACGGCCGCAAAAAATCGCTCGATCTCGGCATTCCACGGAAGCGGAGTGGAATCGTGCCATGTCTGCTGCCCTTGGGCGATGGAAAGCGCCCAATCAAACAAATCGCCCATGTGCGCGAGGATTTGCGCGGGAGTGCGGGTCTTATCGCCAATGTGGAAGCTGGCGAAGTGGTCCGGGGAGCCGCGAAGGGCTTTGCCGCCGCGGTACGCAACTGTGGCTACGGAGTGGCGAAGAAGTTGGCGGGCGGGATCGGGTGATGTGGTCATTGAAGGGTCCCCTTCTGTTGTCAAAGTGCGAAGAAGAGTTTAAACGCAGAAACACAGAGTGCGCATAGAAAAATCGAGGAAGAGCGAGAAGAAGAAAAGCCTCACCCTTAAGGGGTGCGCTACAGCACTACTGCTTGGCGTAGACGCGGACGTAGTCGACTAACATATGCTGAGGGAAGACAGTGGTGCTGTCGGGCGAGCCGGGCCAACTGCCGCCGACGGCTACGTTAAGAATGATGAAGAAGGGGTGATCGAAGGCCCAAGAGCCGCCGGCGGGCCATTGGGATTGTGTGAACGTGGCGTACAGATTCGAATCGACGTAGAAGCGAACTGTCCGGGGTTCCCACTCGACAGCGTAGAGATGAAAATCGGCGGCGACATCCTGGCCCACAGGCAGGCTGAACGACGCGGTAGAGTCGCTCGTTCGAGAAACAGTGCTGGAACTGTGGAGCGAACCGTGAACCGTGCCGGGCTCCCCGCCGATGTTTTCCATGATGTCGATTTCGCCGCACTTGGGCCAGCCGACGGAACCGACGTCATTGCCAAGCATCCAGAAGGCGGGCCACATTCCCTGCCCCGCGGGAATTTTGATGCGCGCCTCGAAGCGGCCATAAGCCTGGCTGAAAAGGCCCTGGGTCTTAAGGCGTGCAGAGGTGTAATCGCGCGTTTTGCCGTCACCGCAGGCATAAGCGAGCTGGTGCATCGCCGTGATGACTAAATTGCCGCCCTTCACCTGGGCATTCTGCGACAGATTGGTATAGCACTCGAGTTCGCTGTTGCCCCAGCCTTTGCCGCCGGTGTCGTACGTCCATTTGGAAGAGTCCGGGGCAGATCCATCGGCACCGTTGAACTCATCAGACCAAACCAGCGTATAGCCGGAGGTGAGCAGTGGTCTCGGCTTAGGGTCACAAACAATGCAACAGCCAGTTAGCAAAGGCAGGATAGAAAAGAGTGCGCGAAGGAGTACGAGCGGTGGTCTAGATTTTCTCATCCGAAACAGCACAGAGTGAAGTCCGCGCCACTACGAAAGATTCAGCGCGCGCTTGAAAGAGCCCTTCTCATTGTCGATCTTCTTCTGAAGCTGGAGGATAGCGTAGAGAAGAGCTTCGGGGCGCGGCGGGCATCCCGGAACGTAAACATCAATGGGAATGACCTGGTTGCAGCCCTGCACGATGGCGTAATTGTTGAAGACGCCGCCAGAAGTGGCGCAAGCGCCCATGGAAATGACCCACTTGGGCTCGGGCATTTGGTCGTAAAGCTGGCGGATCACAGGCGCCATTTTCTGCGAGAGGCGGCCGGCGACGATCATCAGGTCAGCCTGGCGGGGCGAGGGGCGGAAAACCTCGGAGCCGAACCGCGCAACATCGAAGCGCGAGGCAGACATGGACATCATCTCGATGGCGCAGCAGGCTAGGCCGAAACTAAGCGGCCAGATGGAGCTCTTGCGCGCCCAGTTCACGGCCTTATCGAGAGTCGTGAAGACGATGCCTTCGTCTTGTAGGAGGCTGCCGAAGTCGTCGGGCTTGGTCAGTGTGACGTGTTTGCCGAGGGATGTGCTCATGGTTCTCCGTAACTTGATTGTCGCACAGCACAACAGAGGAGACAAATCGGCAAGACTAAACGATAATTGATCTACCGAAGAGCAATTAACTGCTCGACGGAGAGCCCGGCCTCGTTAAGAATGGTGCGAAGAGTTCCGAGTCGAAGCGTTTTGTGGTTTGGAACGCTGACACGGGCGAACGGGGAATCGCGGCGAAGGATGATATGACTGCCGCGCTGACGCTGGACTGTGAAACCAAGTCTAGTTAGGATTCGAATGAGTTCCTGTCCCGAGAGGTCGGTAGGAAGCTTGGTCATCGGGCGAGCGTATTGACCTCAACAAATGTTCTCTCGTCCTCAACAGGAACAGATTCGCCTGCGGCTCGCATATCCTCGACATACAGTTCGATGGCTTCCTCAATATTTCGTAGAGCCTCTGTGCGAGTGTCCCCCTGCGAAACGCAGCCGGGAAGAATGGGGACGGTAACAACGTATCCGCCATCGTCTTCCTTTTGAAGTATGACCGTGTAGCGCATGGCCGATTCGGCCCTCCGATTGATCTTACCGCAGGCAAATGGTGAGGTAAAGAAACTCCGTCGGACTCCGTTTAACACCGCGCTCACGAAGTCATGAAGTAGTCGGAGGGGGCGACGGAGCGGGTGCGGCGGAGGTAAGAGACGACGGAGCCGGGCCAGAGGGTGGTGATTTCGCCGGTGGTTTGGTCCTGATACCAACTCTTGCAGCCGCCGGATTGCCAGACGGTGCCAGCCATACGGCGGTAGATTTCTTCGACAAAGGACTGCTGAATTTCGGGGCGGACTTCCAGAACACGCTCTTTTTTGTGCTGCATCAGCTTCAAACAATTCATAGCGTAGCGAACCTGAGCCTCGATCATCAGGACCACGGAATTGTGCCCCAGGCCGGTGTTGGGACCGAGAAGGATGAAGAAATTAGGAAAGCCGCTGACGGTGACGCCCAGATAGGCGCTCATGCGGCTTCGCCAGGCGTCGTGAATTTCCACACCGCCCTTCCCCACCACGCGGCAGCCAATAAGCGGCTCAGTGGCGCGAAAGCCGGTGCCATAAATCAAGACATCGATAGGACGCTCGACGCCGTCACGAGTGACGATGCTCTGCGAACACACCTCAGAGATTCCTCCGGTGACCAGTTCCACATTCGAACGATTGAACGTGGGATAGTAATCGTCGGAGACGAGAACGCGTTTGCAGCCGAGGTGATAACTTGGGGTGAGCGCGGCGCGAAGCTTGGGATCTTCGATGTTCCGAGCGACGTGGCGATGCGCGATGGCTTCGACCATCTTGCGAAAAGTCTGATTACCAAGAAAGCTGAAGACCCGAAATTCCTGACGCCAGAAAAGCAATTGGCGAAAGGCCCAGCGCGTGACGGGGATGGTACGGAAGCGCCGCCGCCATTTTTCGCTGAACGCGAAATCGAGGCGCGGCACAACCCACGGCGGAGTGCGCTGAAAAAGGTAAAGCTTGGCGACGCGGGGCGCGATTTGCGGGACGAATTGGATGGCGCTTGCGCCGGTTCCCACGACGGCGACATCTTTGCCGGTGAGATCGACGCCGTAATCCCAAGATGAGGAGTGAAACGCGGGACCTTGGAAACGTTCGAGGCCTTTCAACTCCGGATAATGGGGTACATGCAGCGCGCCCATTCCGGAGACCAGCACGCTGGCGCGAATGCGCATCCCGTCGCCGGCTGTTGCGTTCCAGAGTCCTTCGGATTCGTCCCAGATCGCTTCATGAAACCGAGTATTAAGGCGCAGATACGAAGCAAGCCCGTAGTGCTCGACACATCTCTTCAAGTAATCGTGGATTTCCTTCTGGCCCGGATACATGCGGGTCCATTCCGTGGAAGGAGCGAAGGAGAACGAGTAAAGGTGGGAAGGAATATCGCAGGCGCAGCCGGGGTAACGATTTTCCCACCAGGTGCCACCAATGTCTGCGCTCTTCTCAATGATGAGAAACGAGTTCATGCCGGCTTCGAGAAGCTTGATGCCCATGCACAGGCCGGAGAAACCGGCGCCGACGATCAGAACATCGACATTGGTGACGGCGGAACTTGTTGATGGAGCGGCGGGGTCGGTCATGCGCGTGTCATCACTTCCTTGTTTGACTCCGCGGGCACCACTTGGGCGCGGAAAAATGCGGCGCTTTCGCGAAGCGATTGGCGAGCTTCGGGAATCAGGTGCGGGGCAAGCTGCCAAGCATGGGGAACGACAGGCCAGATTTTCAGCTCGACACGAACGCCGGCAGCTTGGGCGCGCTCAGCGAGGCGCGTGGAGTCGTCGAGCAAAACTTCCTCCGCGCCAACGTGAATGAGAAGCGCCGGCAGGCCGCGGAGATCGGCGTAAAGGGGAGAGGCGAGCGGATTGTGGGGATCGGTGTCGCCGAGATAGTAGCGCGCCGAATAGGCAACTCCGGCGCCATGAAACATGGCGCAGCGGCTGGTATTGGTCCGAATGGAGTCACCCGTGGCGGCGAGATCGGTCCAGGGAGAAAAGAGCGCCGCGGCTGCCGGAAGCGGAACGCCTGCGGCGCGAAGCGTGAGCATGAGCGAGAGTGAAAGACCGCCGCCAGCGGACTCGCCGGCGACAACTATGTTCTTAGGCAGATATCCCGCGGTCAGAAGAGCACGGTAAAAAGCAACGGCGTCTTCAACGGCAGCTGGAAAAGGATTTTCCGGAGCAAGACGGTAGTCCGGAGCAAAAACGCGAAACCCATGAGTCGCATAGTAAACGGTGATGGGACGGTGCGTTTCCGCCGAGCAACCGAAATAGCCACCACCGTGAAGATAAAGGAGCACGATGCTGCCAGGGGACGGGTCTTCGAGACGTTCGCCGGGGACACCCCCGAGATGAGTGGGAGAAATTTGAACTGTTGGCGGAACTTTGTACGGATCGGGACGTAGAATTTTGCGCGCGACGCGATAATCGCGCACGCCCTTCAAACGACGCTTAACGCGCCACTTGGTGATCCACACCGCAAGATGCGCTTGAAGGCTGGCCATTCCCCGCTGCTTTTAACACTTATAAAGATACAGGACGAGAGGATAGCAGATATTCGGAAGAACTAAACCTTGAGGACGACTTTGCCGAATTGCGAGCCGGATTCGAGGTAGGCGTGGGCGGCGGCAGCTTCGGCCAGCGGGAAAACGCGATCAACGATGGGTTTTAGTTTGCCGCCGGCGACAAGCTTCATCACCGTTTGCAATTCCGACTTGGTACCCATGTAGGAGCCGAGGAGCGAAAGTTGGCGGCTGAAAAGGAAACGGAGATCGATCTTGGCATCGTAGCCCGTGGTGGCGCCGCAAGTGACGAGGCGGCCTCCGGCAGTGAGGCTGGCGAGGCTATCATCCCAAGTGGCAGTACCGACGTGCTCGAAAACTACATCGACCCCACGTTTATTGGTGATGCGGCGGACTTCGTCGCGGATTTTCTGCGTTTTGTGGTTGATTAGATAGTCGGCGCCGAGTTGCTTGGCTTTTTGCAGCTTCTCATCGGTCCCGGCAGTAGTGATGACACGCGCACCGAAAAACTTTGCGATCTGAATAGCGGCACTGCCAACACCGCTACCCGCGCCGAGAATCAGCAAGTCTTCGCCGGGCTGCAGTTCGGCTCGAGCGATCAGCATGTGCCAGGCGGTTTGGAACACCAGGGGAATCGAAGCGGCCTCTTCGAAGCTAAGATTTTCCGGGTATGGCAGGCAATTTACTTCGGGAGCGCGAACGAATTCGGCACAGCCACCGTCGATCATATAGCCAAGGTTAGTGGCTTGACGGCAGTGGTTATCAAGGCCAGCTACGCAAGCCGGGCACTTGCCGCAGCTAACCAATGGTGCGAGAACTACTTTCTGGCCGACACGCACCGTGGAGACGTCGGCGCCAATCTGTGCGATTTCGCCGGCGACGTCGCTCCCAGGAATGTGCGGAAGAGGTATCGGGACGCTGGGGATGCCGCGGCGCACCCACAGGTCTAGATGATTCAACGCGCAAGCCTTCACGCGCACAAGAACTTCGTTCGAGCGAATAACGGGATCGGGGGCGTCGGTGAATTTCAGCACGTCGGGCCCGCCGTGCACATTAAAGACGATGGCTTTCATCAAACCTCCCTCTTGTCATTTAGGTCTCGAAAGGTAGCACTCAGTAGAAGTAGTGTCCAGAAAGCGCCGCGCATTGACAGTGAGCAACCTGCGCCGTAGGCTGAGGGCAGAGGCAACGCGTGGACCTGTTTGAAGAAATCGTGAGGATGAGGCGGGCCGGGCGGCGCGCGGCGCTGGCGACGATCGTGCATACGAACGGCTCAATCCCGAGCTACGAGAGTTCGCGGATGCTGGTGCGCGAAGACGGCTCGATCGCGGGAACCATTGGCGGCGGGTGCGTGGAGGCGGAAGTCTGGGCGGCGGCGAAGGAAGTGATGCAATTGGAGGCGCCGCGCAAGATGGTCTTCAATCTAAACAATGAAGCGAGTTACGACAACGGCTTAATTTGCGGCGGGACACTGGAAGTTTTTGTCGAACCCATTCTTCCGCAGCCGATGCTCTACCTCTTTGGTGGCGGACACGTCTCGATGGCGGTTGCCAGGGCGGCTACCGCGGCGGGTTTCGGCATCGCTGTAGTGGATGACCGCGAATCGTTTGCGAATAAAGAGCGGTTCCCGATGGCGCAAGAGATTTACACAAGTTACGAAGACGCGTTTGAGAAAATTCATCCGAATGCAGCCAGCTATCTGGTGATCGTGACGCGCGGGCACAAAGAAGACATGCACGTGCTGGCCTGGGCGGTGCGCACGGAAGCGCGTTACCTGGGAATGATTGGAAGCAAACGCAAAGTTTTGTCGGTGTACAAGGCGCTGGAGAATGACGGCTACAAGCCGGAAGAATTCGAACGCGTGTACGCGCCGATGGGGCTGGAGATTGGCGCGCTCTCGCCTGAAGAGATTGCCGTGAGCATCGCGGCGGAATTGGTGGCCGTTCGCCGGAACGCGCTGGCCGCCGCGCACAAGAAACTGAAATACGAAGCGCACGCTTCCCCTATTTTGCAAGCGGGCAAGCGCTGAAAGGCAGCACATGCTCGCCGCCGTCATCCTCTCCGGCGGGGCCTCGAGCCGAATGGGCTCGCCCAAAGCGCTGCTTCCCTACCAGGGCCGGCCATTCCTCGAACACTTGCTGGAAGTAACTTCGATCCCGGAAATTGGCGTGCGGCGGGTTGTGCTCGGCGCGCACGCGGAACCCATCTCAAAAGTAGTGAACCTCAAGACCGATGAGATTGTGATCAATCACGAATGGGAAAAAGGACAGTTGACTTCCATTCAGGCGGGGCTACGCAGCCTGCCGACAGGGACCGACGGCTTGCTGCTCTGCCTGATCGACCATCCGTTGATCAGCAGCGTGTTGGTTCAGGATTTAATCGAACAGTTTTATAAGACGAAGGCGCCCATCGTTTTGCCTGTCTATGAGGGACGCCGCGGACATCCGGTGATTTTTTCCGCAACTCTATATGACGAGTTGCTTCGCGCCCCTCTCGAGACCGGCGCGCGCGCCGTCGTATGGGCACACAAAGGGGAAATCGACGAGGTGCGCACGAATGAGGAGGGCTGCGTGCTGAATCTGAATGATCCGGAAACGATGCACAAAGAGTTGGGTGGCGCCTGAACGGCGTGTGGCCAACGGAAGAAGAACCCTTAGCGTGAGTTTTCGATCAGGGCTTTCAGCCCGTCGATGGCGAGCTGCGCACCGTGGAATGTAGCTGGCGGCAAGTCCCCGAGAGATTTCGAGAGAGATTCCGGCGTGAGCCTGCTGGCTTCGGCGAAGGTGTGCCCGCATATTTGTTCTGTTAGGAACGAGGCGCAGGCTATGGCAGTGGTGCAACCGCGGCAGAGGAAGCGCGCTTCGACGATGTGGCTATCCACGATTCGGGCGGATAGCTTGAGGATGTCTCCGCAAACGGGATTGCTGACTTCCACCGTTACGCTCGCCCCGGGAAGTTCGCCTGCGTTTCGGGGATTACGGAAATGATCGAGAACGGCTTCGCTGAACATCTATGAAAGTATCCCAAAGGCAGCGCTAGAACTGCAACGCAGAATAAACAAGGAAAGCCTAACGCAGAGGCGCAGGGGCCATGGAGCGGAGGAAATCCACTGGAATATCGCTTACAGAAATCGAACCTACTTCCTTGGCGGTAGATATTTTTTCTCAACAGAGGCGACCACGACGTAGTTCGGATCGACCATCTCGGTCAGGTGGATTTTACCGACTTTCGAAAGCAGCTCGTAGGCATCGAGATTCGAGAGGCCGTAGTCGGCGTGAATCCAGGCAACCAGTTCAGTGAAAGCTATCCGGACCGCGTCGTCAACAGGGCGGTAAATGCCGGTGGCCATGATTTCTTTTTCGTTTTCGAAGCGCGGCCAACCGCTGTGCTTCCTTTTTTACCAGGTCGAATTGCAGCCGCACCTTCATGGGAACTTCAATGGCGCTGCCCGCAATCTCGCCGTCACCCATGGCCGCGTGGCCGTCACCAAAGTAAAAAAGCGCTCCGGATACATTCACAGGAAGATAGAGCGTGTTTCCGACAGAAACTTCCGGAGCGTCCATGTTGCCGCCGAATTCCGCGGGCACAATGGAACTCCGCGCTTCGCCGTTCGCGGGCGCGACGCCGATGCAGCCCAGGAAGGGATGCAGCGGAATCTTCACCTTGTAGTTCGAATCGAGGGCCTGAAACGTTGCGGTGTGGTCCGCATGGTCGATCGGGTAAAACCAGATTTTTTCGGGCAGGGCCTCTTTTTCGAGCATCGGCGTGTAGTGCGTGGAGTTGATGGCGCCGAATCCCGGTGAGAACGTTCCCACACCCTGTTTGCCATCAACCTGCAGGTCGAGAATATGAACAACCAGGGTGTCGCCGGGCTCCGCGCCTTCAATATGGAAGGGACCGGTGAGCGGGTTATCGCCTTTGACGAGCGCAAAAGTATCGCCCGGTCTTTGCAGCGCGTTGCCGAAGCAGTCGAGCGAATTGGCGTCCAGAATATTTCCTGGACGGAGGCGCGCTACCGGGGGCGCGACGCCGAAGACATACTTCACATTTTCGATCGTTGCATGATAGTTCACGACTTCGGCTTTGGACGCGGTAGAGGGAGTCTGAGCCAGGGTGGAGATCGGCAGAATCAAGCTGAGGGCAAAAAGATAGACGCGCAGCATAAGCCTCCTGGAATTAGGAAACGAAGTGCAACACAATCGTGGCGCCGAGTCAATCGGCATGCTTAAGAGCAGTTGAACCATCCCGGTCTGTTATTCTCTCCGGGGAGCTATGAAAACCAGTCGAAGACCAGCATTACGCATTGTTTCATTGGCCTCGAGCGCGACGTCGATTCTATGCGCCATTGGAGCGAAGCATGCTTTGGTCGGTGTGACGAAGTGGTGTGCTGACATCGCGCCAGTGGCCAAACTTCCAAAGCTTGGCGATTGCTGGTACGGGGAATCTGCAGATGAAATTCTGCACCTGAGGCCGACGTTGGTGATTGGTTCAGTGCCGTACAAACAGGAGACGGTAGGAAAATTCCTCACACAACCCTTCTCTTTCCTAGCAATGAACCCGCGGAGGCTCGCTGATATCGAAGCTGACATTCGACTGTTGGGCGGGATTACGCAACGAGCGGCCGGTGCCGAGATGCTGGTGAAAAAGATACGCCGCGCGTTCTCGCAAATCGAGAAGAAAGCTCGGCGATGCAAGAAGCGGGTGCGCGTTTATTGCGAGGCCTGGCCGAATCCGCGAATCAGTTCCCCGGCATGGGTAGCGCAATTGGTGAACATTTGCGGAGGCGAGATGGTGGTTCCCGCTGGCCAAAAGATCACTGACGCCCAGGTAGCGGCGGCACGTCCTGAAGTGATCGTCCTCGCGTGGGCGGCGACGGGCAGGAAAGCTGACGCGGAGCAGGCGTATAAAGTGGCGGCATGGAAAGATGTGCCCGCGATTCGAGACAGAAAGGTCTTCGTGATCAGCGATGAGTTGCTGAACACGCCTGGGCCGCCGCTCGTCGAGGGCGCGCGAGAACTGTGGAATGTGCTGCACTCGCAAAATCGAGGCGCGTACGAAGACCAAGAAGAAGATAACGCGGAGACGCTGACAAAGCTAAGGAACGCAGAGAGATGATAACCGTAGTGGCGGCAGTCATTGAACGCGGCGACCGCCGATTGCTGATCGGCCAGCGGCGGAAGAACGATACTTCCCCCCTGAAGTGGGAATTTCCTGGCGGGAAAGTACGCGACGCTGAAACGCTGGAAGCTGCATTAGCACGGGAATTGCAGGAAGAACTCGGCGCGACGCTGGCGAAAAGTGTTGAGCTGGGCCGCGTCCGTCATCACTATGCGGGAACGCCAGAAGAGCTGGAAATCAGATTCTTTGCCGCTACAATCGGTGAATCGGAAGTGGTCCCGCGCACATTTGAGCAAATCGCATGGGTCTTGCCGAAAGAATTGGGAACGTACGATTTTCTGGCTGCGAATCGCGAACTCATCGCGCAATTAGCTACCGGACGGATCAAGCCTTCAGAAATCCTTGAAGGCGCATGAGAAACCGGCGCAAGCCAACGCCCGCGGATGATTCCCTTTCACGAGAGGACCGAGATCAGGAAGTAACGGGATTCGGCTTGTCGGCATTAATGCCCAGGTCCTTAATGGCCTTGTCGAGGACGGAGCGCTCGATTTTGCCGTCCGCGAAAAGTTCATGTAGCGTGGCCAGCGTGATAAAGCGCGAGTCCACTTCGAAGAAATCGCGAAGCGCGGCGCGGCCTTCGCTGCGTCCGAAGCCATCGGTGCCAAGCGACGCTAATCGCCGCGGCATCCACTTGCTGATCATGTTTGGCAAGGTCTTCAAGTAATCGGAGGCTGCGACCAGCACGCCGGGAGCGTCCGAAAGGCATTTGGCGACGTACGGCGTGCGCGGTTTCTCGCCCGGGTGCAAACGGTTCCAGCGCTCGGTCTCAATGCCATCGCTATAAAGTTCCTTGTAGCTGGTCACGCTCCAAACGTCTGCGGCCACGCTGTATTTTGTTTCGAGAATCTCCTGCGCCCGCAGCACTTCGTTAAGGATCGCGCCGCTGCCAAATAATTGTGCTCGCAGTTTCGATTTGGGATTTGTCGCATGCCGAAAACGGTACATCCCGCGCAAAATCCCCCCCTTCACGTCGCCCGGCATGGGAGGCATCGCGTAGGGCTCGTTCATCACCGTAATGTAGTAAAAAATATTCTCGCCTTCTTTGTACATCCGGCGAATTCCGTCCTGAATAATCACGGCGATTTCGTAGGCAAACGCCGGGTCGTACGCTTTGTTGTTCGGGACCGGCAGCGCAAGGACATGGCTGTTGCCATCCTGGTGTTGCAAGCCTTCGCCGGAAAGCGTCGTGCGCCCCGCCGTGCCGCCGAGCATGAAGCCTCGCGTGCGCATATCGGCCGCGGCCCAGATGAAATCCGCGATGCGCTGGAATCCGAACATCGAGTAGTAGATGAAGAACGGAATCGTGTTGATGCCGTGCGTGGCATACGCGGATCCCGCGGCAATAAACGATCCCATCGAGCCGGCTTCGGTGATGCCCTCTTCGAGGATCTGGCCGTCTTTCGCTTCTTTGTAATAGAGAAGCGTATTTACGTCGACGGGCTCATACTTCTGGCCGACGCTGGAATAAATACCGGCCGTTCGGAAAAGCGACTCCATGCCGAAGGTGCGTGCTTCGTCCGGAACGATGGGCACGACGAGCTTGCCGATTTCCGGATCCTTCAGCATCTTGCGGAGCATTCCCACAAACGCCATGGTCGTTGAAACTTCCCGGCCATCGCTGCCCTCGTGGAATTCCTTGAAGAGTTCGTCGTGGTCGGCGGCCAACGGCTTGGTACGAACGCTGCGCTTGGGAACGTAGCCGCCCAGCGCTTCGCGGCGCGCGCGCAGATATTGAATCTCGACACTGTCCTCGGGCGGCCGGTAAAACGGAACTTCGATGCAATCCTCGTCGTTCAGGGGGATCCCGAAGCGCGAGCGGAATTCGCGCAACTCGTCTTCGTTGAGCTTTTTCTGCTGGTGCGTGACGTTTTTGCCTTCGCCGGCTTCGCCGAGCCCGTAGCCTTTGATGGTGCGCGCGAGAATCACCGTCGGCGAGCCCTTGTGTTCCACAGCCGCCTTGTACGCGGCATAGACTTTGCGCGGATCGTGCCCACCAAGGCGCAGTCTGCGCAAACTCTCATCGGACATCGGTTCGACAAGTTTCAGCAAACGCGGGTCGCTGCCAAAGAAATGCTCGCGAACGTACGCGCCGGAGGAGACCACCAACTTCTGATATTCGCCGTCCACCAATTCGCCCATGCGTTTGACCAGCAGGCCCTCCGTGTCGCGTTCGAAGATGGGGTCCCACTCGCTTCCCCACAAAACCTTGATGACGTTCCAGCGTGCGCCGCGGAACGCGGATTCGAGTTCCTGAATAATCTGTCCATTGCCGCGCACGGGACCGTCCAGGCGCTGCAAATTGCAGTTGACGACAAAAATCAGGTTGTCGAGCTTCTCGCGCGAAGCCAGAGTGATCGCGCCAAGGGATTCCGGTTCGTCCGTCTCGCCGTCGCCCAGAAACGTCCACACTTTGGCGTCCGTGGCAGACTTCAAACCGCGATCTTCGAGGTAGCGATTGAAGCGCGCCTGATAAATCGCCATCAGCGGGCTGAGCCCCATGGAAACCGTCGGAAATTCCCAGAAATCGGGCATCAGCCACGGGTGCGGATAGGAGGAAAGCCCGCCGCCGGGCTTCAGCTCGCGCCGAAAGTTTTCCAGTTTTTGCGCGCTGAGCCGGCCTTCCAGAAACGCACGGGCATAAATCCCAGGCGACGCGTGCCCTTGAAAATAAACCGTGTCACCCTCGAACTCCTCGGTGCGCGCGCGGAAGAAGTGGTTGAAACCCACTTCATAGAGTGTTGCCGCCGAAGCGTACGTGGAAATGTGGCCGCCGATGTTGTGTTCGACGCGGTTCGCGCGCACCACCATGGCCAGCGCGTTCCAGCGGATTAGGCTCTTGATGCGGCGCTCCAGCTCCTGGTCGCCTGGAAAAAGGGGCTGCAGGCGCACGGGAATCGTATTCGCGTAAGGCGTATTTGCGCTGAACGGCAAGTCGATGCCGTTGACCGTGGCATGGGCACGGAGCCGTTCGAGGATTTCCGCTGCTACCTCGGGGCCGCTGGACTCCAGGACCGAATCCAGCGACTCAAGCCATTCTTGAATCTCTACGTCCTCCATGCCATGCGGCTGGGTCGATATTTCGTTATCCATAACTTCGGTTGGTTCCTCTTCTTTCGATTTTCCGCAGGTTCCGCGGCAAGCGCGGCTAGTCTTTTGCGAATGATGAGGAGAATAGAATACACCGTGGAAAGGTTTGTTGCACTTCCCTGCAACCTTTCTGGCCATCTTTCCATTAATTCTCTACTCTATCGTTCGCCCTCCATCAACAACCAAGGTATGCCCGGTAAGAAACTCCGCGTGCACCAGGTAGGAGACGGCATCAGTTACATCGCATGGCTTTCCGGTGCGGCGAAGCGATGCGTGCTTGATGAAGTCCGCCTCCCATTCCTGGGGATCACCTGGCATCGTGACCGTTCCCGGGGCGATGGCATTCACGCGCACTTCCGGCGCCAGCGCTTTCGCCAGGACTTTCGTCAGCATCACCACCCCAGCTTTCGAAACAGAGTATGCAATGTAGCCCGGCCAGCCGAGCAGACCGCCGGTATCCGCAAAATTGACGATTGTCCCGCGTGTTCGCCGCAGCAGAGGCGCCGCCGCTTGTGCGCAGAAAAACGGCGCTTTCAGATTCGAATCGAGCGATCCGTCCCAAATTTCTTCGGTGGTGGAAACGATGCTCGATGGCAGAAAATTTGCCGCGCTGTTGACGAGGATGTCCAGCCGGCCGAATTGTTTTGCAGTTTCGTCAAAAAGCCGCTTGATCTCCGCAACGCTGCCTAAATCGGCGGCAATCGCGTAGCCCTGCCGCCCAAATTTCTCGATCTCGGCGACTGCCGACTGCGCCTCCGCCGCTGACGAACGGTAGTGCACAACCACGCTCGCGCCCTCCTCCGCCAGCCGAAACGCTACCGCTCGCCCTAGCCGTTTCGCGGCCCCGGTCACAAGCGCCACGCGACCCTGCAACGACTTCCCCGCCTTTTTGCCGTCTTCCATCATCTTTGGACTTGAAACCGTAGCACATTCTCGCAGGCCGGGCACTCTTGTCTGCCCAATTTTCTACTTCAGCTACTTTACAGAGGGCAGACAAGAACGCCTCTCCTACCCTACAATCACCACACTCAGGAGGAAGAATGAACCTCGATCTATTGGCCATCGCCGCACACCCCGATGACGTGGAGCTGACTTGCGGTGGTACATTGCTGAAGATGGCGCAGCGCGGATACAAGACCGGAATCCTCGACCTTACCGCCGGAGAAATGGGAACGCGCGGTACGCCCGAGATCCGAGCCAAAGAAGCCGCCAAGGCTGCCAAGCTGCTCGCCGTCAAGTGGCGCGGCACCCTGGGAGTGCCTGATTCCGACGTGCAGCCCTCCCGGCAGCACAAACTGCGCCTCGCTGCCGTCATCCGAGACCTTCGCCCCAAAACTGTCATACTTCCCTACTGGGAAGCTCGCCATCCCGACCACTACCATGCTTCGTTGCTCGGTTATGAGGGGTGCTTTCTCGGCGGTCTGAAACAGCTGTCAATCGAAGGCGAAGCCTACCGTCCATTCAAAATCCTCTATTCGCTCTCCTTCGCTGACGTTCGCCCCACTTTTGTAGTGGACATCACCGCTCAATATGAGCAGCGCCGCAAAGCCATCCTGACCTTTACTTCTCAGTTCCGGCCTGAGAAGGGCGAGTCAGCCGCCGCCCACAAGAAACAAAGGGTCTTCCTTGCCATCGACCGCCTCGAGGATCAAATGAACCAGCTTGCCCGCCACTACGGTGAATTGATTGGCGTAAAGTACGGCGAGCCGTTTCTGCAGAAGGAACTGATGAAAGTGGATGATGTTGTAAAGATGGAAGTTCGGTCGATCTGAAGCTCAGAACATCTAGTCATCTTGTGCCGGAGAGAACCCGGGAATGGTTTGCCCCCCCCCGGCGCGCTCGACCCGGACACGGATTTGCGCCTCGTCCTCGGCTCCGGACTTGCGCAGGATTACCATGGTATTTAGGGCCTCGGAGTACAGCCGCGTCACCAAGTAGATGTCCTTGGTGCCGTTCTTCTTCCAAAGTTGGCCGATCTGGATCTTTGAGGCGCTCATAAGGGACCAACTTTGACTGTAGAGTGCGACACGAAGTGTGTCAACACCCCCTCAAGGCGGCGGTACGCACTCAGTACGCTAAGGCTTGATCTTGCCACAGCCGACGGCCATTATCGGCGCTCAAGATGGCTTGCCCGACCGGAATTCGTCCGGGAAGTCTGCGGGAATAGAAAACCTTCCTGCCCTGTCTGACATCGTACACATAGAAGCACCGTAGGTGCCTGCCTGGGCTTTCGGGTGTATAATCTAGGGTAGGCGGAGGTACACCATATGGAAGCGATATTCCGGCATACCCTGAAGCTGGCGCTGGTTGGCGCACTTGCAGCGGGTTCGGCACTTGCCGCCCCGCAAAGTCAAGATCCCCCGCCCCCGGCTCAGGATCCCGCAAAAACGCCGCCCGCTCAACAACAAACCCAGCAGCAGACCCAGCAGCAAACGGGGTCACAGCCGGTGCCGCAGAAAGATACTGTAACTCCCAAGAATTCCAAGGAAGACGTCGACGCCATCGGTAACCGCAGTGTCGGTAAAGGCGTGAACCTTTTCTCTCTGGAGCGGGAAATCTCACTTGGCAAGTCACTGGCCCAGGAAGTCGAACGCTCTTCGAAGTTAATCGACGATCCCGTGGTCACCGAATATGTCAACCGCGTCGGCCAGAACCTGGTCCGCAACTCCGATGCTAAGGTTCCTTTCACCATCAAGGTCATCGATTCGGATGAAGTAAACGCCTTCGCGCTGCCCGGCGGCTTCTTCTATGTGAATAGCGGTTTGATCCTCCGCGCCCAAGAAGAATCAGAACTCGCCGGCGTCATGGCGCACGAAATAGCCCACGTGGCCGCGCGTCATGGCACTAAGAACGCCACCAAAGGTGAGCTTCTGCAGTTGGCGTCCATCCCGGCGATGATTTTCATTCCCTATAGCGCGGCGGGCTACGCCATGTACCAGGGCCTGAACCTGGCGATTCCTTTGACGTTTTTGAAGTTCAGCCGCGACGCCGAACGCGAAGCCGATTTCCTGGGCCTTCAGTACATGTACAAGGCCGGCTACGATCCAAACTCCTACGTAACCTTCTTCGAGCGCATTCAGGCGGATGAAAAGCGCCGCCCTGGCACCATCCCCAAGGTGTTCTCGACGCATCCCCCGACTCCGGACCGCATCGAGAATACACAAAAGGAAATTGCGCGCATCCTGCCCGCAAAACAGGAATATCTCGTCACCACCTCGGAATTCGACTCAGTGAAAGCGCGCCTGCGCAACATTATGTTCTCGCGCAAAGCTTCAGACAACGGTCCTGGCAAGCCCACTCTGCGCACCAAGACCGAGCAATCGAAAAAGCAGCCGAATGGCAACGATCCGAGTAGCACCGACGACGATCGTCCGACGCTCAAGCGCCGTCCCGATTCTCAGCCATAATTTTGTAGTGGCGGGTCTTCAGACCCGCTCTTTCTCTTCGCCGGGCGGCCTTTTGGCCGCCCGCCGTCTTTGTACTCAAGGCCAAAAGCTGAGTATGATTGCCCGCCGAACGATTCCGATTTTAATCCTGACGGCCGCCGCTGTTCCCTCAAGGGACCGCGCTTTTTGCCTGTCCTGCCCCACAAGCCAAAGTCTCCCGCTCCGATTCCGATGTCAACGCCATAGGCCACCGAGACGTCGGCAAGGGCGCGAATCTCTATTCCGTGGACAAAGAAAAGGAGTTGGGCAAGGGGTTGGCGCGGGAAGTCGAGGCGCTCGTCCAGACTTATCGACGATCCCGTCGTTACCTCGTACTTGGACCATTGGCAAGAACATAGCGAAGAACTCGGATGCCCAATTCCCAATTACGATTAGAGTGATCGATTCAGATGTGCTGAACGCTTTCACATTGCCTGGTGGATTTCAATACATTAACTCAGGATTGATCCTTCAGACCGATGGAGAAGCAGAGCTCGCCGGAGTGCTAGCTCGGGGAATCGCTCATACGGCAATTCGCAGCTCAACGAGGGAAGCCACGAAGAGCGAACTAATGCAATTGGCATCCATCCCCTCGATGATTTTCATCCCCTATAGCATAGCGAGCTATGCCATGTATCAGGACCTTGACCTCGTCATTCCGCTGACTTATCTCAAATACAGCCGCGACACCCAGTCTGCCGCGGACTACTTTGGGCTGCAGTATCTCTATAAGGCTGGTTACGATCCTGAGTCCTACACCCTCTTCCTCGCCCGCGTCTGGCCACAGACTCAAAAAGGCAAGAACATCTCGAAGGTTTTCAGCCCATTTCCACCCTTGTCGGAACGACTGCAGCGCCTGAACAAGGAAACTGCAAGCATCCTGCCGCAGCGGGATGGTGCAATCGTTTCTACGTCTGAGTTTCAAGAGGTAAAGGAGCGTCTGTGCGAGTGGAACCTGCGGAAAGTGTTGAATCAACGACCGGAAACCGACCCTTCGGAAGCTGACGGACAATCCCGGCGTCGAGCCACCTAGGCGCATGCCAGATTATCTGAAGCAAAATGAGGCCAGCATCTATCGTCCCTGAGAATCTCGTGAGTGCTGGATCAATCCTCGGCAGGCCACACAGCAACACTACTTGGCTAGGCGCTCTTCCATTTCTTCTAGCGACCGCGGCCAGTCTTCGCGCAAGAGCCGGCTGAGAGCCCGATCGGCGAGTAATTTTCCTCCCGTTTGACAGCGCGCGCAGTAGTTGGTCTCGTTGGACGCATACCGAATCCTCTGGATCTTCGCACCGCATCGCGGACAAGGCTGCCGGTAGCGCCCGTGCACTGCCATTCCTGGACGGAATGCCGTGACCTTTTCCGGAAATTTGTCGCCGGTCTCTGCGCGCAGCTTCTCTGTCCAAGTCTTGAGGGTTTCCTTCGTGGCCTCGTACAATCGGGCGATCTCTTCTGGTTTCATTCGTTGCGTCCGCATCACCGGCGAAAGCTTCGCGCTATGCAAAATCTCGTCCGAGTACGCATTACCAATTCCACTGAATAAGTGCGGGTCCGTCAGCGCCCGTTTCAACGTGTGATTGGCAGAAGTCAAAATCGTTGCAAACTCTTCGCGCCCTGCCGCCAGCACATCGATCCCTCCAGGATCAAGCTGAGCTAGTTCCGCTTCTCCCGCAACCACGTGCAGGGACGCCCGCTTCTTCGATCCTGCCTCGCTGAGGGTAAGCGTGCCGGTGTGGAAATAGAAGGCCGCCACTACGCGTCTTCCATCCGCCGTGACACTGCGCTCCTTCCAATGCAAACGCCCCGCGATCATCAGGTGGAACACTAGCCAAAGATCGTTGTCGATCCCAATAGCTATCCGCTTTCCAAGTCGCCGGATGGCTTTCACCGTGTGGTTTTGGGTCTGTTCAATCGGGGGCGTTGCTGTTCGCAATAGATATGGACTGGCCACCAGGACTCGTTCCAACACCTCGCCGAGAATCCTGCGCTCCAGCGCTTCAATATACACAACAATGTCTGGTAACTCCGGCAAAGGCGCATACCCCGGTCGCCCCAGGGGCTTCTTCACTGACAACTGTAAATTGACCACAAGTTCCCAGCAGTTAAGAGCGCTGACGATCGTCAGGAGCCGCGCCGATGCCCATGCGGCGAAGCTCATCCTGGTAGTACTTTTTGTGAAGGACATCCCACTCCTCGCTTCCTTCCAGGATTTCTTTTTTCTGCGAGGTGATTCGCTTGCGCACTTCCAACTCGATTTTCTCTTCGTCTTTCAGCGTAGCCGTCAGAATCTGCACTACTTGCTGACGAATGGTGTCGCGGTCGTCGATGAATTCCACTTCCTGGCTTTCGACGAGCACGTCCGTTATTTGGTGCGACAGCCGTATGATTTTTTCGCGGGTAAGGCGCATCTTCCCTTTCTCTGTCTAAACATTGCGAGTCCGCGTCCTGGTAGCTCGCATCCTACCTAATTTCAATTTTCCAATTTCTATCTCAGGATCAGTTTGCGGTCCCTGGCCAGTTGCTGCTTCACCTTTTTGTACATCTCCTGATAAGAGACGCTGGTCCGCCGCATCTCGTCCTGATGATCGATCAAGATCTGACGCACTTCCTCGTTGAGCCGGTCCTCGACCGTAAGCTCCTCCAGCATCCGCAGGCGAACGCGGTTGGCCACGGCAGGCGCCGCCTTTGTCTCGATGTGCCCGCCTTCGACCAGGCGTTTCACAACTTCATTGGCCATGTGCGCTACAAAGTCTCGTAAGAGAAGCATTTACAAGCGTTTCCTTTACACCAAAGCAAGAGAGTGAGTTTACTGGCTGTGCCACCAAAGTGCAAGGAACCGAGCGAAATCGCGCAAATATTCCCGCCTGTCAGGGCGCACCAATTCTCTTGAATCTTGCGCCGATCCCAAGGAATGCCGCCGTGCAACTTGGATATCGCTGGAAACTGCTGGGGCCGTTCCCTAGCGCGAACAAGGGCATTTGCCCGTGCGTTGACGCTTCTTGCCGCTTCCTGTACGATGAATTGGGTAAGGGCGCTTAGCTCAGCGGTTAGAGCGTTCGGTTTACACCCGAAAGGTCGTCCGTTCAAATCGGACAGTGCCCACCATT
>Ga0137362_10000089_pt1 | contig 36362 bp, 21 predicted proteins | sample MadtaG_2_FD_104801 | JGI IMG/M metagenome (GOLD analysis project Ga0137362, IMG submission 104801) | Vadose zone soil microbial communities from Angelo Coast Range Reserve, California, USA - Mad1_100_16 metaG | ecosystem: Environmental > Terrestrial > Soil > Vadose zone | place: USA: California... | reverse complement strand
CCAGCTCTTTCAACGACGTATAGCCAGTATGAGTCGCCGTGTTCTCGCGCGCACTCGAACTGAGTGTGCGACATTCCGACGGGTCGATCTTGCATGGTACAGGTCATAGCTTTCACTTCAACCCATTTGACGTGAGCCCCATCTCCGTCGAGAGCCACCAGATCGAAACCTGGGTTGTTGGTTCGCGTGCGCTGCAGCGTAGGCTCGTGTGCGAGTATCAGACTGATGGCTTTGTCTTCGAGCGCCAGACGTGCTCCGTGATTCAACCCATCCGGGTCAGTTTCCTCGTCGACCGGATGCGCAGCGAGATACGAGACGAAGGTGCGGGCTCCACTCGTGCTCGGCTTAGGAAACCCACGGCCGTCGGTGACGGCGCTCTTGTCCCATCCAGCAGACCGATCCGCCAACGTTTCCTTCCCGCTGTGCCCGACAGAACTTCCACTCAAGGGCTTGTTTGACGCTCCTGTTCCAGGTGGTACCGGGCCAGCCGGAAAGGATATCGACGGTGTCGGTTCGGACGCTTCAGACAAAAGCTCGGACACAGAGTTGTCGACGGTTTCGAAATCGCGTGTGCCTTGGGGCTGCGGAGCCTCGTCCTTAATTCCAAGTCGTGTCTTCAGCTCTGCTTCGCTGGTCACGCCGAGCTTCTTCAGGAGTTCGAGCACGCCAGGTTCGATTCCTGCTTCTTTGGCTAGGATTTCGATGATCGCTGGCTTGAAGTTGATCTTTGAGCACAGGAAGGGGTTTGCCTTCCAGCCCGTCTCTTCGAAGACGACAAATCCGGGTGACTGGAGGACGCCTTGCCGGTCGGGCACCCAGCAAGCCTTGTTAAGTAGGGGCACGAAGGCTGCATCGAAGACGCAATTTCGTTGAGTGCGGTAAAACCAGGAGTAGGTGCCGAGGAACACACTCGGACCGCGGCGGTTCACTACATCGCAGAGTGCCTCCCAGAGTAGAGTCGCCTTCCTCGCAGCGCCCTCAGTGTTCAAGTTCGCCAAGCTTTTCAGCAGCTGATTAAGCCCGCGAAGCGTGAAGTCGTTGATCTCGCCTCCCGCTGTTGATCCTGTCCCAGCTCGCATTTCTGCGAGTTCTTGCCAAGTGAAGCGGGACGGAACGCGAACCGGGTGCAAATAGCGGGTCGCGCCGCAAGCTTCGAGCAACTCGCGAATTGCCTCGCCTCGGAGACACGAGTAAGTTTCGTCACCGAGATAGACTTTGGGCACGCCCTCGAAGAGATCCTTAAGGCGTTGCGTGGCGAGGTAGACGTTATCGGGCGTCGAGATCCATTTCGACTGGTCGCCAGTATCCACGACTCTCACAAACGGGGTTTCGCGTAAGGCGTTCAGCAATTTTTCTCGCTGCCCTTTGGAATCGGTACCGAATGCTGTCAGGATGCGTTGGATGTCAGCCTCGTACTCAATCAGATCTTTGCTTTGAGCCGTGTACTTGGGCAGCAGGTTCCAGATGACGTCATCAACTGGATCGGGTTCAGTGAGGCCGAGCGCGGAGAGTAATGCTCTTGCAGCTTTACTTCCGCAGACTGAGCGGCGCACAGTTGGAAAATCTGTGGCAGTTGGGCCGGGGAGGAAGGCTTGCGGTTTGCCAGCCATTTCCGCAGTGACGTGACTTCCGTTTTCGAGGCGCACAAGCGGAACATCATTCAAGCGACCTTGCCGCAACAGCGCCGACTGTCCCAACAGGAATTCGTAGAGTCGGAGAATCCACTCGTCACTCTGTTTCTGGAGAAACGATTTGTTGAGCTTCGGTAGGATCGTCTCGGGCATCGCCTCGACGATGTTAAGCTCTCGGAGCAGGTACTGCCGGAGCTCCGGCGTGCGGTCCTGTGTTATCTCCTCGCTGAGCCAAAATATTTCGTTGCTCCCTCCGAACAGCTCGGCGAGCTGAGAGGGGCTAACTAACTCACGCAACTCTTGGGTCCTTGCGAGCTTAACGTCCTTGGCGGATGCATGCCCTCCAGCGAATCTGGGCAGGAGGGACTGTGAGGACAGCGCTTTGCGTACCGCAGCGAACAGTGGCGAGAACATCTCGCCTTCGCTAAAGTTCGCCCGATCTAGAGGGAGGCTTCGCAGGGCGCTAGTGTTGAGTAGTCCAAACTCTCGAAGCGAATGCAGCGCCTCGACAAGGAGCGTTGCAGTCTCCTGCACAAGGTGCTGGTTCCAAGGATCATGCCGAGGGATATTGTCGCGACTTGGCGTCGTGCGGTACGGGCCCTGCACTAGAAAGCCCAGGTGAGTTGGTACGACGGTTGGAAAATACACAATAAGAGAGGAGTCTGCAATCGGCAGTACTGAAACCCCACCGGTCTCTTCATCTTTCGCTAATGCGAAGGCCACCTCGACAAATCCAGCCGAAACATTCTCGTCGGTGCGTACTTCGCGCGAGAAGACTAACCACGTTTCTTCAACCGAATCTTTGGGTCGGTCCCCCTGCCCGAGCACGACGATTTTGCGCGCATTCGCGCCGATCGCCTCTGGTTTGCCTCGGAGATATAGACCCGAAGCGCCGTCCGCGACCGACCATGCAATCTCTTCGATGTGCCTGAGAAATAGTAATGCCCTTGGACCCAATGTTCTCAGTCCCTGCGCGATATCTGCGAATGCGGTGGCATCATCGCCGGTGAGCGGCAGGATGAAGACGGTTTCCTCGGGCTGCATGTCACAGGGCGGGATAGCAAGGGGCCAGACAAAACTTTCGATCGCAAAGTGCTCACTCGCTGAGTGGATCTGCGGACGATCAGTAAAAGCGTAGACGGATTTGAACCCTAGCCCAAAGCGACCGATTGCGGTTAAGTCCTTCGTGCTCTCCGCAATGCCGCAGATCCCCCGTACGTTCGCTTCGGTAAACGGTGCCCCAAAGTGCGATACGCGAAGCGCGGTTGGGGAGAGGCCAAAGTTAATCGACCGAGGCGCAATTGAACTGGTGTTTCGTGAGAACGCATCTTCCGCGTTCTGTAGTAGCTCGTAGATGAAGTGCGCACGATTATCGTAACGATCGGCGAGCAGCATTGGCCCGATGCGGCCGATGTCCGTCCCATAGCGACGCTCGTTCTCGGCTCGAATTGCGGCGTAATCGACTGCCATGGTCACTCGATGGTTCCGACGCCTCCGCCAGTCACGTTGCTGGCTTCCGATTTAGTAGTACTGCCGTATGTACTCATAAGCTTTGTCAAACAGCTCTTGGTCGGTGTGGAGTTTGTATTTAAGAAGCGTGCGACGGAGTTCTCGCTGAACTAGTCGCTCGCCTTGACTCGTGTGCTGCCAGTCGGGGAAGCGCACTTTCTTAACTATGTCATCGATGTCGGCGACGATGCGCTCGACGATGATGTGGGTGTTTTTACCCTTGGCAGCAGTAAACAGGTCGGTGAGTGCTTCCTTGGCTCGATCGCGATCTTCTTCGGGCGTTATTTCCTTCTCCGCTTCAACGACTTCCTTGGCAATCTCTAGGATGGCTTTAAGAAATTGTAGACTAGAGAGAACGCCCTGCTCGTGACGCTCCTTGACCTTCTCCAAACGCTCACCTAGAGCTGTGAACTTCGGATTGCCGATATGCTTGCGCAGCCGAGCGATAACCTTGATCTCGATCTCTCGCGCCTTCTTGGCCGGCTCAGCGTCCTTGAGAATTTCTTCCAGTACTTGCGCATTCATCACAAGCGTCTCGACATCGTCGCGCACGGACTCGACGTGGACATTCTCGTTGATGAGTTCGACGGTCTTGGCCCCCAGGGCGTGCCAGAGCAGTCTGCCGTTGCCGCTCGGCGGCTTCACCGATTCATAGACCTGCGTCAACCATCGGTAATCTTTCTCGTATGGACTCAATACGGGGTCAGGAGACAGCGCTTCCCAGATCGTGCCGAGTACAGAGTACTCAGCAGCGAACTTGTCGCGCAGATCGTTGTTCGGGAGGCACTGCTGCGCGGCCATGAGGCCTTCGTAGCCGCCGACGCTCCGATCCACGCCTGGGAAGAAGACGAGGCATTTCTGCACTTGGACGGGCAAAATCTTCCGTAGTTCGTCGATGTTCGAAACGACCTGCTGTACGGCTTTCTCGTCAAAGTCGAGCGCGCGTGCCACATCGTCGAATATCCCGATGTAGTCCACAATTAAGCCGTGGGTTTTCTCCTGCCCGAAGGTGCGGTTGGTGCGGCAAATGGCCTGCAGCAGGTTGTGGTCCTTCATGGGCTTGTCGAGGTACATGACCTGCAAGATGGGCGCATCGAAGCCGGTGAGCAGTTTACTGGTGACGATGACGAATTTCAGCGGGTCGGCTGGATCGCGGAACCGGGCTAGCAGCTTTTCCTCGGCGTCTTTGTCTCGGATGTGCTGCTTCCAATCGGGTGGGTCGCCCTGCGACGCAGTCATGACGATAGCGCTGGCTTCGGGGCCAATCAGCTCGTCCATCATGGCTTTGTAAAGCACGCAGCACTCGCGGTCGAAAGTCACCACCTGCGCCTTGAAGCCTTCCGGTTCAACCTTGGTTTGGAAGTGTTTGACGATGTGGGTCACCACGGCGCGTACACGCTCGGGGTTCTTTACCAGGACAGCCATCTTAGCGGCGCGCTTGGCGAGGTCGTCGCGATCCTGCTCGCTCAACTCACCGGTGATCTGCTTGTAGGCTTCGTCGATGGCGGCCTTGTCGATCTTGAGTTTCACCTCCGGCGCCTCGAAGTGCAGCGGCAGCGTGGCCTTGTCGCGGATGGACTCCTGGAACGAGTAGCGGCTCATGTAGCCCTTCTCGTCTTCGTCTGAGCCAAACGCCCAGAAAGTGTTGCGGTCGGCGCGGTTAATGGGTGTGCCGGTGAGACCGAATAGAAACGCGTTCGGTAACGCGTCGCGCATCTTACGACCCAGGTCGCCTTCCTGCGTGCGATGCGCTTCGTCGACCATCACAATGATGTTCGAGCGTTCGTTAAGTCTGCCACCAGCTTCGCTGAATTTGTGAATGGTAGTGATAAGCACCTTGCGGACATCCTGCCCGAGCAGCGTCTGCAACTCGTGACGCGTGGCCACTCCGACCATGTTCGGCACATCGGCAGCGTTGAACGTGGCGGTGATTTGCGTGTCGAGGTCGATGCGATCCACGACGATCATAACCGTGGGATTACTCAGCTTCTGGTGCATTCGCAATTTCTGTGCGGCGAAGACCATTAGTAGCGACTTGCCGCTGCCCTGGAAATGCCATATCAGGCCCTTCTTTGGGTAGCCCTTCACAACGCGCTCGACGATCTGGTTAGTGGTGAAGTACTGCTGGTAGCGACAGATGACCTTGATGCGGCGGTGTTTGTTATCGGTAGCGAAGAGGGTGAAGTTTTGCAGGATGTCCAGCACTACATCAGGCCGCAGCATGCTTATGACCGTGCCTTTGACGTGCTGGAGTTGACCTTCCTCCTGGTTTTCTTGGTCGCGCCATGGTCCCCACATATCAATGGGCATGCGGATGGAGCCATAGCGGAACAGCTTGCCCTCGCTGGCGAAGGAGAACACGTTCGGAACGAACATCGCAGGCACTTGCTTCTCGTAGATCTCGTTCACTTGGAAGGCACCGTCGAACCACGTTACCGCGCTGCGCGTGGGCGTCTTGGCCTCGCCAATAACAAGCGGCAAGCCGTTGACGAGGAACACGACGTCGAATCGTTTCTCCACTGCACCTAGCTGGTAGGTCCACTGGTTGCAGACCGTCAGCCGGTTGTTGGTAGGCTGGGAACTATCCACCAACCGCACAGTTACATGCTCTCCCTGTGGGCCGAAAGGCATGGTCTTCTCGCCGCGCAGCCAGGCCATGAAATTCTCGTTGGCTCGCACCAAGCCGTCGGATTGTACGGAAAGGATGCAAGCGCGGAGGTTATAGATGACCTCGTCGGCGCGGTCGGGCTGTGCGGCGATCTCCGGGTTGAGTTTGATCAACGATTCGCGCAGCCAAGACTCAACCATGACATCGCCGTTGAGGCGCGGAAGTTCAGGGCCAGAAACATAACTCCAGTTCGTTCCCGTGCGGCCCTGCTTTGAGGCTGCATCAAGAATCATCTGCTCAACGGTGTTAGCTTCGTTAAAAGTCATTGCCGGTTGAATACTCGATTTAGAAACATTTTTTGGACATGCTTTTTTGTCTCAATGTTTTCACAAACACACCCCTCAGCCAACTCAAGGGCTTCGACCTTTTCAACGAAGTCGTTCTGTTCTTTTCGCGCCGCTGCCGGCACCGTCATTTCAAAGAGATCCTCCATCGCGAGCCTCTTAGTTCCGTGAGAACTATCGGAGATGCGCGCAAGAATCCTTGGTGTTGCCCATTTGAACCAATGGAATAGGTATTTCACGGAGAATATATCGGACGGAACCAGCGCCTTCATGTCTTGGTTAAACGCAACACTCTGTTGGGTGATGCCGACCGGAAATGAATGCGCTAGAATCATGCCGCGAATCACGATTAGTAGGCTTCCCGAGGCGACTTCTGTGGATTCCTTTCGTCCCGCATCGGATAGGTGCTCTTCCGAACCGTTGATGTGAGGGTGCTTCATGTCTTTTGGGCTCACCCACGGGAAGGAACCGTTCCAATAGTCTACCCGGCTTCGCGATGGTGTGCCCCCGCTGATCCACCGCCCCGTTTCGCGAATGCGCGTGGGAATATGCCTATCGTTGTTTTCGAAATGTTCGTTCCGCAACGAGTCGGCCGCATTCCTGCTCGCTTCCTGCATTTGAAGTTCCTGTTCGATGACCCGGTCCAATGACCAGAGAATCTCGGCAATGTGCCGCTGCTGGTCGAGAGGAGGGAGGTCGAACTCAAAACTAGCAAGACTGCTCCAGTTGGTGCGTGGCGAGAGTGAACCGGCAGAAGTCCCAACGGCGTGCTGAAAGAAACGCTCCGAGAGACAGAGAAACGGAAGGAGTTCCGGCAATAGACGCTCGTTTTTCGACGCGAGCACATAGATGTCCCCGGACACCACCGCGTCGAACTCTGTCACAGCTACCTTGCGCTGATATGCCCGGCGCTTGCCGAAGAGCACCTGCCCCGGCCGGCAGCGGCGTGTGAAGGTCGTGCCATCCGCAACGCTACCCCACGCGTGGACATGCAATGAGCCTGGTTCGAGATGCTCCAGCCCGATGAACCGCTCCAGGCCCGCTTCAAGGGGGTCGCTCTCCGTCTCGTTGAGGTTTTCCACCATATCTCCGAAGCGGACCCCGATCCAGTTTGCTTTGCTCTTGAGCAGTTCGCAGGTATCGGCGCCACGCAAACAACCGTCCAGCTTCGGCGGATTGGATTTTGGCAGGACTTGTGTCAGAGCCTCAGCGAGTTCTCTGCGAGATTTGAGCCATGCATTCAAAGTCCTCGCCAATGAAGCTGTTTTTTTTACTTCGAGTGTGCCGCTGGCCGCGGATGGCTCGACGTAGAGTGGAATGCTGAGACTGACGTCCTTGGCGCGGATTTCCTCAATCGTCGCGATGTGCGTGAAACCCAGTTCGGCCTTGAATTTTCGATACACCGCCACGATGCGATCGATGTGTTCATCGGTGAGGAAGCTTTGAGCACGTTCACGGGTGACTTCGTTCACCGCGTTAATGAAAAGAATCCGTCCTTTGCGGGCCTTAGGTTTGGCCGCGCGGCAGATGACGACGCAGGCTTCCATCGGAGAGTTGTAAAAGAGGTTCGGTCCGAGGCCGAGAACACATTCGATGATGTCTGCTTCGATCAGCTTTCGACGCATTTCGGACTCTTCCTGACGGAACAGCACTCCGTGCGGGAAGAGAATGGCACACCGACCAGTCTTCGGCGCGAGGCTGCACAATATGTGCTGCCAGAAGGCGTAGTCGGCGCGACCCTGCGGCGGTGTCCCATAGAGGTTGCGTCCCCAAGGATCGGAAGCAAACGCAGCGCGATCCCACTGTTTAATGGAATACGGTGGATTCGCGAGGACAACATCGAATTGCATTAGTCGATCATCTTCTATGAACTTCGGTTCGGAAAGCGTATCTCCCCTAACGATTTCGAAGTCCTCGATTCCGTGCAAGAAGCAATTCATTCGGGCAATCGACGACGTCATGAGATTCCGTTCTTGCCCGTACAGATGAGCGTTTCTCCACTCCTTGCCCTGCTGGCGAAGATGAGTGATGCAGGAAAGGAGCATTCCCCCAGATCCACAGGTAGGATCGTAAATAGATTCGCCTGGTAGAGGTCCCAGCATTTCCGTCATCAAGTGAACGACAGTTCGATTTGTGTAGAACTCTGCCGCAGTGTGGCCAGCGTCGTCTGCAAACTTTTTAATCAGGTATTCGTACCCCTGCCCCAGTTCATCTTCGGGGAGGTTGACGAGGGTAAGTTCAAGGGAGCTGAAGTGTTCGATGAGATCTCGCAGCATCCTGTCGGAGAGCCGGTCCTTATTGGTCCACTGCGCGTCACCGAAAATGCCATAGAGTTTCTCCGGGTTAGCGGTCTCAATAGCACGCATGGCAGTCTGAAGCGTCTTGCCCACGTTATTAGAAGTCTGACGCACCCCAAACCAGTGAGCTTCGGGCGGAACCTGAAAACGATGGTTCTCTCGGTAGGCAGCAAAGGATTTGTCTCCTCCGGATTCTTTGAGTGCTATGGATGTCTCTTCGTCAAACACATCGCAGATACGCTTGTAGAACAGGAGCGGAAAGATGAACTGCTTGTAATCGCCGGCGTCAATGGTCCCGCGCAGAAGCGTGGCTGCGCCCCAGAGGTACGATTCCATCTGCTGTTGTGAGATGCGGGTCACGCGAGTTTTTTGTGAACCCAACGCCACTTTTTGTGGGCCAATTCCATGCACTCCTCAAAAGCACGATCAGTCCTAAGGAAACTCAGATTACCTTCCGCAACTTTGTCTCGATATTCTGGGCTCTGCATGAGCGCAGCGAGCAGGATACGGACACGCGCGGTCGCCAGATAGCTGAGCAGTTCGGTGTAGTCGGCGGGCAATGTCATCGCAAGCCCAAACTGTTCACATAGATCTTCTAGATCATCATGGTTGAGGAGTCCTTGGCAGATCAAAGCCCATAGGAGATACCGAGAGCGATGGATGAAGGCGTACTTGTTCTGGCCCTTCTGCTCGATTTCGTTGGCCAGCTTGCGAAGGCGGAACTGCACTTTGTAGCAGAGGAGAATCTGTCGCGAGTCAGCTTTGAGTCGCGAAGGACGGAAGACCTGTTCATATAGCCGATCATCTTCAAATACGCGTCGCATCTCGGATAGTCGACTGAGGTTGCCGTCAGTGAGCAAGAACGTTTGCGTCAGCTTCAGCATTTGGATAGCACGTGATTCCTCACGAATTCCGTAGTCATTCAGGTCTTCAGTGCTTAGCTGATCAAATGCGTTCTCCTGGCGTTCGTAGTAAATCTGCAGGTCCAATCGGAATTTGTCTTGCAGCTCAAGCTGAATGAGATCATTGGCATGAAGATTCCACGGTTCAACCGGATTCTGGCGATTGTTGTTTACAGTGACTCGCGTTACGAACTTTTGATCGGCATCAGTAATGATTTTGCAGAGAACACGGATCTGGTCGAAGATATCTTTTCCCTGTACGAGCTTAGGATTGTCTTTGTTTTTGTCCAGAAAACCAGCCAGAGTCGTAACGGTCTGGGCGCCGTTAAGCAGGCGAGGCGCAGTGAGTTGTGACTGTCCATCACGATGTTCAAGGCGTTCCGCAAATAAGGTAATGCCGTTGTGATTGAAACCGAAAACACCTGGGGCCTCGGATCGATCCAAAACAATTTGCTTCAGAGTATGCGAAATAGCCCGGTTAACAGCTTCGCCCTCACCAAGCCCATAGCGGATATTGCTATCGAAGAATCGAGGTCCAAGATCTCGGTACATCCGATTTAGGTCAGTCAGTTTTATGAAACAAATGTGCATCTTTTGGCCGTTTGGGCCGGCAACAACGGCTCGGTCCGTCAACGCAATGTCAAAAACTGAGCTTTGCCGACGATTGCGAACCACCCCAACCCGACCGCTAGCCGAGCGGAACTCGACTACGAACCCCACCTTTCGTTCACCGAAGAATTGGTCTACCAAGTATTTCTTGTTTTCTAAATCCTCTCTAAGCTTATCCAGGACCTTGCTGCGTTCCGCCTCTTCCGGATCACCTGTAAATATGAAACGAAAACATATCTGATCGATGATCGCCCTATTCTCGACAAGGCAGCTTCGCAATTGAAGTAGGATCTGGTTTTTGGCGTCATCCTTGTTTGGCGAAAGGAAAATGCGATCAACTCCATCTTCGATAAGTCTCTGGAGTGAAGTCTTGAATTGAGCATGTGAATCTGAATATTTGAATTGAAAGAGATACAAATTCCGTCGTTGCTCGTCAAAGTGAAATCCATCAAGCCCGTAATCGTTTCCGCCAAAAGCGATCTGGTTTATGGCTTTAGAGCGAGAAACCCCGTGCTCCTGTTCGAGGTAAAGAAGGCCGAAATAGTCTTCTCGGACACCACCGTACGTAGAGCGAAGGTCCGAACAAGCTTGATCAATGTGTCGGTCTGTGATCATTGAAAGTCCACCGCCTCTTATTTCTCAAGTAGCAGTCCTTCACGCTGAAGGATATCGATAAGTCGTTTCTCGGCTACAAACGCTCTGCGTGCGCTCTCTTGCAACTGGCTCATCGCTTCATCAACACTGAGCACGTGTGCAACGCTCTTCGGCTCAATGTAGCGCGGAATATTAAGGTTGAAATCATTTGAAGCGATCTCGCCGAGTGTAACGACGCGAGCAAGACCCTGAACCTCGGCATAGCCACGATACCAGCCGTAGATCCGTTCAACGTGCTCTGGAAGAAGTTCGTTTTGTGCTCTTCCTACCTTGAATTCCTTGGAGGCGTCAATCAGGAGAACCGTTTTCTTTCGATCTTTACTCTTATGCTGACGAAAAATAAGGAGGCACGCAGCCAGGCCCGTACCATAAAAGAGATTCGGTCCGAGCCCTATCACCGCTTCGAGCAAGTCCATTTGAAGAATCTTCTCTCGAATCTTTCCTTCCTTGCCCATCCGGAAAAGTGCTCCGTGGGGAAGCACCACCGCCATGCGACCAGTGGCGGGAGCCATCGACTTGATCATGTGTTGGACCCAGGCGTAATCGCCGCTTTTGGAGGGCGGCATCCCGCCAAAATTGCGACCGTATGGGTCGTTAGACCACTGTTCCTCACCCCACTTTTCGAGTGAAAACGGCGGGTTTGCGATTACACAATCGAACGACGCCAAACTATCGCCGGAGAAAAACGCCGGCTGGCGAAGTGTGTCACCACGAACAACCTGAAAATCAGAGGCGCCATGAAGGAAAAGATTCATTCGTGCAATTGCGGAGGTGGTCAGATTCTTTTCTTGTGCGAAGAGCTTGCCCCAGAGAGTTCGATCGTCTCCGTGATTTTCGCGAATGTGGTGGATTGCCTCCAGAATCATCCCACCCGTGCCACAGGCAGGGTCGTAGATGCTTTCACCCTCGCGGGGATCCAGCATCTTGATCATCAGCCGGACCACTGGCCGAGGCGTATAAAACTCGCCAGCCTTCTTGTTGGTAAGGTCAGCAAATTTCTTGATGAGATATTCGTAGGATTGGCCCAGTAGGTCCGTCTGAGCGACCGAATTGCCCAGACTGATGCTTGAGAAATGCTCAATAAGATCTCTAAGCAGCAGGTCCGGGAGCCGTTCTTTGTTCGTCCACGCAGCGTCCCCGAAAATGCCGTAGAGTGTTTCGGGATTTGCCTTCTCGATGCCCCGCATCGCCTTCTGCAGCGCCTGACCAACGTTGGAGCTGATAATGCGTACGTCGCTCCAGTGGCATCCGTCAGGGATGTCAAAACGGTAGTTTTGCGGAAACCGTGCATACTCTTCGTCACCGCCGGATTCAGCAAGTGCTGCAGCGTACTCTTCGTCGTACACATCAGAAATTCGTTTGAAGAAAAGTAACGGGAAGACATAGGTTTTGAAGTCGGAAGCATCTACCGGGCCGCGAAGGATATTGGCAGCTTCCCAGAGGTGGGATTCGAGCTGAGTTAGCTTGCTAGCGTCGTTGGTCATGCGGCAATCATCTCGTGTCTTTCTCCTGTTGAAATCCTGCTAGTCTGGCGCACTCACTCTATAGAGGCGCCAACGCCTGCAGAATCCGCCGCGCGAGGCGGGGCTCGTTCCGGCGAGACAGTTCGTGCTGCCAAACCCGTAGCACCCGCCAACCGCTTTCCTTCAACTTGCGCGTAACCAAGCGATCGCGAGTCTTGTTCCGAACGAGCTTTTCTCTCCAGAATATTCTGTTGCTCGCAGGCTGCGTTGCGTGCTTTGGGCAAGCGTGCCAGAAGCAGCCGTCAACAAAAACAGCAAGGCGGTGCTTCGGAAATACGAAATCTGGTTTGCCGAACAGCCTAGCGCCTCGTCGCCATCCCGTGATCCCTTGTCGCCGCAGAAGCATTATCAACGCCACTTCGGTGGCTTTATTTCCCCGACCATGTACTCGCGACATTATTTGCGATCGCTTGTGTGCTGAGAAAACATCGGCCATTCTGGTCACCAATTGCGCGAGCTTTTCTTCTTGAAGGTGACGGCCTCCTTCATGCCGCAGAAACCAATGAAGTCGCATGTCGAGCAGCGGTGCTCTCCGTCAGGTCCCGTGGGGCCTGACATGAAATGACGTTGCCGTATCTTTGAAGCGGTCTGCGCGACTTGTGTCTTCACCCCCTCCAAGGACTCGGCGTCCAAAGGAACCCTAAGTTCGGACTTTAATTTGTCATCAGCGTCCAGATATCGGACTAGCCCCTGGTCTGGCTGGTATTGAAGCTCTTTCTTCGCAGCGATGGCATAAAGCGCCACCTGAAATTGCATCTCCTCTTCCTTTAACTTTTGGTGTTTGTCTGACTCTGGATCTCCCGATTTGAAGTCGATCAGCGTGACGCGGGGAGGATTATCCTGCCGCACAATGTCGATCGCACCAGAAATGAGCGCCCCGCCGTTGCCGTCCTCGTACTCGATCAATGTTTCAAATTCCTTCTCGGGTTCGAAGGTCAACGTTTCCAATTCGGGAGCGTAGCGCTGGATATAGTCGGCTACGATTCGCAGACCTTTGGCTCGCATATTTGCCGCAGGGTCACCCGTTGTGTAGCGCAAATAAAATAGGCCACGATCGATAAGTTTTTGAATCTCGCGCTCCAGCTTAGCTCGATCCTTTGCCAGCAAGGCCCACTTCTTGGGATCAGAGTGCAACGCTCGCATAAGATTGTGGACGCCCCGACCATATCCGAATGCTTGGTCAATGGTTGGTGCGAACCCGAGCACTTTTCTCAGATAGAAGTCGTGGGGGCATTCCAGGTAGTAGCGTAGATCAGAAAAGGAGGTCGCCAGTCGAACATCACGATGGTGTTCCATCGGTGCATACCGAAGCTGCTTGAGAAGCTGTCCAGAATTCGTTGTCACAAGCCCGCCGCTATCATTGACAAGTACACGCAGTTCTTTTATGAACTTGGAGGTTTTGGTGCCGGAATGGCTGATGAACATGAATCTCTCAGCGCGCGTGATGGCGACGTACATCAGCCGTCGCTCGCCGTCATGGTTGGTGTTGTCAGCTAGGGCGGCGATGTCGATTTCCTGCACGATCTTTCCGGCAATCGGTAGCCGTAACTGTCTACGCGCATAGCTGCTGGGAAATCGTAGGGCGCACACGTCCGCAATAAACACAGCCGGAAACTCAAGCCCCTTTGCCCCGTGTATCGTGCTTATGTTCACTGCATCGGGTTGGACCATTAGTGGCTGTTCTTCGGCACGTCCCTCCTGTGCACCAAATTGACAAAGACCTATGATCTGCCACGGATAGTCTTTCACGCTCGTCCATCCGGGAGTTTCCAGGCCGGTGATGAGCCCACTCAGAGCGCCCAAATGGAAGAGGGCAGTCTGTCCACGCCCTTCTCCGGTATCCCATGCATCCACTTCAACCTCAGAAAGCAACATATGATAGAGCTGTTGAGGGAACAGCCGGCGAAGTTCATTTTTGGAGGTCAAGAAATCACGAAGCTTAGGGGTCCGGAAAACCGCAGCCTGCGCTGTCGTTAGAGCTTGGTTTTTTTCTATTTTTCGACTAATAGCCTGCGATGCCAAGAGGATGCGATCCTCAGTGTTGCGATCCAGGGCCAAGCCAGTTCGGCGCAGGGCTTTGGCTGCCTCACGCAATACGGTCTCGGGCTCAGGTGTACAGCCAAGGACTGCTTGGATGCGATTTGGAAGGCTCTTTGGATTTATGGGGGAACCAAGAAATTGATCGCGTCCAGCTGTAATGCCGAGCGCTGCCACGAACAACAACACTTCAGGCTGTGAGAAAAGATCCGGACCAGCCCTCACAATACAAGGAATTCCTGCCTCTTCAAGGGCTTGCATGTATTTTCGAACGTCGGTCGAGGAGCGGACTAAAATCGCAATATCCGATAGAGTTAAACCTCGGTGGGAACCGTCGCGTTTGTCGTGCATGGCCCCCTCGGCTTCCGATGGGACCAAGACTCGGATGGCTTCAGCGATCCAGGAAGCCTCGTCTTCGCGACTCCCAAAACCAACCAAGGCAACGTGCGAACGATGTTGATCTAGGCGAATTGGGTTGCCATGCTTCATCGGTGTCGTAGCCATCGAGCGAACGCGGCCGATGCTGGCCGCCCAAAGATTGGCGAGATCGATGACTCTCGGCGTAGAGCGGAAGTTTTCTTGTAAGTCCACGACTTCTGAATCTGATGCTTTTTTAAAACTCTCCCATAGTTCTGCGATAATTTCGATTCTTGCGCCACGGAAGCCGTAAATTGATTGGCGATGGTCACCGACCGCAGTTAATTTCCCGGACTTCCCCGTGAGTATCTCTATCAATTCGCGCTGGACGGGATTGATGTCTTGCACTTCGTCGATGACCAAATGGATCTGCAGTTCCCTCATCTGTTTCATCCGCTTTGAATCCAAACGGACTTGCCTGATAAATTCGCTTTGCGACGTACTGAAGTCAAGGAAGCGTCGGCAGCGAAGGTAAGCATAATAGCGCGCGGCGGATAGTGCGAAAGCTTGTGCCTCAGGCGTATCGCCGACGTCTGTAATTAGCTTCGCCTCCTTGCACCAATCTCTCTCAGGGGCGCCCAGTTCAAAGGGTGGGTCACCGGCGGCGAGTTGGCACTCAAATCTGTCGTGCTCATGAAGTTGGTCGTAGGCCTGGGTGAAATCGTCGAGCGTCGCGTACTGGCTGTATTGCCTACCCTGACTTGCGCCAATGGCGACTCTCAGGCCGCTGAGACCTAGTACACCGTTGAATCCGCGCAGAATGAGCGCGGCACGTGCACCTTCGTTCAGAATGTCGTAATTGTGGTAGGTGTCTGGCCAATACTCCCTAACCTTGGCGATACAGAAGCCGTGAATCGTGCCCACGTACATCCCGCCGAGAGCAACTTCCTCTCCAGCAGGAGTTATTTTCTCCAGCCAGGCACGGATTCTAAACTTCATTTCTTCGGCCGCACGTTCGGTGAAAGTAAAGGCAACAATGTTTTCCCTGGGGACGCCTTCGACGCCCACCCACCAAGCAATGCGCCGTGCCATCACCTCCGTCTTGCCGGAGCCAGCACCCGCCACTACAAGAACGCGCCGGCTCGCAGATTTGACGGCTTCGGCCTGCTTGTGAGTGAGTTTTTCGAGCAGCCGTTCCTTGATGGTAGGCATAGTCCGCAATCCATCTCCACGATGCTCCTCACGTGCAACTATGGGAGCTCGTTCAAACACATGGCCAAGGCGGAATCCACCCGAAAGAGGCCGCAGTGGAGAGCAATGATTATCTAGTTTAACACCGTATCAATACATCGCATCTTATAGGTACTCACCGTGAATATTTTTAGGTTAACGCAATTGATAAAACATACTACGCCAACCAAACCCTTGGGGGAACTGTGTTGAGCAACAAATCAACTACAACACACTCACTTATGGTGTTTTTGGTCTTTCCGTAGCCGCCGCGGGCGTTTCCAGGGGCAGTGCCAACACTGTCGCCGCCGGTGCTGGCGCGGGCGTTACCGGGGATTCTTACTCCGCTGGAGTCGCGGCTGGCGCTGCTTGCGGCGGGGCCGGTGCGACGACGACAGCAGCCGCGGGTGCGGCGCTGAAATCGTCGAGAATTTTCTTTAGGATATCCCTCATGTGCTCCGGATAATCGGGAACGCCGTTGCCTCCCAGAGTGTTTAGGACATGCTGAATGACGGGGGTAAGAAAAGGCTCCGAAATGGTGCAAATCCTGTTCGCCCCGGTCCAGTAGGAGTACTTCATGGGGTGCTGCTTTTTCTCATCCTTGGTGAAATCGGCCCATGTAGGCGGCGTGGGAATCCTGGTGGATATCAAATCCTTTGGTATGGCGACGAAGTTCCTCAATCCTTCGTTCAGCGGGACAAACGGAAGTACGAAGGGGCCCTCGGACAGCTCGCCGATCTGTCCCAGTAAACTACTGATCTTCTTGCTAAGTTTTTCCGGCTTAACGACCAGGGTCAACCATTTCTTCAGCGACTCATTCGCCTGGTTCAGCTCGTGCAGCGAAACCGCGTTCACGATTCCGAGGTTCTTCGTCCATAAGCGGCCGAGGTCGCAGTCGGCCGACAAGACAAGAAGAAAAGTGCCTTCCCGCTGGACTATGTCGCCGCGTCTTACCAACTGGTCGCCCGTCTCTTGATGAAAATAGAGCCGGTAGGACCACACCTTTGCGGCCATTGAGGTGTCCACGGGCGGCGCGTTGACGGGGGGCGGCGGGATCTCGTCGACGAGATCGTAGACGTTAGGTCCGGCGATCGTAGTGCGAAACCGTTCGGCGAGAAAATCGATGAAGTCCTTTTTCCCGCCGTCCCCGACGACGAGAAGGTTTTTCACGTCGTTGAGCGAGGCTTTCCCCATATCGGAGAGAATCTGGTCGGCGGATTGTACCGACCTTCTTCGCAGGACGCTGGCGAACTTGAACGAAAAATTGTTGGCGTACATTTCGTCGGCCTTTTGCAATAGGGCGTTCGTTTGGTCAACGTTTTCGACCGCCTTGTCGAGATATTGCAGGCGTTCCTTGTATTCCTGAAATTCCGGCTTCGCCAGAATCGCTTCGATTTCCTCTTTTTTGTCGGCCTTGGAAAAAATGAAAATCAAGCAGAAGGTTCTGTCGAGAATTTCCTTGAGGATACTTTCGGAATTCGTGGCGGTGGCGTTTTGCGCTCCGGGATATTCCCAGTCGAAAACAACGAGATCGGAGCGGAAGAATCCGTCGTTTATGGCATTGATGTAAAAGGACGGGTGGGTGAATCCGAATACATCCCATTTGGGACTGACGCCGTCTTGCTCCTTCTGTCCCAACAGGGTCGCGGTCAGGTTCTTAATCACCGGGTCCTGCCACGTTTCCCTCTGGATAAGGAGCTGAAGGTTCGATGCGTTCAAAAGGTCGGTATCGGTTATTCCCAACGCCTGCGCTTCCTGGCCCGAGGCCGGTAAGTCGTTGTCGATGATGCAAACGGAATAGCGCATCTGCCTACTTTTTTGCCCCGACGGGACGCTCGGAAGGGACCGAGCCGAAATCGAGCGTAAACTGGGCTCCCCCGAAACCCTCAATTCGTTCCCGTTCTACGGTGCCGTACGCATTCCCCTTCATGCTTTGCATATAGTATTTGCAGATGTACAACCCCAGTCCGCTCGGCGGTACGCGCATGCTGTACCCGGGCTGAAAGAGGTACGGCAGTATTACCGCGTCGATGCCGGGCCCGGAGTCTGCGACGATAACCGTACGGTGCTTCGGGTCGATCTGAACCTTGATGCGTCGCTTGCCGCGAGGCACCATGCCGAGCCAATAGCAGCTGTTGTCGAACAGATTAGAAAAAATCTGGATCAAAGCCCCGTAACGGGCGTACACCTTGAAATTTTCCTTGCCGTTGACCTCCATCGCTATCCCCGCCTTCTCGAACCTCGATCGGAAGACTTCGACGGCGAAACTGATCGCCTTCGTGACCCCAAACTCGGTTTCGGATTCGCTCTTGATGGCGCGGAGCGGACTCAGACGTCTCAGCTCCGATTGCAAGGAAGCCGACGCTTCCTTTAGGTTGTTCAGGCTCTCAACGTCCGGATCGTCGGACTTCAGCAGATGCGTAACGCCCGCGTAGAAATTTCCGGCGATCTTCGCGATTTCATGTATGGAAACTGCGACGGCCATGCCGTAGCCGGCCTGTTCGGTGAATAGATCCTGAGCTTCCTGTATCAGTCCGATGCTTTTCTGGAGATTCTTGAGCGAACTCGATAGATTTACCAAGCCCTGCTCGCGCTCGCCGCGTTTGCCAAGGGGATCGAGGATTTTGTAGGGGTCTTTGTCGACAGGATACCGCTCCTTGATCTCCTTCATCACCGCCGCCCCTTGCTTGGCGTAATTCGTTAGTGCCTTCGGGTCGCGCACGACATCTCCCGTAAGATCGTCGTATTCGTCGCGCTTCGCTATGAACTTGGTCTCGATAACGGCCGAAATGATCGCATGCACCAGCTGCGTCAGGTCTTTGCTCGCCCGGTTCGCGATCAGTCCTTCGCGGTTCGTCTTGTCGATAAGCTCGATGTTCGTCGCCTGATTGATTTCAAGATTTCCGATCATGTTGTAGTAGGACATCCTGAAGCCCTGCTTGATATGGCGCTTACTCAAGCTCAGCCAGTCGGTCTCGGCGCCCCATTCGGCGGGAAAGACATTAATTTCGTCCCTGAAGATGGAGATCCCCCCGAAGTTGGTGAGATAGTCGATGAACTCCTTTCCGTCGGGCCCCGTGCTGGCGATCCAAGGGCTCTTCCGGTACCACACGTCGACATGGAGATAGAAGCTTCCGCATTCCGGCTCGCGCAATCCTTCCGCTCCGGCCCGAGACCAGTGGGCGATGTTCGCCTTTCGCAGATCGAAGTTCTTTTCCGAAGATTCCTCGGCCGGCATCGGCACGTTTTTGGGCGGTTGAAATTTCAGCGTGTACTCCAGCATGCCGGATTCGTCCACCAGGCCGTCGAAGGAGAAAGTAGGCGGGAAAGCCGACTCCGTTTTGGCGCTCGCTAGCACGCCGATTTGCGGGCAGTCCAGGAAGGCGCGGAAGCCCTTTCCGTTCCCCGAGCTCTTCGGCGAGGGATTCGGAGAGTTCAGGCTGATGATGGAACGGTGCAGATCCTCAATGGTTTTCCGATCCCACGAAAAGCCTTCCCGTCCGCCGTAAATGACCAGCTGGGTTCCCGCTCCCTTGCTTCCGTAGTCCCGAGACGGTGCCTGACGGGTGAGGCTCACCCCCACGGTCTCAAGGTCCTGAATTCCGCCCTCACCGGCCTCGAAGGTGTCCCAGTCGACGTCCAAGACATATTCGTAGTCCAGCTCCTTGACTTTGGTCTTAAGCAGCAGCCGGCGACCGAGCCGGTGGGAGGCGAACCGGCCGACGCCTTTTTCTCCAAGCGGAATGCGGCCTCCGCGTTCCTTTTTTATCTCGGCGATCAGCTTGTTGTACGCCCCCAGCTTGCCTTCCGCGACCGCCTTCGCGCGTTCCTGCTTGATCGTTTCCTTGACTATGGTCTTGATAGTGGATGCGGGACGAAGCCAGCCGTTCTCGATAACGTCGCGCGTCATGCCCGATCCGTCGTCCTCGATTACGAGCACGGGGCCGGGCAGTTCGGGAAACAGGTACTGCTTTTTATCGAACGCAAGTAGGGTGGGAACGTTTTCGATGCGAACGCGGCAATACGAAGCGCCGGCATCGTACGCATTCTTTATAAGTTCGAGCACTCCGACTTTTTCGGAGGCGATGAGTTGTTCGCCCAGGACGCGGATCAAGTGAGCGTCCGCACGGAAATTGAGGCGGATTTTGCCGTCGAGACAAATTTCGTCGAGTATCTCTGCGGGAATTCTTCGTACCGCATTCTGCGGGTTGTAATGGGGCGATGCGGACTCCCGACTCTTTCCGGCGGCGTCCTTAAAGGGTACCGGTTCTAGAAACGGCTTGTAGTCGACGATTTCCGCGAACGAATAACTGGGCTCCCGCCTGTCCTTTGAAGGCGGGCTTATTATCTTCCCGTATCCGAAGTAGACCCCTTCGCCGTGCTCGGTGCCTTCGTAATAGACGAATTCGATCGGCAGCGTCTTGAATTGGGCGACGTACTTGTCTGGAAAATGATAATACTGCCCGACAAAGTCGTTGTATTCGCCGCCTTCTCTCAATTGCGTCAGTACGAGGCTGTTTCTATTCATAATAGAGTTTTCGGTCGCCGTTTCCCTGCTGGATTTAGTTGTAGACGGTATCTCCTAACGCCACGACAACGAGCTTTTCTACTGAAGATTTTTCAAGCTCATCGTCTTCGTGCGTCGCCCGGAACATAGAAAAGCTCCGTTGGGTTTTTGCTCATTTATTCTTTGGCGATGCGATTGTAGTCCTAAACAGTAACTTTATCCCGCTTACGTCACGCCCCCCCCCAAAAAGCGTCGAATCGTCCGTATGGTGCGCAACCGTAGGTCGCATACGCCGAAATAATACGTGTTAATATACTTCCCCTCGCTTGGGTCTCAAACTCGATGCTAAACTAGCCCCGAAATGCGTCCGCATCCTAGGATTCAAAATAGTTTGAAAAGTCTAAAGCTCACCGCCGTGGATCTTTTCTCGGGCTGCGGAGGCCTTACAACAGGCCTGAAAAAAGCACATTTCGGCGTGCTTGGTGCGGTCGACAACGACGCCACCTCCGTCACGACTTATGAAGCCAATCATCCCGAAGTCCGTGTCTGGCGACGAGATATAACTCGGCTTTCAGCCTCGGCTGTGCGCCGCGAGCTCGGATTGCGTCCGGGGCGTTTGGACGTGCTCGCCGGATGCCCTCCCTGCCAGGCGTTTTCCGCTCTCCGCACACTCAACGGAGGGCTTGTCGTTCGTCACAAGGACAAGGATCTGCTCTTTCAATTCCTCCGTTTTGTGAAAGCCTTGAAACCCAAGGTCGTAATGGTCGAAAACGTTCCCGGGCTGGCAGCGGACAAAAGGACAGTGAGATTCTGTGCGAAGCTCGCGCGTTTGGGCTACCAATCGGAATTCAGGGTCCTTGATGCAGCCCTATATGGGGTACCTCAGAGACGGCGTCGAATGATTCTTTTGGCGAGTCGCAGAAATTCGGTGAGATTTGCATCCCAAACCCGGAGGCGTCTAACCGTACGGGATATGATCGACGGCCTTCCCGAACCCGGCAACAGCGGCGATTCCATCCACGACCTTCCAGAAACGCGTACCGAGCGAATGAGGGACCGGATAAGAAACACCCCTCCCGATGGCGGAAGTAGGGCCGCTTGGCCCAAGAGGCTTCGCCTACGATGCCACGACGAATGCACCGGATTCAAGGATGTGTACGGGAGAATGTCATGGGACGATGTCGCTCCGACAATTACAACTGGATGCTTCAACCCTTCCAAAGGACGATTCCTCCACCCAGTTCAAGACCGCGCGATCACACTACGCGAGGCGGCATTGCTTCAGGGCTTTCCCAAACGATATAAATTCCCGAAAAAAGCCGGCAAATGTGCCGTCGCTATGATGATCGGGAACGCTCTTCCCCCACCTTTCATCGCCGCCCATGCTCGATCTATCCGCACTGTTTTGAGGAAGCTGAACAAGAGCGCCATTGCCGGATTGCGATAGGCACCCACGCTGCGTCGCGGTTGTTTTCTCGCGCTAATGGACAACCTCCGCAGGTAACCCGCGATCTGTGGCGTTACAGAGCGATCCTTGCGCCTGCGTCACTTCGGCGCATAAAAGGCGCTCTATTTGGTGTCAGGGTTAGAGTTTTGGCGTGGCTCGCCTGGTCGTCGCCCTGCTACCGCACCTGGCGGACGTCAACTACAACTCCGATAGGGAAGTTTGACTCTGCATCCAGCCCCATTTGTGTAGCCTTGCTCGTGCATCCGGCGCAGGAAGCAGCGAACTGTGTGCGTTGGGTCGTTACCTGGATCGACGCGACCGATCGCCTCTGCAATCTGCCTGACCGTCTTACCTTCGTGCCACATTTGCCCCACAAGGATGTAAGGGAACTCTCGGCGGTGCACCGCCCGTTTTATATTGTTACCTAATTGATTTGCGCTCCGGCGCTTTCGTAGCCCTCTACGGTTGCGAGGATTCGCGCCCGTGGTTACATCGGTGCTCGGCGTTGCAACGTTTGCCGAACTAACGGAAGCTCTATCCAAAGCGTACGGGCGAGACAGCTCATCGGCAGGCTCGTGCGCATTTTGCTCTTTTTCGCCGCTAGTTTTCCCGGTCATAGCCCTTTGTCCCTCATTCGTAGAATCGCGCTCCTCGGTTCCGACAATTACTTGGAATTTCCAAGACTCTTCTACGACTCTTACAAGCCGCTGTTGGCGAGCAATAACCCACGGAAGATAGTGCTTTTCCGTTGTTTTAATGCTTGCGTGACCGAGAAGCTTTGAGACCTCCTCGATGCGTACCCCCGATATAAGACTTTCGACTGCGAATGTATCGCGAAACATGTGAGGACGGCAGCGCTTGGGGGTGCCGCCGTGTTGCCGAATGTCCGCAATTCTGAAAAGCTTGATGAAAAGTTTATGCCAGTACTTCACACCCACGCTTCGGCTCCTGCCGTTCCAGAAGAAATACCGCGGGCTGGTGGTTTGTCCTGCTGGTACATTTCTGAGGGATTTGGCAATGGCAGGTGGCAAGGGCACAAACACCGGCAGCCGAGACTTTTGTTGATAAGCTTGAATGTTGTTACCCACCAAACGCGAGCGTTCGAGCGTGACCGCATCGCTGATCCGCAGACCGCTCCAACGCATTAACAGAATGAGTGTCCGCAATCGCGTAGCCGCCAACCTCAACCTGGCGCTTTTCTCCGCTAGCGCTTTTGTAGCGTTAATTATTTGAATGAATTCTTCCAGCGGGAAATAATCCGTTGGTTTCTGATCCACTCGTATAGAGGTCAGGAGGGAAGCTGGGTTCTGATGTAGCCAGCCCCGCCTTTCGCAGAAGCGAAAGAATGACCGAACTTTCCCCTGCCGAGCCTGTTTTGTAAGCGGAGCGATTTTCCAGGTATTCCTCCATTCTTCTAACCTGTCCACGTTTAGTTCATCAAGCAAACGATTGTCATGTGTCTCCGTCCAGTTCAGCAAAGTTTTCAATAGCAGCCCTAAAGCCCGCAGCGTATCTGGAGCGAGATTCCGACTCTCCGCATCTGCCAAATAGCGCTCGACGGCGTAGGCTACCGTGACGCGCTTTGCCTGGTGCTCCTCTTTCAGCCGCCGAAGTTCATTCTTGTCTGGATTGAGCAGGTCAGCTATTTCGAACCTTGTTTTTTCTGCTTGTTCCCAACTCCTTGTTTGCGCACTGAATCGGTAATCCTTGCCGTCATGAAATACGTAAATCCATTTGGGACACTTGCATCCCTTCCAGTATTTCGCTGCCTGTTTCTTTGTCGGTTCGTCACCGACCTTTGGGCGTCTGGGGCAGTCTGGACCGTGGCGCATATATACGCTTAGGGTCTGGGCGCCCACTTGAGAAGGGAGCGCCGCCTTGAGCGTCTTGGGCAATAGCCGCTCCAGCGCCCGATTCGGTACCACGCCACCGAATGTACCGCCTTCAGCCTCGTGGTCACTGCTGTTGGAACGTCTATCTGCACACATCGGCTTGATCTCCATAGTCAACAAGCCGATAATGGTTTCTGTAGAACTGACAGTTCGGCTTGCCGGATTGTCGGAAGCGGCCCGCTGCTAGTTGACGCTAGGAGCGGGCTTTTTTTGCCTCCAGACACGCCTAGTATACATAGGGGCCGGGGGAATTGACTACTTCTCAAGATACTGATTATAAACAACTTACACTGCTAACGGGCGCCAGCCACGGTCCGGCTCTGGAGGATACCCCCCGAGCTCAGCCACGAAACGGCGCCGGTGCAATAACGGCATGGCAATCGGGCTGGCGTTCAATCTCGTTTCCCAAGTCGCGCGTGTACGCGCCGCGCTACGCTCTCGGGCACGCGAATTGTGCAGTAACGGCGTTTGAAACGCCGCTCTTCCCGGTCGATTACGATCACTCCTGGCTCACACCGGAAGAGACTGCGAACAGTTTTTTCGCTGAGGTGCCACTTCTCCGCAATTTCCTGCACCGTGTAATGCGGTTCAAATAAGTCCATCCTTGCGTGTTCTCCTTTTCAGCATTCAATCGAAAAGCCCAAACGCCGGCTCCGACAAGGAAAGTTCATCGACACAAACAATAATGAAGTCGACCTTGTCGAACGGAACAAATACGAGCGGCGTCGTACGAGAACTGGAGAAGTGAAACTTCTCCATCAGCTGATTCGTGAAATCCTGGCTTTCAATCCAAATGCCATGAGCTTCGATCCCGTGGAGCTTCACGAGCATCATGCCATCAGCATCGAGCAGCGGAATACGCACGATAATGACCTCACCGATCATGCTGCCCAAACTTCGCATGAGCCCAGATGTACGCCCTTCTTCGTTAGCTCAACTTGACCCGAAGTGTGGCAAGGTCTTTCACGAAGCGTTCCTTCAACGTGGCCTGGAAGTTCATCGCTCGCTCAATATCGGTTCTGTCGAAGAGCGCTTTGCCGTGCCGTGCAGCGACCTCATCAACGCCACCGGCATCAAGCAGGCTGAGCGCTTTTTCCAGAGTTCTGTCGATGTCCAAAATGCGTGTTTGAATAACCCGTGCTGGTGTCCCTGGCGCGATAGCCCAGAAGTGACCTGCATCGCGGAAGTGCTTGGGAGCGTTTGGATCTTTCAGCCACGCGCGGAAAACGGAGTGAGACAAGATGACGGTCACCGCATCGGCGAGCACCCGCTCGGCTTTCCCGCGAGCATCGGGTTCGGCGCCTACCACTTCGGCTGCCGCCGCGAGCCCCGCGGGCGTCAGGCGGTAGATACGTTCTCGAACCCGCGACAACAATCCGGACGCAACAAGCCCTGTGGATGGATTTCCTTCTCGGGCGCCCCGACTGTCTATCTCTTTGCGAAGTCGATCACCGTCGGGATGCTCCTGCTCGTAGCCTCGCAGGCCCCAAGCAAACCGGTCCCTTTTCCACGCTCCGACAATCAGATCCTCTAACGTAAATGTCTTTTCGGGGTCGCCCCCGCAGCAGTCGAGAGCTGCAAGCAACACTTGCTCCCTCAAGCTCGCACGGCGCGGCGTGTCGGTCTTTTTCTTCGTACTCATTTACGCCGCCCTCCCCTTGATCTGCAGTTCAGTTTCCCCGTGGTCAATGGCGCCATTCGCGACGTACGATTCAAGCTTCTTCCACATTTGACCGATCGTGCGCACACGGTGCCGGTCCATCGCAGCCTGGTGGGCGGCCCAGAATTCTGGGCGCTGGCTTTCGCCCTTACGACTGAATTCGTCCGTCATCCACACTTGGACGACCATCTCAATCAACTTTTCCGCATGGTACGTGCGCCACAGCGTCGGTTGAGCGCCGCGCTGTTGAAACACGAACGCTGCCTCAGGACTTTGCAAGTTCAGCCACCAAATATTGTGAATATAGTCGGACGCTTCCTGCCACAGCGCAGGCTGGTCGGGATCTCCCTCGCGGATTTGCCCGGTGGCCGGGTCCTCATCGCGCCCGGTAACGAGCAACTGCGGGAAACCCGTTCCGCGCCCCTGCTCTTCGGGATTGGCAATAACCCTGACCTCGACGGGAATACGAGCCCAAACTCCACCGACGCCTGCGGTCACTGCGGTGCGGCCAAGGCGGTTCGCAGTCACCATACCAGAGCGGTCGATAAGAACGGTCAGCTGATCTTCCGCATCATGCAGCCATTCAAGGAAGACATCCGTCGAGCGGCGTCCTTCGTCGTCGGTCACTTCTGCCGTAATCTGCTCCTGGTTTCCAAGAGGAATATCAAGGGTGCGCGGTGTCAGCAGAATGTGATCGACGGCCCAGACATGAACTGGAACACGTCGTCCTTCGATTTTCGTCCCTTTCACTCGCGCCCAGACCTGGCACGTTCCCTTTGCATACGCATCAAGATTGTCGCCTTTCGAAAAGGCCGCGACCTGGGCATCGCTGGTCAGCCATTCGACTACGGCGCGAACCGGACGACCCTTGAGATCGCGAACACTCACACCGACGATCGAGCGGAGTCCGACCGAAATTCCTTTGCCAATTTGGACACCCTGCTCGGGAACATCATAGTTCAGCACTTCTGGTTCAGTTCCCCAATCTACCGGTCCTGGGCCATCGTGCGTACGCTTCCGGCGCCCTTCCCCATTACCATCGCCATCGCCTCCGTCACCTTCGCCAAAGCTCGGCAGAAAACGGTTCTTAAACTCGTCCAGCTTCCGGTTTTCCTCACGCACCTGGTCGAGAGCTTTGTCATCGAGCTCCTGGCGGCGCCGCGCGTTGATCTCGTGTGCCAAGGCGCGGATTTTTTCTGCGATGAAGCGGTCGAGGGCTTCGACCAGAGGACCGTACTTGGGACGACGACGACCATGCTCAACATAGGCCGGTTCAAGCGCCGGGAGTTCGACGGTGCCGTAGATGAAAGCGGCGCCGGCTGTCGCTGGAGCGAGTTCGGAAATCGGTTTCGACCCAATCATTTGATGACGCGTCCGATAAACGATCTGCCAACGCGGACGAAGATTCCGGTAAGCATTGGGCATGTTTTCCAACGAAGTGTGCAAAATCAGCCGACCCCTCTGCTTGGTTCCTCCTTCAGTGGTCGATACGGTCTGGCCGTTGTCGAGCTCCAACTGTTCGGGAATTTCGTGCACCACCGGCGAGTCGATTTCGGGGTACGGAAGAATGGGCGGCAGTTCCAGCTTCTTGCCTTCATTCAGTACACGGCCATTGTGGATCGCGAACACATCGACCTGTTCAAGACAGAGGGTCGACTGTTCGTGCCGTACGGCTTTAGCAAGGAATTCGTCGGAGTCAATCTGCCCCTTGTGGAGGCTGAGTGGGGATTCGCCTTCGACCAACGTGAATCTCTTGCGAGCCAAAATCGCTATCCGCAACGGCTCGGGCAAGCTCGCGATGGAAAGACCATAAGGTTCGAGAGAATGGCGAAGTTCGGCATCGAAGGAACTGATCTCAACATCACGGCCTGCCGCCAGACTTGGCATCCAACCCGGAGTTCCGCGCTCAACGGTTCCGATTTCGCCGTCGAAACCTTTGGAATTGCGGCGATGATCTCGAATGCCAAGGATGCGCGCTGGTCCGCCGAACAGGCGATACATATAAGCTTTCCCGCCATTTCCCTGAGTCTCCTCCTCCTGGAGTCCAGATCCGCGATGCGAGGCCGCCGTGTCCTGCCACGTGCTCCATGCGGTCACATCCTCAAGCGTTGCTCCGCCCACATCGAGCACGCCGATCCGGGCGGGTCTTCCGTCTCGGGCGTCATGCAACAGCAAAACGGCGACGCGATGGTTTTCTGCAACATTGGCGCGATCAACCTGATATTGACGCCGTACATTCTTAAGCCACTCGGCGATGCCATCGTGATGCGTGGCGATCCAGCGTGTCACTGCCTCTAGCGTACCCTTCTCGTGAAAGTGAATCGGTTCATTCCGTTCAATACTCATCTCGAATTCTCCCAAAGCTATGGCTGCGGTCCATGCTTGATTTCTGTGAGCCATTATAATATTGTGCGCACGATTTTGTAAATAGTACGCACGTTTTTAACAAGAGTGGTACGAGAGGGCTAGTAGAACAACCTTGATCGGTGCAGGAGGTAGCTTGTGGACTTATTTTGAGGGGCGGCTAAGGCCGCAAGGACAGCGTCCGGTGCGCGGTGAAAATCTATGGTAGCCGTAGCGCGGACATTTGGGGTATTTTCTGGGTCGTCCACCTGTACGGGGTACTTGCGCCGACCTTTCGCTTATCGGCACCTTGGCCCACCTTTGTCGGGCTAATTGTGAAGCGTGGATGTTCTTGCCTTTTTTTTTCATTCGCGAGCTTCATTTTAGAGCAGTCGGCTTGCACGCGACCCGTCTTGATAACCTTAGTTGCTCATTTGGGCATGTCCCGGCGGGCCATCGGACGAGCGGCGATCACTGTTAGGTGTGGTGGGGCGGAAGGCGTTTGCCCGCTGGTGATCGTCATTCGCTTTTTGTTTGCCACCTGATATAATTAGAGAATTGACGCTTCCGATTTCGGTATGAACCATGGCTCAAGGGACAAAACGGAGAAACGACAGCGGAATCCGTATTTCCATGAGCTGTTTGGCGGATTTCATAACTTCCTACGGCCGCTCGGCCGAATCAAGGTTACGTCCCTTCAAATTCAGCAAACGCGGCGAAGGATTTGCGCGAGCCAGCTATTACCAATATGCGCTCCGGACAATTCGTGCTTATCATTCGCAAGAAAATGACCCCGATGTGTTTGAACAAGCTCTACTCGAAATGCGAACGCGAGCTGACAAGGCCACCGAAGGTCGCGAACGTACGAAATTCGATCATAATGCCGAAGCCGTAGATGCATACAGAAGACTATACGGAAAGCGTAAGTTCAAAATCCTCTCGAACCGACGCTTAGAGTACCGGATTGGCGGGATCGTCATTACAGCGCAACCCGACTTGTGGGCTGAGGAACGGGGAACGCAAGTCCTGCTCAGGATCGGAATCGCCAAGCACAATACCTCTTATGTGGACATGCTCCTGGCTCTGCTCCGAAAGGCTGCGGTGAGCAGCGGATACAAAATACGGGCCAAGAACATCGTCTATCTGAATGTGGCAAACGGTAAAGAGATGATATGTTCCGGACCGCTTACCAGATTCAATCGTACATTTGGAGCCGCCACCAAGGAGATAGCTAGCGCTTGGCCGACAATTACGCCGCCATCGACTCCCACCGGAGGGCCAAGTGAAGCTCGCGCTTAGAGCAGATTGATTCGACGACAATCCACGTTTGGTGACAATCCATGGACCGGAGCGAGCGTTTCTATCAAATTGACCAGTTGCTGAACGAGCGCACAGTTGTTCCAATGACGGTGTTTCTCGAAGAGATGGAAGTTTCACTCGCCACTTTGAAGCGTGACCTTGAGTACCTCAGGAGTCGCTTTGGCGCTCCAATCAAGTGGGATGCAGAACGACGGGGGTATTTTTACGAAGATCCTCCCAAGGGCGAGCCACGATTTTCGCTCCCAGGGCTTTGGCTGAATTCCGATGAAATCCAGGCGTTGCTTTTGTTGGAGAGCCTGCTGTCACAAATGCAACCGAGTCTTCTGCGGAGCAATCTGGCGCCTTTTCGTGACCGTTTGGAGGGTCTCCTGGTGGCGGGCCACGTGACGCGTAAGGAAGTAGGTAACAGAATTCGCATATTGAAAATGCCGTCTAGGGCTGTTGATCCACGGCGCTTTCAAAAGGTGTGCGCGGCAACGGTGTCGAGAAGACGGCTGAAATTGGTGTACTACAATCACTCGAATGGAGAAGAGACCCGGAGAATTGTGTCACCCCAAAGGGTTGTCTATTATCGAGCGAACTGGTATCTCGACGCATGGTGCCATTTGAGAAAGGGGTTGCGTAGCTTTGCCCTCGATGCAATTCGGGGAGCGACTATTCTTCCGGGCAAAGCACGCGAAGTGCCGTATATCGTCCTCGATAAACATCTTGGTGTTGGTTATGGCATCTATGCAGGACCGGCCCGGAACAAAGCCGTGCTTCGTTTCACTCCGGCAGCTGCCCGATGGGTGGCCCGAGAACGGTGGCACGTGAAACAGCAACAGCGATATGAGCCGACTGGTTTTCTGGTTCTCACGATTCCATACTCCCGGGACGAGGAACTTGTTATGGATATTTTGCGATACGGCGGGGACGTAGAGGTCCTAAAACCCGCGACGCTGCGGAGCAAAGTAGAAGCGGCATTGACGCTTGGCCTTCGGAACTATCAATCGAGTAGCGGCAGTTCCAAAAACACCGCTCCACAGCTAACTACCTAAATCACTTCGCCTTACTCGAAATGATGATGCTTGCAGTGGCTCACGCCTTGAGCCACTCCGCCGCGCACAATACTCATTGGATAGCGACGGGCGTGTCATCAACAATCTCAGACGAGACGCGGAGGAAGAATGAAATTTCTGCACACTGCCGATTGGCAAATTGGAATGAAAGCCGCACACGCTGGCATCGCGAGCTCACGCGTGCGCGAGGCACGGATTGATTCCGCGAAGCGTGTAATCGAAATCGCGGGACGGGAAGGAGTTGAGTTCATTCTGCTGGCGGGTGACACGTTCGAAAGCAATGCAATTGATCGGCTCACCGTGCAGAAGATCGGCGACATTCTGGGAAGTTTCGGCGGGCCAGTCTTCGTGTTGCCGGGTAATCATGATCCTTTAGAAGTCGGGTGTGTCTGGGAACACCCCGTTTGGGGATCTCATCCCAACATCCAAATTGCACGCGAAACCCTGCCCCTAAAGTTAGTGGCTGGGCTTCTCTATCCTTGCCCTGTCGTAGGCACCTCAGGAAGAGAAAAGGAAGACCCAACTTCGTGGATCGCAAGACAGCGCGACGAAACCTTCAGAATCGGTATGGCGCATGGAACTGTTGAAGGAGATCCTAGGCTTTCAGGTTGGTTCCCCATCTCGCGGGAATCAGCTGATCGTGCGGGGCTCGACTACTTGGCGCTGGGTCATTGGCATTCGAACACGACTTATCCGGACTCCTCCGGTGCCGTGAGAATGGCGTACTCGGGCACCCACGAGACGACGAGCTTTGGTGAGCGGGACAGCGGAAACATACTCATCGTTAATATTGCAGAGCCTGGAGCTAGGCCAGAAATTCAGACTGTCGTAAGCGGTTTGCTGTCTTGGCGTTTGGTCGAGGAAACTCTGACGGACCGCAGACAGCTCACGAATATTCGGACCGGAGTGGAGGCCATGGATGGGACGCAATCGGCGCTCATCCAAGTTCGGCTCAGTGGATTGTTGTTTGCGGAGGAAGCAACGGAGATAACTCGGCTGGAAGAGATTATCTGTTCCCGGTTCCTCCATGGATCAGTGGACACCTCGGGTCTTTTGCCGGCGCCGGCGGATGAGGAATGGGTCTCAGGCCTGCCAGCAGGATTCCTGAGGGCAGCCGGAACGAAATTGCGAGAACTTGCCAATTCGAATGCTGATTGCAACCGGCGCGTGATCGCGGCGCGTGCGCTCCGAGAGCTCTACGCATTGAAACAGGAGATTTCGATATGATCCTAAAAGGGATTCAGGTGGAAGGCTGGGCCTGTTTTTCCAACAGAGTCGAGGTGGGCCCACTCGATGAGAGAATCAACGTTTTGTACAGTTCGAACGGGACAGGGAAATCCACACTGTCTAAAATTCTGACGCGCGGTCTCGTCGAAAATCATGGTGTTGGAGGGGCAGAAGCCCAATCCTTGCGGCCATGGGGACGACCGCTGACACCTAAAGTGACTATCGAGTTTGCCCACGGTGCCGTTGCATATCGCCTCCGGAAGCGATTCCTCGATAAACCGTCCGCGCTGCTTGAACGGAGAGAAGGTGCGGGCTGGGTGAGACTCGCGGAGGACGAGTCAGCAGACGAGCGTATGCGAGAACTGCTTCGGGCTGATGCGCCTGGCGCGGGTCTCACGAACTTCAAACACTGGGGGATGATGCAGGTGCTCTGGGCGCCGCAAGATCTGCAGTCTCTCCCGCCTCTCTCTGGGGATGTACTCTCGGACATTCGTAGCTCTCTGGGTGTTCATGTTTCCAGCCCGCTAGGAATGGAACTCGTTGAGCGGTTGGAGAAGGTCTATCTTCAGGTCTTTACGCCCACAGGTAGATTGCGGAGCGGCTCTGGCGAGGCTTCCGTACTACGTCTCAGAAGGGAACATGCGGACGCCGCGGCTGCCACGCAGCGTGCACAAGCAGAGTTGACAGCGCTTGAGGGTCGCCGTAATCGCATCGAAGAATTGCGGGCCCGTTATGAGTCACTTCATGACCGCGCAGAGCGCATCTCCACTGACCTCAGGGATGCCCGAAAGCTGTTGGGGGAGTATGAACAGCTGGTCTCACAGAAAACCGAAAGGGAGCAGCGCAGACGGGCCGCACAATCTGAACATTCAAGGATGAAACAGCTAGTGGAAGCCAGTCAGGAGTGTGCACAGGCAATAGTTCGGGCGGAAGAAGAGCTCAGGTTCGTCGACCAGGAATTCCCTCGCGCGTGTGAAGTTGTTGAATCAAGGCTACAGGATCACAAACTGGCCGAGGCAAACATGGAACAAGCACTGGCCAACCAGGCATCGGTGTGGGTCTCAAATGAGTTGGCGAAGCTGGGGCGCCGCTTTACAGATCTCTTACAGTCACGAAGTAATTTGGGACGCCGAGTCGAAGAGACTAACCAGGCAATCTTGGACTCTAACCGCCTTCGCGAAGCCCTGGTGTCTTTACGAGCGCCGACAAGAGAGCAGTTGCTGGAAATTCGGAAGCAAATAAGAGCCCGGGACGAGGCAAAACTGCGCCTGGAATCGTCACTCATTGTTTTAGAGGTGGAGCCTATCGCCGATACCTCCGTAGTCGTGATTTCCGGCGACCAAACTGGCCCTATGAGAGTGACAGCGGGCGATTCAGTGCGTGTGGCTGGTTCACCGGCAGTTGAGATTGAAATTGCAAACTTTGGACGCGTGCGAGCCACTGGACCAGCGGGCTCGGCCGCCCAGTACCGACAGCTCTTTGAAAAAGCAGTTTCTCGGCTTGAGCAGCTTACCGCGCCGTTCGGTCTCAACGATGAAACGCGTCTAGAGGAGTTGACGACTGAAGCGGAGACACTGAAGAGAGAGCTTCAATCCGCACAAAGTCGGCAAGACGGTTTGCTGAACGGGAAGACCGTCGACGAACTCAAGTCGGAGCAAACCCAAATCAACGCGGAGCTCGAACAGATTTTGCAGAAGCAGCCCAGTTGGCTCGATTCGCTGCCCGACGTGACAAGGTTTGAAGTGGAAGCTCGCCGCGCACAGAAAGATTCGGAAGGTCAGGTTCGCGCGGCTCAGGAGGCTCTCACTTCGGCGCAGTTGGCGCTCAGCACCGCCACCTCAGACCGCTTGGACCTGCAAAAACGCTGTGATCGATGCAAGACGGAGATTCAGGATCAAGGTCGGCGCCTATCGATCCTAAAGGCGGACGGAAAGAGCGATGCGGAACGGCGGAAGGAACTGAATGATGCGGCATTGGAGTGGGACGCACAGCGAGCTGCTATTGAAAAGTTGGATGAAGCGTTAGCGGCCTACGCCCAGAATCCGGCGGTGAGAGTGCTTGCGCTAGAGAGCGATGGGAACAGTGCCACAAACGAACGGGACATAGCGCGAGATCGGCTACGCGACGAGGAAGCTGCTGTTCGCGAGGTTTCTTCGACCGCGCTCTATTCGGTTCTGACAGAAGCCAGCGAAAAAGAGGAGACTCTTAAGGTCGATCTGGCCAGCGAAGAAGTTCGAACAGAAGGTTCAAAGCTCTTGCGCGAGACGGTTCGAGAATCTCGTTCGGAAGCAATCGCGGCAATTCCCGAGCATGTCGCTGAGACAGCGTCGTCAATTCTGCAACGGATTGTAGGCGCACAGTTCCGAACGGTGTGCCTGTCGGAGGATTTGGCTGTTTCCGGTATTTCGCCGCGCTCACTTACGGGCACCGTTCCACTTGCAGAGCTGTCTGGCGGGGAGAAGGAGCAAGTCGCTTTTGCCGTGCGACTGGCGCTGGCTAAGCAGCTTGCTTGTTCCGAGCGGCAACTTTTGGTCCTTGATGATTCATTAGCTGCCACCGATTCTGCTCGCTTCGGGCGAATTTTGGAAATTCTCGCGGAGGCGGCTGACCAGCTTCAGATTCTGGTTCTCACCTGCCATCCGGAGAGATATGCTGCCCTGGCCGGGGCAAATTTCTACAATTTTGAGCAAACTCTACGATCTCAGGCTAGCACCGCTGCATGAAGTCATTGCCGGGAAGCAAGGCCCCGCGAAAACTAGTCGAGACAGAATCCCATATCGGATTTGTCATGGAAAGACGTTTGGTCGCACCATGGTTGGTGAATTATAGTATCGTTACTCCTAGATTAAGCCCCCTATTAAGAATTTAGGGTTTCGAGGAGGATCATCTTCCACGAGGGTCCCGGATTCATTGCGTGCAGATTGGAGCACGCGGAGACCTAATGCGGTGAGGGATGAATATATGAGAGCGTTTTCGGTCGGTGCTTCAAGTCTAGAAACAAAAGATTCCATTGAATTGGCTTTCTTATTTATAGCTATTCTGGCGTACGTAGGAGTAGCGCTTTGGGTTTGGCAGAAGGGACGCACGGAGCGGAGTGAGAATCTCAAAAATACCTTGCGCGTGGTTATTGTCATAGTAGGGTCGTCGCTGCAGCCAGCGACTGGACGCATTACAAGTATCGTCCAGCATGCATTCGAATGGGTGATGCAAGTGCTGGGACTGCAACTTACCCAGCTTCTGATCGCGGCGGCAATCACAGCGGTTGGCATCGGCGCGCACAAGTTTAAGCAAGCAAATAAGAAATGGTACGGCACTGTTGAAGTGGTCGTTGGATTTGTTTCCGCGGTCGTCGTCGCAAAGAGCTTGGGGCCAAACACGCTGGACCTTGCGAAGTGGAGCACGCTGGCGGGGTGTGCATACGTCATCGCGAGAGGACTTGGCAACCGTGCGGACGCAAAGAAGGAACTTGCTACTTAGAAAGCTGTTTCAGCAAATTCCTCACCTTCTCCATATCCGCATAGTCTGCGATGATCTGTATCTTTGCTTTTACGAGGCTTAGTTTGGCTGAGTTCTCGGGCGCGAATCCCTTGCCTTCAGGTCACGGTAGCAGCATCCGTATGCCTCGCAATCACGTGCCATACATGCGGGAGACGCAGAAGCGATGCACCGCACTGTTGGATCTCCGGAAGCCTGCCGTGGGAACCGGACTGAAAATGGAGCCGCTTGACGTGGACGCCGGGCAGGCGGTGCTGAACAAGAAAAGGAAGACCCCATGACCCGTACCCATTCGGATCGATCTTAGCCGTTCGACGCTCGGACGATCTGGGGCTTTGGCACATAGTCCGCATCCGCTACGGCTTTCCGGATTTCTTCTTCCTTTCGCACGTCCGACAGGTAGTCTTGGGTGGTCTTTAACGATTCATGACCAAGCTCCTGCATCAGGGTCATCAACGAAGCCCCCGCCAAGTAGCGGCGAGATGCGCCTGTTTTTCTCAACTTGTGAAGCTCGCAATGGAACTTCGCCTCCGCCCTGCGGGCGATACTTTGCAGTTTGTAAAGCAGGTGGGTGTCGGGACGACCGTATCGATTCGGGAATAGGTATTCGGATTTGCTGTGCTTCCGGCGCTCGTTGATCGCATCGGCGAGCCGGGTGCTGATCTCCACAGTGCGGGTTTTATGCTGCTTGCCCCTGACCGTCAGGGTCGTCCCCGTGAGGTCGGAGTAGCAACAGCCGTATGCTTCGTGGTCACGTACCATGCTGCCGATGAAGAAATCCAATAGGAATCTTTCCTTTTCATTGGTGTGCCCGTAGAGCACTGATAATTCGTTCTCAGGATGGGCGACGACTTTCTTCTTGTGGTATTGGGGATACTCTTTCTTCTTGAGCAAGCGGCTGACGCCGAACTCCTTCAGGAAAATTGCCACGTAGCTGACCTTGTTGTTGTACGTGCGGTTAGGATTGGAGTGACGGCGCTTGGGCAAGGGCTGCTTGCGCATCGAGCCCATGAAGTCCAACATGTCCTGCTTCTTTACTTCCTCCACTGTCGCCTTCTTGCAATGCTTGACGAACGGATCGACGCCGCTTCGGTAGCAGCGGATACTTTCAGCGTCCACACCACGGTTCTCCAGATTCTTGAAATACGTTTCGACTGCTTCTGCTAATGGTGTCCCTGTTGCCGCACCGGAAGCGAGAGCTGTTTGCTGGGCGGGGCTTTCTTGCTCCGACAACTTGGTGCGGCGGCGAAGCGCCTCGGCTGGATCGTTGCCCACCTCGATCCACTGATTCTTGTGGCGGACACAGTAGGAGCCGTCCTCGTGCTTCTCCTCCGTTCCACCAACAACGACAATATGCGGTTTGACCTTGTTGTTGACCGCAACGACGGCACGGCAGTATCGCCACGTCGCCCCGATCTTGATGTGCTTGTACAGCGTGAACCTGGACTTAGCCATGAAATTCCTCCGTTTTGCCTAATACTGAGGAATTTCCGTCTGACCCTTTATTAAACGTAGAAAATTGCGGCAGGACCGCCTAACCCATTGCGCTGTAACGCCGTTAGGCGATTATGGCGGAGAGGGTGGGATTCGAACCCACGGTACGGTTTCCCGCACGCTCGCTTTCGAGGCGAGTGCTTTCAACCGCTCAGCCACCTCTCCGCGGTCGGTGCTACTAGACTATCAGACGATTTGGCGTAGCGGCAACGCGATGT
>Ga0137362_10000083_pt1 | contig 36663 bp, 30 predicted proteins | sample MadtaG_2_FD_104801 | JGI IMG/M metagenome (GOLD analysis project Ga0137362, IMG submission 104801) | Vadose zone soil microbial communities from Angelo Coast Range Reserve, California, USA - Mad1_100_16 metaG | ecosystem: Environmental > Terrestrial > Soil > Vadose zone | place: USA: California... | reverse complement strand
GCCAGTCAGCGTAGTCGTCAGCGACCGCAATGCTAGCCAGCGCCAGCTCGATGAGATCGGTATCAGAAACAACTCCGGTGCGCTTCTTTGCCTGTGCCACTAGGGCCTTAGGCATTCTACCCCGGACCACTTGGTCCCTTTCCCCGCGCAACAGGCCTTGCTCTTCGGCGATGACCATCACCTCACGGAGCTTACCAGGCCCGCTAATGCGGGTGCTTTTTCCTGTTTTCGAACTGGCAGACGGAGAAGCACGCTTCATCCTGTTCTCCTGCATTGCTATTCTGTAGCACACGCTAGTGCTCATTGTAGCACACGTCTCGACATTCGTCAAACGCTTACCTGTCGCGGTGCAGCGATTTTGCAAAGGGCAGGTGCGGGACAAATAGGCAACCGGCTGATTCCAATGAAGCGAGTTTCTCCCAGGATATTGCTCGGTTCATCGACCAATCGGAACCAGCCACAGTTGGAAGCTACTCATAACGAAGCGCGACGAGGGGATCGGTTTGGGCGGCACGACGGGCAGGCAGGAGGCACGCGGTCAGGCCCGCCGACACAACGATGGCCACGACAGCGGCAAATGTGGTTGGGTCTGTGACGGAAACACCAGAGATTTGGGTGGCAAGAAAGCGCGTGAGCGCGTAGCTTGCGAGAAGGCCGACAAAAATGCCCGCCACCACCAAACGCAGGCCGTTGAGAAGCACGAGCCGAAGAATATTTCTTTGCTGTGCTCCCAGCGCCACGCGAATGCCAATCTCACGAGTCTGCAACGAAACCGTGTAGCCCATCACGCTGAACACGCCGATGACTACCAAGACCAGGCCGATGACCGAAAATGTCGTGAGGGTAAACAATTCAAATTGTGGTCCTCGATAGAACTCGCGCAGGGAAGCCTCTAACGTTCCGGAGATGCCGATGGCGACGCCCGAATCTACGGATTGAACTTCTTTCGCCATGCTTTTTAAAACGGAGGTCGCATCCACCGAAGTTCGGGCCATAATCGTTCGCCAGTAAAACATCTCAACGCTGTAGGGGATGAACGCTTCTGGAAATTCCTGCCACGACGGGTTTTCGTAATCGCGCGACTTGTAATTCGCCACGACTCCAACGATTTCAAAATAAGTATCACGCGGGGCATCGCGATACGCTTGGTCAAGAGCCGCGAGCTTGACCTTGCGGCCGAGAGGATCTTCGTTGGGAAAATACTGGCGAGCGAAAGCCTGGTTTATGACCATGACGTATCGGCCTGCGTTCACGTCGTCTTCGGAGAAATCACTGCCACGTAGCAATGGCACGCCGAGAGTTTGAAAATAATCCTCGCTGACGGATTCCAGTCTGGCTTCCCAGCGTTCCATGTGGGGCCGGCCGGGAATGATGACGTCCGTTGAATCGAATTTCAACGGCGGTTCTTCATCGCATTCCGCGGCGTAGAGTACACCGGGGACTGTCTTCATGCGGTCGAGAAGCTGGCGCGTTTTTGAATTTTTCCGAGTCCTGACTCTTACGATGGAAGCCGGATCGTTCCAACTGAAATTGTAGGAGTCGCGCCAAGCGAGTTCGAAGTAGAGAACATTCTTTGGATTGAAGCCGAGATCCACGCGCGTGAGAATAAGGAAGCTGCACATCAAGAGGCCTGCGCCGATCAGCAGTACGATCGACAAAGCGACTTCGGCCACTACAAGAAACGCGCGAAGCTTTCCCTGGCGAAACCCTACCCCGGTCCCCTGGCCAGAGCTTGCGAGGTGCGGCTGCACGTCGCCGCGAACGGCATGCAGCGCGGGTGCAAGTCCGCACAAAATAGTGCTCAGAAAGGTGACGCCCAGCGTCAGCAAAAGAACCGGAGAATTGATGCGAAGAACGGTTTCCTCGGGGAGCGTGCCTGCCGGAATCAGCGTGATAACAGCCTTCAGCCCGAGATATGCCAACCCGCAACCAACGGCAGAGGCCGCTACCGCAAGCACGAAACTCTCCACGAGGAACTGTCGGATCAGGCGGCCGCGCGTCGCACCCAGTGTGACGCGCATGGCGATCTCGCGTTCGCGGGCGGTCGCGCGCGCCAGCAACAGGTTGGCGACGTTGCTGCAAGCGATCAGCAGTAGCAGAAAAACGGCAGCAAGCAATGCATACAATGTTGTCTTAAAGCCGCCGATGAGATTGTCCACCAACGTCTGGGCCACAACTGTAAATTTTTCTGGAAATCCTCCGCGAGTGGTTGCTTTCTGCAGTCGATGCGCAATCGCATCAAGCTCGGCCCCGGCGGCCTGCACGGTAACACCGGGCCTCAAACGGCCTATGAGATTGCCTCCGACCTCGTCCGTCCTCATGGGCATCCAAAGGCTCGCGCCAAAGGCGTTGAATCGCGCGGGCATGATCCCGACGAGGGTCCTTGGAGTGCCGCGCAAAATAAAGCTCTTACCAAGAATGCTTGGATCGCCACCGAATTCTCGCTTCCAAAGCCGGTAATCCATTACAAACACGGGTGGAGCACCGGGGCGGCCATCTTCTTCCGAGATCGTGCGACCCAGTAGAGGCGGCACGCCCAAATAGTCAAAAGTGTTCGTCGATACGGTCTCGCCGCGCGGCAAAACGCGCGTAGATTTGCCGTTATCATAGAAGAGCCGGCTGACGACTCCATGAGCAATCATATCTTCGAAGACATGATTCTGTTCGCGGATGGCACGGGATTCCGCGGGTGAGAAGTAGGAGCGGCCTTTCGATCCGGCGGCGTTCGCTGTATTGCGAATTTCAAACACTACAGACCTATCGAAGTCTTTGTAAGGAAGCGCGTGGAAGAACACGTTGTAGACGACGCTGAAAACGACTGTGCAAGCGCCGATGCCGAAAGCCAAGGCGCAGATGGCGATGAGCGAGAAACGACGACTTTTGCGAAGGTTGCGGAGGGCGTAGCGGAAGTCGCCCGCGAGACTATCGATGTTGGTTTCCATACGAGCAAACTCTACACCGAAGCGACTGCGAATTGTAGCGACCTCACGATGGACGAGAAAGGCGTTGCCCAGATTGTTTGCCGCTGTATTCAATGCCTGTTTTGGAAAATAGGGAAGAACAGCCCTGTGGCGTAAAGCCTTTGGAATCTGGAGCGGCCTATCGGAATCGAACCGACACCTGAACCTTGGCAAGGTTCGAGAAGTTAAATCTAACACGCTGGAACGGCGGCACTTAGCATTTTGGGACGGGGTCTTAATTGGAAAATGATGGAAAACAAAAGCGCGTAGTTCCCCTCTATTGTCAAAATCGGTGCTCTCGAGGCCAGTTCGGGTATTCTCAGAGAGACAACACATCACGCGGAGAGCTTTTCAAGCACTCGCTGGCGCCTGTCTAGAAGAAGCGAAAAAACAGATGGAGAAACTCGATCGAATCACGACTGACCCTGCTCGGATGAACGGCGAGCCCTGCATCCGGAACCTCCGTCTTACCGTCCGCCGAGTACTTGAAGCACTCGCCATCTATCCTGACCGTGCCGAACTGAAGCGCGAATACCCAGAGCTAGAGGACGAAGATATTCGGCAAGGGGTATTTAAGATGCAAAAGTGCGGCCATTCCGCAGACCAGCGGCAGCGGCCACTGCACTGGATTAACTTCCCATGAGAATCATCATTTAATTACCGTGAGATCGCATAGGTACCGCCCCAGGATCCGCTTCATGCTCCCTCTCAATATGCGTTCATCCGCATCTTTTCGGTCAACGTTGTGGCCTGGCTTGTTCCTCGCTGTCGTTTTGTCGTGCGCATCGTGTGGTGGAGGTGGTGGAGGAGGCGGGACGCCCCCTCCAATCCAGCTCGCCTTAGTTGTTTCTCCGAGTGCAGCTACCATTTATCTGGGGGATCAGGTGTTTCCCCTATAAGAAATACGTATTTCACCGGCTTGCGTTCCGATCCCAAAAGTCTATGGTGCCATTCTGGAACGCGGTCACTTCCGCGGACTGGCTTCTCTCAAAGACACCCAAGATTTATTCCGCGAGACAAAGAGGCAGTTCAAGCGGAAGACAGTGGAGGGTGTGGTGCCATGTCTCCACACATGGGACGCACTGAGAAACGAATCCGCCTGACTGTTCCACTAAAGGTTTCCAGACTGTGGGACCCAGCCGGTCCGGAGCATACGGTCACAGAGAACGTCTGCTCTAGTGGAGTACGCGTGTTAACCCGACGTGCCATGGAGCCTAATGAGCGAAGCATGTTCAGGTCCTTCGAAAGCGATCTACAAACACAGGTTCGTGTCGTCTATTGTCAGCGACTGACCGATGGGCGCTATGGAGTCGGATTACAGTTCCAGGAAGTTGCTATCAACTTCCTTTCGGCTATTCGACGGGGTCACGGAGTCAGGGCTGAAAAGAGAGCCACTAGGAGTACGACGATGCTGCCCATGAACCGTTCGTCTCTGACAGCTGCACCACACGCGAACTTCAGGGCATATCCACCTCGGAATGCCTTGCAGGAATCCGCCGTGAGGGCCGCTCCGCCTCCGGTAAGACCGAAGAGCATTTCAGCCGCTGAAGCAACCGAGTCGCTGACGCGAAAGAAAGTGCCCCCCCCTAAGTCCGCGGCCGGATTCCTCCTGATTGATTCCTCCCTGAACCCCATCTCGTTCAATGCGGAGGCGCTCCAGATTCTCAGTTATCCAGACAAGCTTGCAAATCTAAGGCACTCGGATGTCTCCCTCACGGGAAAAATTCGCTTGAGCCTGATAAGCCAGGAGCCCTCAGGTAAATCGCCTTTTGTGACCGAGTTGCAGTCAGGCAGGAGGCGTTATTTTTGCCGCGCCTTCCTCGTGGATTCGCAGGCAAAAAATCCTGCTCACCCCAGCATAGCCATCCTGCTTGAAAGAGGGCCCTCCGGATTGGTCTCATTGTCCCAAGTCTCCCAGCAATTCAACCTCACGCAGCGCGAGCGAGAAGTCTTGGAGTATCTGTTGCAAGGCTTGAGCAGCAAGGAGATTGCGAATCGGATGAGCCTCAGCCCCAACACAGTGAAGGCCTTTCTGCGACTGATCATGATCAAGGCGGGTGTCTCTTCCCGCTCCACAATGGTAGCGAAGATTGTGGTGATCCAACGCCACTTGACAGCTTGATTTCCTTTGGTTCACTCGCCGTTGCCAAGCGTGGGATAAGATCCATCACTTGCTCATAAAAGAGGAAAGCAAACTGGAGACCACAGCACGCATGTCCGCCTCAGTGTAGGACGCGGGGAAGCCGGACGTGAGTGCGAGCATCTGGTCTCGAAGCATACCCTCGACCGCTCCCATAAGAGCTGAGCGAAAAGCCTGTGGGTGAATGTGTGGCGCCAGCTCGCTTTGGGCGGCCAACTCCTTCAGAATTCCATCCAGCATCTTTACAAAATCTATAAAGCCCGGCACCAACACGACCATGTGCCCGTCGCCACGGATGCGCCGACCCTCGAGTAAGACCAGAGTCCGTATAGCAGGATCTTTCTCTAGAAAACCGAGCACCATGTCAATTAGGACCCTAAGCTTCTCTTCAGGGGGTGTGATGCTCTCCGTGGCCAGAAGCACGGCTGGATTAATCTGTTCCCAGGTGTACTCGAAAATGGCCTCGAGAATACCCTGTTTGTCGATGAAATGTTTGATGAGCTGGGACTGGCTAGTCCCCGCCAACCGACAAATGGCTGCAGTCGTGGTGTTCTCGTACCCACATTCTGCAAAGAGAGTCTTGGCCGCTTCCCGGAGCCGGTCCCTGCTGGAGGCCATCACGGAAGACTTCTGCGGTGTCAAGTTGCACCCCTGTCGTCATCAAACGACTAAGTCTCGTCGTGTTGACGCTACCTAGCTCCAGCCCGGATCAATTCTTGCTTCCGCAAGTGCGGCAGAAACTCCGAGCGTCGGGGATTTCCCCCCTCATCAACAAACCCTTGACAAAGACTTCATAGGTCTGCAACTATCTTTGGTGATTGTACTACTACATTTAGTTGCATTACAACTATAGAGATCGTCCATTCCGGGAGTAGTACGAAGGGCCGTTGCGACATTGAGTGAAAGCGACTTCAAAGTCTGTAACGGCGAAACCTCTATCTGTCCCCGCCTGAAGAATTTGGAACAGAGGATGCCGCGATGCCCAAAAAGCATTCGTCACTCTCGGTTGAGCGCCGATCGAGCCCCGAGACACAAGCTTCGCCGAGTAGATCAAAGAAATCAGTCATGAATATTGCTCTGCCTTCGCGAAGTTTGAAGAAGACCGTTCTGGCTCGTGAAGCAAACGCGTCGCTAACAACGAAGGATCCACCCAAGTGTGCGTTTGGATTCCTCCTGATGGACTCGTCGCTGAACCTTATCTCGTGCAATGTCGAAGCGACCCACATTCTTAGTTACCCCGACAAGCTCGCGAACCTAAGACGGCAAGAGCTCTACGTTAGAGGAAAGATTCGGTCAGCCCTGATGAGCCAGGAGCCCTCAGGTGAATCGCCCTTTGTGACCGAGTTCCGGTCAGGCAGGAGGCGTTATTCTTGCCGCTCCTTCCTCCTGGATTCGCAAGCAAAAGTTCCTGCTCACCCCAGCATAGCCGTCCTGCTTGAAAGAGGGCCCTCCGGACTGGTCCCATCGTCCGAACTCTGCCAGCAATTCAACTTCACGCAGCGCGAGCGAGAAGTCTTGGAGTATCTGTTGCAAGGCTTGAGCACTAAGGAGATTGCGAATGGGATGAACATCAGCCCCAGCACAGTGAAGGCCTTTCTCCGCTTGATCATGACCAAGATGAGTGTTTCGTCCCGCTCGGCAGTTATGAGAAAAATTGTCATGACCCAACCGCAGTAATGACCCAATCTTCCATTCCTCTCTCTTGTCCACTCCGGTTGATGGACTAACCCTTTCGAGTAATTGACTCCCGTGGCCGCCCGCAGGATTATCGGCAAATGAAGCGCGGAGAACGCCAGCCGCGGAGACAACATACGCGATTCCCGTGCAGCTTGGAACTGCGAGGGAGCAAACTGGAATCGCTACGAGTTCGCCCTGACGAGCCTAAGCATCCTATCCGCGGGCGAACCCAGAATATCAGCCAGGGTGGCGTCTGCCTCCTGAATAACCGGTCGATTCCCACGTCGTCTCTTGTCCGCTGTGAAATCGAAGTCCCCGGAAATCGCGTAGCCATTCCCACACTAATGCAGGTCGCCTGGACTCAGAGAACCCCAACCGGCACATATAAAATCGGACTGCAATTCCTTCTGTGAACGTCTGGAGTTCTTTCCCTTCCTAAGCTGTTTGAGAGGAACTCGGCAGGATGAGTGCGACTATTTGCTCCTTCGGCTTAGCCCTGGCTTAGCCCAAAAGAACTAATTCGAGCGACTAAGCTTGCTGGACGAATCCACCTAGGTAATAGACGAGATCGACCGAATCTTTGAAGATCCCAATTACGGAGCGTATCCACTTTGCAAACATTCTTCAGTGCGAGCAGATTTACGCACTTGATTGGTGTGCTTGGCGAGCCGCGTGAGAAAAAAGTGGCAGCGAATGGCAAGGGAAATTCGATTGGGAATTTTTGTTGCTCGTGAAATTCCTGCAATTGGGTGCCTGAAGACGGGACTGAAAGGGCGGTAGCTTGGCTCGATTAAGCTCGGGAGAACCCTCATCGCGCTCTGCAATGCCATTTTCGGGATCGGTATGAAGACTGAAAACATAAATTATCCGTGGTACGCACTGCGGGTTAGAAGCCGGTACGAACGTACGGTTGCCACACATTTGCAAGGAAGGGGCTACGAATCGCTTCTGCCCCTGTACAAGTGCCGACGCCGTTGGTCTGACCGGTTCAAAGAAATCGAGCTTCCACTTTTTCCCGGGTACGTGTTTTGCCAGTTTAACCCACTGAATCGGCTGCCGATTCTTTCCATCCCTGGCGTTGTTCATGTAGTGGGAGTTGGCAGAACTCCGGTCCCCATTGACGAAACAGAAATTTCTGCCATCCAGACCGCCGTTAAATCTGGTCTACCCCGACAGCCTTGGCCGTTCCTGCAGATTGGACATAGGGTGCGAATTGAGTATGGCCCTCTTTGTGGTGTAGAGGGAATCTTGTTGGGTTTCAGAGGGCGTCAACGCCTCGTGTTGTCTATAACACTTTTGCAGCGGTCGGCCGCCGTTCAGGTTGATGAGGCTTGTGTACGGCCCATGCTCCAGGAGCACCGCACTTACAGTAGCCTTGTGATCTCGCAAGGCCATTCGTCGCAGATCACGGCCTAGCAGTACTTGGGATTCCCGCGCCCGTGCCCCCACTTTGCAAAATAGAAGAGTGTTGACCTACCGAGCGCCAGTTTTCTCGAGCCAGTTCTCTGAGCCGTCGAATTGGATACTTTTGATACATGGCTAATCGCAGCCGGGACCGCTTCGTCCCGCATGGCCCCGAATTATCGAGCGGCCTGCGGCTGATCGCCGTTCGATTTTCAGAATCTTTTCAGCAAAAAACCTGAAAGTCATGCAATTCCTCGTATTTGTCGTCGCGCTTGTGACATCCGCAACATTTACGCGCTGGCTACGCGATTTTTCCATCGCTCGCGGATGGACGTCTGTGCCGAGTTCGGACCGTCATGTCCATACTCGTCCGATACCGCGGCTGGGCGGGGTTGCTATTTTCCTGACTCTCTGGTGTATGGTGCTGCTGGCGCATTGGGTGCCAGGACATTTCGGCACACGCGAATCTCCTTTATCGCATTTCACTTTGAAGATAATGGAACCGGCAACAATCGTCTTCCTGCTCGGCCTGATCGACGATTTTTGTGGACTGAGCGCGTGCCTCAAGTTTGCGGTGCAGGCAGGAGCAGCGGTGCTTTTATTTTGGAATGGTTTTGGAATCTCTCAGTTGTCGATTCTGGCGGGTCATTCCCATCTAGGATGGTTGGTCGGACTTCCACTGACGATTCTTTGGGTTTTATGGATCACCAATGCTTTCAATTTGATTGATGGCCTTGATGGACTGGCGGCAGGATCCGCGCTGTTCTCAACCCTGGTGACCTGTGTTGTAGCGCTCCTGAGCCACAATGAAGTAATTCTTTTTCTGACACTCGCGCTATCGGGCGCGATCGCCGGATTTCTGCGGTACAACTTTAATCCAGCCTCGATTTTCCTCGGCGACTGCGGGAGTCTGCTGATCGGGTTCCTGCTCAGCGCAATTGCCATTGCCGGATCACAGAAAGCTCCGACGATGGTAGCCGTTGCGATTCCCATTGTTTCTCTGGGGCTCCCGATTCTAGATGTTGCTGTCGCGGTGATTCGCAGGTTTTTGAGCTGCAAACAGTTATTTGGTGCCGATCGTGAGCACATTCATCACAAGCTACTCGGCCGGGGTGTCTCCCATAGACAAGCTGTTTTGGTGCTCTATGGCGTAAGCGCCTGTTTTGGTCTCTTGAGTCTCCTCCTTCTCAACCCGGGTGGTACTGCTGCTGCGACAGTCCTGGTGGTGGTTGGGCTTGGTGTCTTGATTGGTGTCCAGCAGTTACGCTATCACGAGTTCCTGGAGCTGGGCCGTCTGGCGAATCGCACCGTGAATCAGCGCCAAGTGATCGCTAATGATATAAGCATACGCCGAGCCGCAGACACTGTGAACTCATGCACAAAGGTCGCTGAATTCTGCCACATATTGCAGGAGTGTCTTGAACCGGTTGGATTCGATGGTTTTGGCCTGTACTTATCGTCGGAAGTACCGGTGGGGGTTGAGCTTTGTCCATTTACCCATGCTAGCAGGTCCAAACTTAATTTCTTCTGGGACAGCTCACTGACATCATCAGAGACAAATTGGAGTTTGACTTTCAGCCTACTAAAAAAGAATGGAAGGCGGTTGGGCGGCTTCACTTTATACCGAAAGAGCACAGCCTCCCCCCTTTGGATGGATCTCGATGTTTTTACAGCGACTGGATTCTCCACTGCGCTTGCAGCTGTTGTCGAGAAAATGCAGGATTCCTGGTTCATGAAGAGCCACGAAGAGAAGATGCCTTCATTAAAAGCAGTCGCCCCATCGATGATGGCTTCAAATGTGCACGAGTCTATAGTTGTCCCAAGCTGAGACCGAAAACACATACTCAGTCTCCCTTTCGGCAAAGGAGGGCCGCCTCATGAATGCGCCACTGCCCTGTGCGGAAATTGTTGAGCTGGCAGCGGAATACTCTGCGCGGGCTCCGCGTTGCGGCGAGCTCAGTGTGGATCCGCGCGTGGTCAGGTCCCTGAAAATCACGAGAGTCGCCCCTGTCGGCCTGACAGTTTTGTTCCTAGCCGTGGGTGGTGTCGCCGGGCAAGTAGCTCCTCCACCCCAGACGAACCACCCGAATGCCAACTGCAACGACCAAGCCCGCTCCACCTATTTGCTGGGACCTGATGACGAGCTCGAGATATCCGGTCCGGAACTAGATGAACTGGCGAATAAACCGACCCGCGTTGACGGCAATGGCGACATCCAGGTGCCGCTAGTAGGACGGATTCATGTAGCCGAGCTGACCGTCGGGCAGTGTGAGCAAAAGATTAACAAACAGCTGAGCGCGTACATCCGCCAACCGCAGATTGCGGTTAACGTCAAGGAGCTTCGCAGCCTGCCAGTTTCGGTCCTAGGTGCTGTAAACACTCCGGGTGTTCATCAGGTGCAGGGACACAAGACACTGCTAGAGATGCTTTCACTGGCGGGAGGAATTCGGTCGGACGCCGGCTACAGGGTCCGCATCACCCGGCAACTCGAGTGGGGCTGTATCCCACTGGCAAACGAGACGCTTGACCCGTCGGGCCAGTTCAGTGTAGCCGAGGTCAACTTGAAAGAGATCATGGAGGCCAAAAAACCCGAGGAGAACATTCAGATCTTCCCGCATGACGTCATCTCCGTCCCGAAGGCGGAAATGGTATACGTAATAGGTGACGTGAAGCGCGCGGGCGGATTCGTTCTCGGCGAACACCGGTCCATCTCCGTCCTAGAGGCGCTGTCGCTCGCCGAGGGGTTGATCGGTACCGCTGATGCACGCCATGCCAAAGTCCTGCGATTGGACCGCGACGCCGATCAACGCCAGGAGATGGCCGTGGATGTAAAGGACATCCTCACGGGAAAGAAAGGAGACGTTCCGCTTCAGGGCGATGACATTCTGTTTATTCCTGGCAGCCTGGGCAAGAAAACAACCCTCCGTGCCATCGAAGCAGCGATTCAAACGGGCACCGGCCTGCTCATCTTCCGCAGGCCCTGAACCCGGCACAAAAGGACGCAGAATGGAATCTTCCGACTTTCCTATCCAAAAAGCCAATCGAAGCCTGACTGAGCTGAGCAATATGGCGGAACACCGTCGCGTGCCCGACCACCCTGTGGAGCCGCCCCAGGTTGACGTCGCCGCGCCACCCGCGTATTACACTTTGGCGGACTGCTGGCACATGGTCGTCCGCCATAAGATGACGCTGCTGCGATTTGCACTGGTAGGGCTGGTTGGAGCGATCCTGATCAGTTTGGTGCAGACCCCCCTTTATCGTGCCCGTACTTCAATTGAGATCCAGGATTTCAATGAAAACTTCCTAGACATAAAGAGTGTGGATCCCGCCAACTCTGCAGGGAGCTACACAACAGCGGAGTCATACATGGAGACGCAGGTCAAGATCCTGCAGAGCGAATCGCTGCTCGAGCGCGTGATCGGCAAGCTCAGTTTGTACGAAACCCCGCCAGCGACCGGATGGCGGGGTTTGATGTTGCGCGTGCGCCGGAAGCTCGGATTATCTACTCCGTCGAGCCCCCCACCGATGGAATCATTGATCCGCCAGGCAGAACGCAACCTGACAGTGCGCGTCGCCGCCCGCACGAGGCTGCTAGAAGTGCTGTATGAGTCACCGGACCCCAAGCTGGCCGCCAACTTCGTCATTACGCTAGTCAGCGAATTTGTCGAGCAAAGCCAGGAAATGCGTTGGAAGTCCACCCAGCACACTGCCGAATGGTTGACTAGCCATCTGGACGAGATGAAGGTCAAGCTGGAACAGTCGGAAGCACAGCTGCAGGATTATGCGCGTTCCTCTGGCCTGACGCTTACCTCGGAGAAGGACAACATCGCGGAGATCCGGCTCAAGGAACTGCAGGAGGAGCTTTCCAAGACCCAGGCTGACCGCGTCACCAGTCAGGCGAAATACGAAGAGGCGATGAGCAAGCCGGCGGATTCCCTCCCAGAAATGCTCGAGGACCCGACGCTGCGTGACTACCGCGTGAAACTAACTGACTTGCAAAGGCAACTCGTCGAACTCAGTGCAACGCTAACGCCGGCACACTACAAGGTACAGCGTGTGCAGGCGCAGATCGCCGAGCTGCAGTCCGCCATACAGTCAGAACGCGGTAACATCCTAAATCGCATCGGTAACGAATACCTTGCCGCGCGCCGCCGCGAAAGGCTGCTAGCCCAAGTCCACGCCGATCAGGAAAAGATCGTGGCGGATCAGTCCAGCAAGGCCATCCACTACAGCATGCTGAAACGCGAGGTGGACTCCAGCCGCCAGCTCTACGAATCGATGCAGCAGCGCGTCAAGCAAGCCAGCTTGGCCACTGCGATGCGCGCCAGCAACGTCCTGGTTGTGGACCCCGCCAAGCCGCCGCTGTTCCCGTACAAGCCAAATATGCCGATGAACTCGGCCTTGGGACTGCTTAGCGGTGTGTTACTTGGCCTTGGATTTGTACTGTTCCGGGAGCGCTTTGACCGCCGGATACGCGCTCCGGGTGATGCACAAGTCTACCTAAACTTACCGGAGCTAGGCGTCGTACCCCTAGCTCAACTCCCCTCTTCCCGGCACATCTCTGACGGTTTGCACGCCCGTCCTACGCTGACTCTTTCTTCTGGGCGCGAGCGGGTATCTTCGTTAGGTGATTGTCCCGAGCTAGCCACCTGGCAGTGCAAAACATCTGTGGTGGCTGAATGTGTCCGCACCACTCTGATTTCCATTCTATTGCCTGACCAGAACGGAGGCCTTCCTCGGCTCCTAGTCATTACGAGTCCCAGCCCGGGCGATGGAAAAACCACGGTGGTAAGCAATCTCAGTATCGCTATGGCCGAGATACGTCGAAAGGTGGTGCTGATCGACGGCGATTTGCGCCGTCCGAGATTGCATAAAGTTTTTGGTGTGCCGAATGACTCTGGTCTGGGTAACGTGTTACGGGCAGGCACCTCTCTTGAGACGACTCCCATCATGAATCTACTTTGCAAAACCAAAATCTCTGGTCTGTACCTGCTGCCTGGCGGTAGCAGCCCTATATCGCCCTCGATTCTGCTTAATTCTCCCCGCATGTCCGCGTTATTGGACTGCCTGCGGAGGGAGTTTGATATGGTCCTCGTTGACGCGCCTCCGGTGATCCACTTGGCGGATGCGCGTGTGCTGGGACGCCTCGCTGATGGCGTCATTTTAGTTATCCGCTCCGGGCAAACTACCCCCGAAAGTGCCATAAACGCCTGCCAGGGCTTCGTCGAAGATGGAACACGCGTGCTCGGCACCGTTCTGAACAGCTGGGATCCGAAGACCAGCCGGTATCACGGCTACGGAAGTTACGGCGACTATCAGGCGTATGGCGGACAGTAGGTCAAGAAAGCAGGCCGGAAAGAGCGGACGCAGCGCCTGTGTCACAACGCTGGCCTTGTGATGACAAATTTCAAAACAAGTAGTAAGGCGGACCAAGCTTCTTTAGAAGCTCAGACACAAGCGAGCGTCAATGGCTTTTTTGCCGTCATGGCGTCTCACTGGGAACGTATTTACGAGGAGACCACGCTCGGCGCGTGCATCTACCAGGACCGCAAAGCGACAGCGCTCCAATGGATCGAACAGCTGATGTTGCCTTGCACGGCGCGCCTGTTGGAGGTTGGTTGTGGCGCAGGAGTGGCCACGGTCGCGCTCGCCCGGCGGGGATTTCTTGTCACTGCGGTGGACTGCGTGGCGGCGATGATCGATTTGACGCACAAGCGGGTGGTTGAAGCCGGTTTTGGCGACCGCGTTCGCATTTTCTCGGCGGACGTACGACAGCTACCGATGTTCGCCGACAGCTTCGATTTGGTTTTTGCGTTAGGAGTACTGCCATGGCTGGATGACGCGCGCGCCGCGGTCCGCGAGATGGCCCGCGTGACGCGCCCGGGCGGATATGTGCTAGTCACGGCCGAGAGCCCTTTGCATCTTGACGAAGCCCTCGATCCAGCGCGTAATCCACTCTTGAAGCCAATTCGTCGCTCTCTGCGCCCGATTCTCCGTGCAGCCAAATTGCTGCCCCCGCCACAGCAATTACCTCCGATTTACCGGCACTCAAGGAGGGAGCTGGATTCCATGCTTCTCGACGCCGGTCTGCATAAGCTAAGAGGGACAACGGTCGGCTTCGGGCCGTTCACCTTCTGCGGAAAGCAAGTTCTCCCGGACCGTATAGGAATCAAACTGCATAGAATGCTCCAGGCAGCGGCGAATCGAAATCTGCCAATTATTGCTTCGTGTGGAATGCAACATGTGGTGATCGCAACGAAATGCGCTTAAACACGAAACTGGGTGCTAAGGCGTGTCTTAATGTGCCCGGCCAGTTGTGACGACTGACTTCGAACAACCCTGGCGTTATGCACGAACGGCTGAAGTGGTCCCCCGCCGGCAGCCCGCGGAGGTGTCCATCACCAACTTGCAAGTAAAGCAGTCCCAAATGGAGGAAAAATTATGGCAACAACACTCGTTCCAGTCGCCCCAGTCGCTGCAGTCGCTAAGAAACCTCGTTCGGCAGAAATGTTTCCTGGTCCCGGTTTTCGCGTGAAAGTGGCAATTGACCGCTTGGATCCTCCCTTTATGGCACGATTCGGGGAGTTCGCTACTCCTGACATTTCTGATCTGCTCAATCGATTGTATGCAGTGGATCCCAGCATTGTGTGTCTTACCGGCAGGCACCACCGACTCTGTGGGCCCGCTTGCACAGTGAAGGTATTCCCCGGAGACAACCTCATGGTGCACAAGGCTCTGGATGTAGCAAGTCCGGGAGATATTGTCATAATCGACGCTCACGGCTCTTCCATGAATGCTGTCCTGGGCGATCTGGTCTCTACTAAAGCAAAGCATAGGAGCATTGCAGGCTTCATTGTTGACGGGTTCGTGCGCGACTTACCCGCCATTTTGGAGCTGGACTTTCCTGTTTTCGCGAGAGGTGCAACGCCCATTGGGCCCCTGCACCGAGGACCGGGCGAAATCAACTATCCGATCTGCTGTGGCGGTGTAGTAGTTAACCCTGGAGATTTGGTCGTGGCGGATGCTGCAGGCATCGTGATTATACCTCAGGAGATTGCACGCGAAATACTGCAGAGGCTGACCGCTCAGAGGACTAGCATGGCTGCCTATCTGGCGGGTGTTAAACGTGGTCAATTCTCAAACGATTGGGTGGACAGGATATTGCAAGAAGCTGGCTGCACGGTGGCAGAAGTGCCTCCGAGAGCAGCTTAGAACTCTCGGCACTCAACGTATTCCCGTTTCTATTTAGAAGCTTGGCGCGATGCTGCTGCCCGTCTTAGGGGCAGCATCGCGCTGTTGGGCGATGCAATTCTAGAAATCCGGCTTGGCGGAGCTTGCGCCCGAGTCCGGCAGGATACCACCGCCATAGATGATCCCGTCACCGTTTCCCTCGCGGCTAACAAGCCATTGGTTAGTCGTCGTCTTCGGCCAGCCACGTCCGACTAGTGAGACTGAATTCGAGGTCTTGCGGGCGATGGACGGACGGCGCACGGTCGCTGACATAGCAGAGCAGATGCAACGAGCCAGCAAAGTAGGATATGCCCGCGAGACCATTCGCCGTCTGGCTGAACGCAGCAGTATTGATCTGCCGACGCAGCCATTGGCAAGCGGCCAGGTTGGCCGCAGGCTCGTTGGCGCCACGCGACCCTTGGGCACAGTGTAGATGGCGCGTGTGCTCTGCTAGACCGCGTACCGGACGCTTGCGTTACAATCAGCTCGCCAGCCGCCTTTTCAGATGCCGGGAATCTCGGCTCTTCGTAGTCCGCAGGTGATCTGGGTAAGCAGCTGATCGTCTGGGACGGCCTGCAGAGTTACCATGGCTGCATGGTCGGGCGAACTGCCAAGGAAACGGCATGCGTCGATGCTGAATTCTGAATAGCGGAACTCGTCATGTCTTTTAGTTTTTGCCATCCTGGCCTGCTTACGATTCTTTCCCTCGCGTGTCGTGTAAAAGGCTGGTACCATAACCGCCGAGCCAGCGAGCATCGATCCGACTTCTATGACGAAGTGTGGCGCGATGCTGCGGCCCGTCTCGGGGCGAGCATCGCGCTTTTGGGCGATGAGATTCTCGAAATCCGGCTCGGCGGAGCTTGCACCCGAGTCCGGCAGAATACCACCGCCATAGATGATCCCGTGACGCTTTCCCTTGCGGCTAACAAGCCATTGGTCTACCGACTAATGGCCGAGCGCGGCCTGAGGATCCCCAATTATCTCGAATTTCAGCTTTCGGACCTCTCCAAAGCTGCCGAGTTCATTGCTCGTTTCGGAGGTGAATGGGTGCTCAAGCCTGCCAACGGCGCCGCAGGCCGCGGAGTTACAACAGGCATCACCAGCGCTTTCGGCTTGCTGCGTGCAGCGGTAGCTGCTGCTGCTTATGACTCAAACCTGGTCGTTGAGCAGCAGGTAGCAGGGGATGTCTACCGGCTTCTATACCTTAACGGCACTTTGTTGGATGCAGTTCTTCGGAAAAGATGCACAGTAGTGGGGGATGGCACGTCTAGCATCCGAAAGCTCGTCCAGGTCGAGAACCGAGCGAGACTAGAGGCCGGACCGGAATTCGCACAAGGACTTATTTCGATCGATTTGGATATGCGGCATACGCTTGCGAAACAGGGCTTTTCGCTCTCTTCTGTGCCGAAAAAGGAGATTGTGGTTGCCCTTAAGACTGTAATCAATGAAAACTTGGCATCCGACAACATAGTAGTAACGAAATTGTTATGTAACTCTATAATTAAAGATGGCGCGGCCGCGGCCGCCGCGGTCGGAGTAAGTTTTGCCGGCGTGGATATAGTTACTCGGGATCCGGCGGTCCCCCTGGTCAAATCCGGTGGCGTGATCCTAGAGGTCAATACAACGCCAGGCTATCACTACCACTACTACAGACAAGGCGAAGCTTGCACGGTTGCCGTCCATGTACTTTCTTACCTCATCGGTCGCATTCAGAACTCCATAAACACATCGGCGGATTGGTCATTGTCCTCTAGTGCCAAGTTACAACAAGAGAGGGAACACGACTTCCGTTCCTGCAGCTAGCTCAACCCGTTCCGAGGCCAGGCTTTTCGCACATGCGAACCAACACAATAACGCAACGCCACCGTCAACTGGCTATCCCACCGGTCATCATAGCTGGTGGAGATAGCAATGCCCTTTCGATTGCATGGAGCCTGGGGCGTGCAGGAGTCGAAATCTACGCTATCAACGCTCCCGAGGCATTGGTGAAGTATTCTCGCTTTTGCAAATGGATCGAGATAGCGAGAGGGTCGGGAACAGTGCAAGAGGACTTGACGGCGTACCTCCTCGGAAGCGAATCCGAGCATCTTCGAGGGAGCGTCCTGCTGGCTGCGAGCGACGTAGTAATCGAGCTAATCGCGACACATCGCCAGCAACTGTCCAAGAAGTTTCGGCTTGACTTGTCAAATCCCGCAGCTCAGCTTGGCATGCTCAATAAGCTGTGCACCTACCGAGCCGCACGCGCGGTTGGGGTGCCGACGCCAAAGTTCTGGGTCGCGGACACTCGAGAGCAGATCGGGAACTTGAAGGACGATCTTGTCTTTCCGCTTATTCTCAAGCCGATCCTTTCCCACGAGTTCAAGGATAAATTCAACGGTGCCCCGTTCGTGCAAGCGCGCGGGTTCGATGAGCTACTCGATGCTTTTGATGCCGTCAGCAATGCCGGCATCGAGACATTCCTTGTCGAAGTGATTCCCGGTCCCGATGATAAGCTGTGCAGCTACTATACCTATCTGGACGAAAGTGGACAGAATCTTTTCGACTACACGAAACGTATTATTCGGCGATTCCCCGTCAATATGGGCGCGGGGGTATATCACATTACTGACAACGTCGCCGATATAAAGGAGCTCTCTCTGAAGCTCTTTCGACACGTTGGGCTACGCGGTATTGCAAATGCCGAGTTTAAGTTGGATGAGAGAGACAATCAATTAAAACTGATTGAATGCAATGCTCGATTTACTGCGGCGGATTGCCTACTTACGGCGAGCGGCTTGAATCTCTCACTGTTTGTGTACAACCGACTGACAGGACGGCCGCAACAGGTCCCCGAAACCTACCGCCTGGGACTGCGGCTGTGGCATCCATTACGGGACTACATGGCTTACCGGCAGCTGAACAAAATGGGCCTTCTGACCTTCCGCCACTGGGTGCGCAGCGTATTGCACCCGCAGATATTTCCGATTTTCCGCTGGTACGATCCGCTTCCTGCGATCATCAATGTTGTTTGGCGTGCACGCCGTTTATTTGGCCGGATCCGGATCCCACGATTTACAGGACTCCGCCTGCGTGGCAAAGCAAGTGGAATTCGTGAAGACGTGCATCTCGCTGAGGAGATCAATTCGGAAGGACGGCGCCAGACATAGAACCGGCCGATATTCTTGATGGACTCCAACATACAGCAAAATACGATAGGGATTTTGTATCCAGGCGAAATGGGCAGTACCTTTGGGAAGCTCCTGGCCGACGGCGGCTTTCGGGTGGTCACAACTCTTCAAGGCCGGAGCGAGCGGACACAGCGCCTGTGTCACAAAGCTGGCCTGCGCGTACTCGACTGCCTACGCGACGTCATCGAGCGCTCGGACATCCTGATTTCGCTTGTCAACCCTGGAGCGGCAGTTGACGTGGCCAGAAATGTAGCTGAGCTGGTTGAGAGCCCCTCACGACGGTTGATGTATATCGATGCGAACTCTGTCTCCACCGCAACTGCGGTCGAAATCTCTCAAATACTGCAGGTCGCGCCAGTTGATTTCGTGGACGCGTGCATTCTGAGTTTGGCTTCCCGACTCCGGGAGCGGGGAACTCTCTATCTCAGCGGGTCTCGCGCCGGAGAACTATCAGATCTTTTTGGACAGCTAGTGCGTGTCAAGATCGCCGGTGATATGCCCGGGCAAGCCTCCGCCTTCAAAATGATAATTTCGGGGATCCCGAAAGGGTTGGTCGGTCTGTTTGTAGAGACGATGGTCTTTGCGCGCGGGATGGGCCTATTGAATGAAGCACTTGAAATTTACAATGAGATTTATCCTGGCGTGATGGAAGTGATTAAGCGGATGCTGCCTACCTACCCGCAACATGCGGCGAGACGGGGTGAAGAACTGCGGGAAGTTGAACAGACGATGTTGCTCAATGGGTTGCCCCCCTGCGTCTTGCGTGCCGTGCGGGAAGTCACGGTGAATTTGGCTGGGGTGGGTTGGACAAAAGGGCTTGATCCCCAGCAATGGACAATTGCCGAACTCATCGAAGAGGCTTACCGAGACCGGACACGGATGCTCCGGAAGGATGCTCGGGATACGGTCAGAATCAGTATCTAGCAACGGATGCGCCAAGGCGGTCCATGAATTTCTAGCGAAGACAGGCGACCGTAGATTCACTCCCGCTCAAGAAGTTGCTGTGTTGTCTAGTTTCCACTGAAGGTTTGCCTCTGTCTCCCTGAGTCTCGTGTGACTGTCGGAAAAAGAATAGTAGTTGCGCAACATACCGCGTGCGATGCCGTTCTTCTAACACTCGACAGCGGCTGACTGAGGACGGAAGCAACCTTCTAGGCTCGCTTCTGAATAACTGGGATCACAAGACCAGCATTTACTGATCTCGAGAATATCCGTCGGAACGTAACGACCACAATCCGGTATATGGAATCTGTCTCTCTCAACACTGAGTGTCCAATCGGCGTAGGATACCAGTCCACCGCGGTAGAAACGAAAATAACGAAAACGCAATCCCTGGCCTTCCGGCCAGATATCGAAGGACTGCGCGGAATCGCCGTTCTTATCGTGGTCGCATTCCACACTGGTATTCCCGGATTTTCGGGAGGGTTCGTTGGAGTCGACGTCTTCTTTGTCTTGTCCGGGTATCTCATCACCGGGCTCCTGGTAGCCGAGATGCAGAAGACTTCCCGGCTTAGTCTGTTACAGTTTTACGCCCGCCGCGCCCGCCGCCTGTTGCCAGCCTCCGCCTTGACCCTGTCGGTGACCCTCCTGGTCGGGGGGGGCATCCTGGCTCCGAGAGAACTGACCTTTGTCGGCCGCGCCGCCCGGGCGACCGCAGTCTATGCGAGCAACTTCTTCTTTGCCGGGAATGACGTGGATTATTTCTCCCCGCGTGCGGAAACCAACCCGATGGTGCACACCTGGTCTTTAGGCGTGGAGGAGCAGTTCTACCTCTTCTGGCCCTTGCTTATCATGCTGGGTTTGCACTTCCGGAGATCCAGAAAAGTGCTCCTAGGGGTGCTGTCCGGATTGACAGTGCTTTCGCTCGCCGTTTGCGTGTGGTTCACGGCGAACGGAGGTACCTTTGCGTTCTATGAGTTGCCGGCAAGAGCTTGGGAGTTTGGCATCGGTGGGCTGGCTGCTCTTATGCTCCGCGGCACCCTGAAACTGCCCGCTGCTGGTTGGTTCGCTGTCGGATGGCTGGGCATCGTCGCAATTTTGGCGTCTGGATACTTCATTTCGAGCGCCACGGGTTTCCCTGGTTACATCGGCCTAATCCCAGTAATGGGGACGGTCACCGCCTTGGTTGCGGGCGCTGAACTGCCCCATCGCGGAGTAGGCAGCTTGCTCGGCTCCGCTCCGCTGCAGATCCTCGGAACGCTCTCGTACTCGTGGTACCTATGGCACTGGCCCTTCCTAGTTTTCTCGGCAGCAATTCTTCCCAAAATCGACATCGCCGGGAAGATTACCGTTGCCTTTGCATCGTTGGCGGTTGCTGGAATCACGCACCGTCTCGTTGAAAACCCGATTCGCTTCCATCCCTACCTGGTCAAGCGTCCTGCGTTGTCGTTGTGTCTCGCGGCGGTACTGACGTTCTGTTCGTTGGGCACGGCTTACCTGTGCATGCGGTTGGGCGTCCGGCTGGCGAGTGCGCCTGAGATGACGGCGATCACGGCGGCGACCCACGACATCACCAAGATGCCCTTACCACAATGCGCCAGCTATTTGGAATCGTCGGAAGTTAGATCATGCGTCTTTGGCAACACGTCCTCAGCGATCAACCTTGTCTTATTTGGCGACTCCCATGCCATTCAATGGTTTAATCCCCTGCAACGCATGGCCGAGTTACATGGTTGGAGAATCACCACAATCGTGAAACAGGGTTGCCCTGCAACCGACATCAGCCCCCTTCGAATCAGCGCTAGATTTAGAGCAAATTGCGCGACCTGGCGTGCGGCGGCTATTCGCCAAATCGTGGCGCTGCGTCCCTCGATCGTGTTTCTCGGAAATGGGACGATGTACCTGGGACGAAACGACAAACCTGCTCCCCGGCTCGATGTTTCCCTCGATGAATGGCGGGATGGAACCAGGCGGACGATGGAATCACTTACGGCGGCGGGGCTCCGGGTAGTAGCAATGCGCGACATTCCGCTCCCCTACTTCGATGTCCCAAACTGCCTTGCCAGAACTGTCCGTCGCTCTTGGTATGCAGGCGATTCCTGTGATTTTGATAAATCCACGTCTATCAACCCTGCCATATTCGAGGCCGAAAAAGCCGGCGCGCGTGGCTTGCCGAACGTTTACTTCCTCGACTTAACTGACAAGCTCTGCCAGGGGAAAGTGTGCAGGGCTGTCCAGCAAGGCGTGATCACGTATTTTGACGACAATCACCTCACCGGAAGTTTTGCGGAGAGCCTCACGCCGGTATTGGAGGCGGGGTTGCTCCCGATTCTGAGGGCTCCTAGCTGATTCTCTCTTACGGTGTGCCACAGCGATTCGATATGGCATCGAACTACACTCTAACAGCAGCGCAGGATACGTCAGCCAGCCCGCCAGCAGCCGGGCATCGGTTAAGGTTGGCCACGCACTTCCTTCGATTCGAATCCTCACTTCAAAGAAGGATTGCGACCGGGGCCACATGGTCTATCTTCGGGGCCGGACTTGCTAGCGCACTTACGATGGTCAGCAATATCGCCTGTGCCAGATTTCTCGGCGCTGCGCTTTTTGGGGAACTCGCGATCATACTGGCCACAACCAATCTGCTTACGACCTTATTTGCTGGGGGACTGGGCATGACCGCGAGCAGATATGTTGCGGAACACAGAAACTCCGATCCCAAACGCGCCGGAACCATCATCGGACTCTCCTGGGTGACTTCAATCGTGGTTGGCGCGGCAACCACGCTTCTCCTCCTGTCGCTGGCGCCTTGGCTGAGTCGCGAGATTCTCCATGCTTCCGGACTCTCCGGTGCCTTGAGTCTGGCAGGCGCGGTCATCTTCTTCGCTGCCTTGAACGGGTCTCAGGTAGGGACACTCAGTGGTTTCGAAGCTTTCCATCGAGTCGCGTTTGGCAATCTGGTTCGGGGGACCGGGATGATCCTATTCGTGATCGTCGGGGCCGCGCTTGGCGGAGTGACCGGGGCACTGCTGGGCCACGTCGTAGCCGGCGCTTTGACCGCACTCATCTATCAGATCGCGGTCCGGCGGGAGTGCGGTGCGAGGGGCATCGCAATTTCCTATACCTTCGGCCGAGAGGACCTTCGCATACTGTGGCAGTTCACGTTGCCTGTGCTCGTGAGCAACCTATGCTTCGCACCGGCGGCCTGGTGGAGTAACGTTCTGCTCGCAAATAAAAGCGGATACTCGGAAGCCGGCGTGTTCAATGCCACCTTCCACTGGCTGCTGTTAATCACGTTCTTTTCGAATGCGATATCCAACATCGGGCTGCCGATGTTATCGAACCTCCGCGCGGAACGAGATCCGGCAAAGTACAAGAGGTGTCTTGCCCTCATCTTTCTGCTGACATCGGTTCCTGCGATCACGATTGCAGTTCCTGTCGCAATCTGCGCACCATTCATCATGCGCTTGTACGGGCCCGCCTTCGAGCATGGCGCGACCGCACTCGTTCTGATCAGCTTTGCCGCCGTACTCTCCGCAATCGCTCTCCCCATCGGTCACGTCATTTGGTCCCTCGACGCCACAATATCTGCGGTTCTGCTTGCTTTGCTTAGGGGCGGCGTTCTCGTGATTGCCTCTTACGCCCTAGCGCAAGGGGGTGCAACTGGTCTCGCCGGGGCCCACGTCATCATGGGTGTCATCCAAACGGCGGCTGTGCCGTTCACGTTCTGGATCCTGCGTCGAAGGCTGCTGCCCGCTGTCCCCTGAAGGAAATCGCCTTGGCATGAATGCAAAGCTAGCTGTAGGAGAACATGCGGTCGAGACTTGCGCGCTTGGTCGCGCGTGTCGAACTCGAGGGACTGTCCTCAAACGCCTTGTCCTTACCTTGGTGTTGTTGGGAATGGTTGCTTCGCTAGTGGTATGTATAAGCTACGAACAGGCCATTAAATATCAGCAAAAGCCAGATGAATTGATTCCCTCCAATCTTGTTCAGTCGCAGCTTTACTATGTCGCACGCACAATTGAAATCACCCTGTTAGTCTTAGCCGGACTGGTGGCTTTGCTCTCCACCGACTGGCAAGCGATTGAACGGGGCTATCTCTTGCGATTCGTACTGCTCCTGAGTGCGGCTCTGCTAATGACGACAAGAGGCTATTCTTTTTCTGAACTCCTTTCGACCAAGCTTGCTGATTGGTCGGGTCCCCTTCCCTTTTTCATTTCCGTGCTGGCCTTTATCGGAGCACGGCGCAGGAATTGGACTTTGCTCGGCCCAATAATGGTGATCTTGGCCGTGCTGTTTTCCGCTCTGACCCTAGTGGGCATGGCCAGTCTGCGCACTTTCACCCGCCAAGAGGGACTTGCCAACCTGGGCCTGATTCTGGACGTGCTGTATTGGCCGGCAAGCTGGATTGCACTCAAAGACTATCCGCAACATTCGCTTGCTCGTCGTTTGCGGTTCGGACCTATCGTGGTATATGGCGGTGGGAGTCTGTTCACACAGACGCGCCTGAACTTCGTAATGCTCTTCGCCTTGCTGGTGGTGTACGCCTACCTCCAACACAGGAGAAAAATTCCGCAGGCCGCAGCCTGGATCTTTGGGCTGGTCCTTGTTTTGTGGATGCTGCTATTCACTAATGTGTTCCTAAAAGGTACCCGGGCCTTTCAAAAAGTTGAAACTGTCGCCGCTGCTTTTTCTTCGAGGCTAACTGAGGACACGAGAACCGGGCAGGTACTGAGTTTTGCGCAAAGTGTCGAGCCTTACGAACTGGTGTTAGGAAGAGGTTCCCTGGCGAGTTGGAATTGGGGCGGTGTGGCCTATCGCGGCGGTACAGACATAGGGTACCTCACCATGCTTTTCTACGGAGGTGTTCCGCTTCTGGTCACTTACGTAGCGACGCATCTGAAGCCTTGCCTAACCGTCCTCCGGGAGAACCGGACCAATTGGCAGCTTACCGCCGCGGGCGTCGTCTTGCTCTGGGGCATCCGTCTGCTTTCGTCCGGGTATCCATCCGCAGGCGTTGATTGTTATCCCATCTTATTCTGCGTGGGAGCCTGCATTTCCAGGGAGCCCTCCCAGCAGGCTCGCTCTTCTCAGCTTCGGGGTAAACCTTATCGGCGTGTCAGCCGCGTCATCCGGCCAACGCCCCCTGAAGGTGTCCTGCAGCGAGCGTCTTACAGCGCTCATCTGGAAGCGATCAAACCCGAATAACCAGGGGTGCCACGTCACTATGCGCGTTCTTTGGTTTACGAACGATCCTCTGCCCACGGCCCACCTCTGCAAGGGACGAACCGTTCTAGGAACGGGACACTGGATACCGAACCTGCTCGGTAGCTTGCGACGGACACCAGACATGGAGGTTGAGGTAGCGACTGTGTATCCCGGATATCAGGATGACCAGTTCGAAGAGGACGGGGTCAAACACTTTGTGATTGGCCAGCCGAGGTGGCCGTATATTTTTTTTCATTGCAGGAAAAGAGATCTTGATAGATGCATCGGGCTCGTCCGCGAACGCGATCCCGATATCGTCCACATTCACGGCACTGAACGGTTTTATGGTTTGATGGCTGCACGCAATCTGATACCTACGCCTTGCGTGATCTCACTGCAGGGTTTGCTTGGGCCTTACCTGCCCACATTCTTTGGCGCACTATCTGTGGGAGACTTGTGGCGCAGTCATACCCTGCTCGAACTCGCGACGATGCGTGGCTTATTCGGGCTTCACCGTGGGTTTGTGCGTGCAGCGCGGCAGGAGCGAGAAATCCTGATTGGCGCCGAATCGTTTATAGGCCGCACGGATTGGGACCGAGCGCACGTCAGATGCTCAAATTCGAAGGCCAAATATTACCACGTTGGGGAGGTGCTCCGGCAGACGTTCCGGGTGCTCCGGTGGGACGTCGCCCAATGCGAACGGCACAGTGTTATTTTCACAAACGCCGGGGAACCACGCCGCGGCACCGAGGTACTGTTGCGGGCTATGCTGACGGTCCGGCGCGAGTTCCCCGACGCCAAGCTTCGGCTGGCCGGTCAAATCGGGACACGCCGAGGATATGACTGCTTTCTCCGGCGGAGGGTTGTTGAAAGCGGCCTATCGAAAACCGTCGAATTCCTCGGATATCTTGACGGGAGCGCCATGGCCCGGGAGTTGTGCCGGGCCCACGTGTTCGCCATATCATCCTACGTCGAGAACAGCCCGAACAGCCTCTGTGAGGCAATGCAGGTCGGCTTGCCGTGCGTGGCAACCTACACAGGTGGAATTCCGAGTCTTGTAGAGCACGAGCGAACGGGACTTCTATTTCCAACCGGTGATGCAGCACTCCTCGCGGACATGATCCTGCGCATCTTTCGCGATGATGACCTCGCCTGTCGGTTGAGTTGGGCTGCCAGGGCAGAGGCGTCACAACGGCACGCGCCGCAGCGAGTCATTTCGCAGCTACTGAATGCCTACAACGATGTGATTGCAAATTGTCAAGAGGCATATCATGGCCAGAATGGTCAAGAGTCGTATCATGCTCCAACGGTTTTGCGATCGTAATCGCGATAGCAGTCCCCACCTTATCAATTGCCTTTTGACCTTGGGGCGGCCTTCGATACAGATCTGGATCGCGAGAATGCTGGCCTGGTGGTCGGGAACCGAGATTGGACAGCACGCCGTCGACTGGCGAGACCGCCGGGCAGGCCGCGAGAAGTTTCGCCAGTTGTCATTGACGACGACGTTAGTTGAGATCTAGTTGGGAATGAAGGTCCCTGAGCTCAAGTGTGTCAAGGTCGGGAGGCAAACCGTAGTTGCTGCCGACAGCATTGTTACGCGATCTCTTCCCGGAGGAGTCATTGCCGCCAGCCAGCCTGCCGTTGTCATCGGCTGGTCCCCGCGCTCCGCGATTCTTGTCCGAAGGGAACAGTGCCTGTTGAAACGGCAAACTCCCCAAGACTTTCAAGCGAGAAGTAGCGCGTTTCGCCCAGCCGTTCTAGGTTGATGAAGAACCAAGAAAAGAAGGTTCGCGAATGAACGATTCCACTGTGGAATCGACGCAATATGAAGTGATCTGTGTCTGCTGCGGGCACGGATTTCCACTAATCGGTGCCTCCGCGCGGGTTGTGACTATAGGCAGGACTTTGCAGGCAGGCGGACTCAGATTTCGGGTGCTGCATTTCGGGCCAAGTCCCGTGCCGCTGGCCACTCCGAACCCTGAAAGAACCGGAGTCTATCGAGGCATACCATTCGAATATGTGCTCGCAACCAGACCAGCCAACGTCTTGCTGCGGTACCTGACTTATGCACTGGGCCTTGTGCGACTGACGGCCCGGTTGATCCAACTCAGATCGTTGCGTCCCCGCGCCGCAGTTTATCTGTATGTGATGGACGGATGGCTTTGTCTTCATGTCGGATTACTGTGCCATTTGATTGGATTCCCGGTGGTCCAGGAAATGTGTGAATGGTTCCCCGCGCATACGGATCATCCGTCCGCTCTCACACGTTGGCTGTACCGGAAACCGATCTTCGCGTTGGCAACAGGCTTTCTGGTCATCTCCAAGTTGATTGAAAGTCGCGTTCGCGAAAAAAGCGCCGCGGTGAATCCACGGTTGCTGATTCACCGGCTGCCTTCCATCGTTGACAGCCAACGCTTCATCGCCGCATCGGGGCTGAACGGCGCTCCTACGGCTGACCCTTATTTCCTGTGGTGCGGCGTCGGTTACACGCAGGACGTGCTTTTCAGTGTTCGCGTGCTTGCGCTTGTCCATCGAGCAGGATACAGGTGCAAGTTGCGGATCATCACCCCCAATTATCTGTTGTGGGGGCCCGAAGACATTTTGACGTATGCGGGCGGACAAGGGCTTCCCCGGGACGCCATTATCCTGATGGGCCGCGTTGACGACCGCACTCTCGAGGCCTGCTACAAATCCGCAGCAGGTCTTCTGCTTCCGCTGTGGGATGACGATAAGTCCAGGACCAGAATGCCGAACAAACTCTCCGAGTATCTGGCGGCCGGAAGACCAGTCGTCACCTCTAAGGTGGGAGATTTGTGCGATTTCCTGACCGACCGAGTTAATGCCTATGTAGCCGAGCCGGGCAGCGAAAGTGATTTTGCGGATCGAATGATCACCGTTCTGCGGGATTCAGAAAAAGCCAACCAAGTTGGGGCCGCGGGCCAGCAGATTTGCCTTTTGCAACTTGAGTATCGCACTCATGCCGATAGCCTGGCGAAGTTCTTTGTCGATTGCATCGAATATCGGCTCAGATCTGTGAACGAAGGCCTCGTGAAATACCCGAACTCCGAACCGCAGTGCTTGTTCTCTCTGGAACGAAAACTTCCAACATTGCAACAGGCTGAGCATCTTCAGCAGCAAAAACATCTCAGGAGGAGAAAAACATGAGCAGAAACGTGCTGGTTACAGGTGCCGGAGGATTCATTGGAAACCACCTTGTCAAGTATCTGAAGGTCTACGGCTATTGGGTGCGGGGCGTTGACATCAAGCATCCCGAGTATGAGCCGACCGTGGCAGACGAGTTCGAATTACTGGATCTCCGGCGCTGGCCCAATTGTCTCCAGGCTGTCAGAAGCATCGATGAAGTGTACAATCTGGCTGCGAATATGGGCGGCATAGGGTTCATCGAAACGCACAAAGCTGAGATTGTTCACGATAATATTCTGATCAACACCCATATGCTGGAGGCCGCCAGACTGCAAGGCATCGAGCGGTACCTGTACACTTCGTCTGCATGTATCTACCCCGGCTACAGGCAGAACACGCCTGATGTGACTCCGCTGAAGGAAGAGGATGCGTATCCGGCGGATGCGGAAGACGGATACGGGTGGGAAAAGCTGTATAGCGAGCGTGCTTGCCGGCATTACTATGAGGACTATAGTCTGAACACCCATTCGGTCCGCTTCCACAACATCTTCGGACCGAAAGGTTCTTATGATGGAGGACGTGAAAAATCGCCGGCTGCAATTTGCCGGAAGATTGCGCTCGCCGATCAGGACGACGTGATTGAGGTCTGGGGCGACGGCAACCAGACGCGCTCATATTGCTACGTCGATGACTGCGTGGAGGGAATTTACCGGCTGATGCAGTCCGATCACCACGATCCCATCAACCTCGGTCAAGACCGGTTGATCTCGATCAACGAGCTCGTCGAGATAGTGGCGCGCATTGCGGGCAAAAACATCCGCAGACGGCACGATTTGACAAAACCTCAGGGCGTTCGCGGACGCAACAGCGACAACACCAAGCTGCGGCAGGTGTTGAATTGGGAACCGCAGATCACCCTGGAAGCGGGCTTGGATCATACCTACCATTGGATCTGGGATCAGCTCGTCAAAGCCGGTCGTCTAAAAGCGCTTACGCTTGCTGCTGAGGTTTCCGGAGTCCCCGTTCCCGCATAAGTCCCGCGACCTCGCTCGGAACGTCATTCACTGGAGTAACTAGAGAATCCAAACCGAGGTGGCCGAGCAACAGGTCTGCCTTAATCATCTGGACTATTCAGCACACGTCGGCGGACTGGGAGAGGGTTTCACGCAATGTATCGGGCATTACGAGGAGTGCCGCTCAGCTCGAAAGGACGCAATTCAAATGCCTCGTGTCCATACGGTTGTTAGGAACGCGTTCTGCGGATTGCTGGCTCTTGGTCTGATTGCCTCCGGCCGTGTGCGCCGATCAAGGAAGCGGGCACTCGGTGAAGCTGTGGTTACAGCGATCTACTTTCACAAACCCAATAGAAGGTTATTCGGCCGATGCATCCGGTGGCTCTCCAAGTACGGATACACTTTCATTTCCGTGAACGAACTATTGGAGATCTTGTACCTGGGTAAAGTGCCTCCTAGAGGTGCCGTGTGGCTGTCCTTCGACGACGGATGCAAAGAACTTCTCGAAAATGTGTTACCGCTCGTCCGCCAACGCAAAATACCAGTGACGCTTTTTATCCCGTCGGGTATCGTCGAGGGCGATGGGCTGTTTCCGTGGCTGCATGGCATGACATCCACGGAAATGCGCGACAGAAACGCCTCCGCCCGCAAAAGCGGTCGTGATTCAATGACCGTGGCGAAGATGAGACAAGTTGCCGGTTGGCCCGAAGTGACGATCGGTTCCCATACGGTTAGCCATGCCGTTATGACCAGTCTGAAAGAAGAAAAGGCTCGCTTTGAGCTCGGGGAGAGCAAACGCACACTCGAGTCGTGGACTGGCGCCGACGTCAAATGCTTTGCATTTCCGGAGGGTCGGTTCGACGGCCGTGAAAGAGAGTTCCTCGTAGAGTTCGACTATCGCTTGGCGGCAACCACGGAAAACAGCTTCATCACTAGGGGAACGAATCCTTACATGGTGCCGAGGTTCAGCGTAGCCGACGATATCTCTTTCCCCGAGGCAATTTGCAACATGGTGGGGGTGTGGCGGCCCGCCATCGACCCGCTGATCAATTTCCTACAGCACCGAAAAGACTTGGACGGAGAGAAGCAAAAGTCGGGCGTGGAGCCTCGATCACCTTGCCCAACGCCGCGAGGAATGTCGCAGCCTGAGAAAGTTGAGAGCTCAAGCGCGAGGTAATGGACCTAGCAGTGACGGAGATGCAAAGCGTCTTCGCGGGAGCGTGGCCCACCGTGGTCATCCCAGACAACAACCCGGCAATGCAATACGTCCGCAACGGTGCGCAACTGGCAGCCCGCATCGGCGATTTCGAAATATTCATGTTGCCCAATGGCGGCATGCGAAAGAGGGCCGCAATCTACGAGGACAGGTAAGCGGCTGTGGACTACAAAGAGCGTTCCACTATTTGGCCGGTTCCCACTTCAATTAGATTCCTCGCATTTTTAGCTACTTGAAAGCTCCCAAGGAAATCATGCAGCCTATGCCTGAGCTCAGCGGTATCGCCGCCGTACGTCGCGATCGTCCGATTCGTGTCCTGGTTACCTCGCCGCCGATGAACAGGCACGGAGGAGTTTCCCAATATCTGCGAATCCTCCGTTCGCACATGCGAAACGACGTGGAGTATTTCACGATTGGGTCACGTTCCGACGACGAGCGCGCGGTGACCAAGCTGTTGCGAGTGGTGCAGGACTCGTGGCGGTTTGTGCACACCCTCAGGCACGGCGGTCACGATATCGTTCACCTGAACCCTTCGATCCTTCCCAAGGCGCTCCTTCGGGACGGCGCACTTCTACTGATCGCCAAGGCTCTTCGGAAAGCAGTCGTTGTATTCGCGCACGGCTGGGACGATGCCTGTGAGCGTGCCTTGTCGACACATTTGTCCCGGCTGTTCCGGTTGGTCTATGGTCGAGCAGATGCATTCATCGTCCTCGGCAACGAGTTCAAGAACCGAGTACGGCAGATGGGATATGACAGGACGGTGTTCGTCCACGGTGCTCCGATAGAGGACGATCTCTTGCAATACTGTCAGCACCAGCGGGTCGGGAAATATACCGGCGGCAGCGGCCCGAAGTTCAACATCCTGTTCCTCGCGCGAGTCGAAAAGGATAAGGGAATCTATGAGGCGCTAGAGACGTACCGACTCCTAAAACAAGAGCATCCCTTCCTCTCTCTGACCGTTGCTGGTGACGGTTCACAACTCAACAATGCGATCCACTATGCTAGCACTCGGCGGCTCGCTGACCTCTCGTTTGTAGGCTTCGTTGAAAGCACTGCAAAGTACGAGGTCTTTAAGAGCGCAGACGCCTACCTGTTTCCGTCCTACAGCGAGGGACTCCCCTTATCGGTACTCGAGGCGATGGCGTGTGGTCTCCCCATCGTCACTTGCGCCGTGGGTGGTCTGCGTGATTTCTTCCAGGACGGCTGGATGGGTTTCATCACTGAGAGCCGGGATCCCACCATCCTCGCCTCATTGTTGAGCCGCCTGATCTACGATCCGAACCTCTGCTCCAGGATAAGCGACTTTAACCAGAAGTATGCGAGAGATCAGTTTACGGCCTCGCAGGTCGCCGCCCGGTTGGAAGAAGTGTACGGCTTCATACTTGCACGCGCTGACCGAAGTGTGCCAGAAACCAGTTTACGGTCCCGCAGGTCGCCACCCGAGTTGAAGGATTGTACCTCTTCATACTTGAAGGGGCTGATCGAACACTTCTGCGTCCGCGATGACTTGTCCACCCACGATCCCTACGATATCTGGAACACAGCGCTCGGGTTCCGAGTAAAAAAACTGTACAATCGCCGCCCGCGCCTGGGTCTCTTTCCTGCGGCCGTCTGCGCCCTTTTCGATGATCTCGTGAATCACAGACTTCGGCTGTTTTACACCCGGAATGAGTATCCCATCGTAAGGGCCATGGCCGCCCTTTGCCTCTTGAATCTCTACCGTAACAATCGCGACTCGCGTTTGCTCGAAGGCGCCGAGCGGCATCTACAGTGGCTGCTGACCAATAGCTGCCGCGGGTACAGCGGTTACTGTTGGGGACTTGGGTTTCCCCACGCCGTGAGCAGCGACTTGGTTTACGATCGCCGTGCTCCCTTCTCCGTCATCACGCCGTATGCTTTGGAAGCGTTCGTCAGTTTTTCGCAAGTTTCGGAGGACATGCGCTTCCAGCCCGTCATCGAGAGCATCTTCCGATTCTTCGACAACGACATACAGGTGATGGAGGAAGACGAGAAAGCATTGGCCACATCCTATGGACCATTTCGAGACCGAACAGTGATCAACGCCGTGTCCTACACGATGTACTCGTATTCTCTTTTCTTGCCATATGCGGCGAGGCATCAGCGACAGCGCATCGAAGAGAAGGTGAGGAAACTCTACGCGTATATCTGCAGAAAACAGCGCCTCGACGGTTCGTGGTATTACTCGCCACATGGCCGCTCGTTCATCGATTGCTTTCATTCATGTATTGTCCTCAAGAACGTAATCAAGAGCGACCGAATCGTGAAGCTTGATGATTCGGCGGCCCTAGTCGCAGCAGGATACGAGTATCTAAGAAAGGCGTTCCTGGACGAGCGTCACTTTCTGTTCAAGCGATTCTCTGTCAGGAACAAACCCGGCCTCGTGCGATTCGATCTGTATGACAACGCGGAAATGCTGAATCTGGCGATGCTGCTTGGCGACTCTCGCCTGGTGCAGAGTTTATTGGCGTCCGTGCTCCAGCACTTCTGCAGAGCCTTGGACGTCTACTCTCAAATCGACTTCATCGGCCGCCGCCGAAACAAAAACACACTGCGATGGGCGGTGATGCCATTTCTGTATGCCGTCTCCGAGATAGTGCAAGCAGGGAAGGTCCAGGGATACGACCACCATACACAAGCGTCCTCAAGCAAATAGCGGCGCATCACCGGAGTTTGGGGCTGAAGTGGTGGCTCCAAAGGCTTGCCCTAGGAAAGCTGCGAGGAACTGTCACGACTACCCATAGCCAAGAGTATCGATCGTATCCAGTCAGCCGCAAGAACATGCGGGATGAACAGGGCAAGGGGCCTGATGTTTGTGCTGGAGAAGCCTGTCTCGCACGGGCACCGGGCGATCAGTTCTGACTAGGAGGTATCGCAAATGTGCGGAATCCTGGGCACCGTAAACCGGCCTTTTGGCCAGAGTGCACTGGATCTTCTTCGGCATCGCGGACCGGATGATTCAGCCATCACTCAGCGGTCGATTGGGGGTCACCTGGTGACCTTGGGGCATCGCAGACTGTCGATCCTGGACCCCTCGCCGGCCGGTCGCCAACCCATGTGGACGTCTTGCCAGAAGTATGCAATCGTTTTCAACGGGGAAATCTACAATCATTTGGAACTGAGGGACCGGAACCACGCGGTGCAATACCGGGGTCATTCGGATACCGAAACCATCCTCAATTACCTTGCCCACCATGGCATCCAATCGGCCGGTCGGTTCAACGGAATCTTTGCCTTCGGCTTCGTTGACGCGGACAACACAAAACTGTTCCTTGCCCGCGATCCTTTTGGCATCAAGCCGCTTTACTATTGGGGGGATAATGAATCCTTCGTCTTCTCGTCCGAGCTGCGGGGGCTCCATCAGTTTGTCGACGACTCCATCGACCTTGCCAGTCTTGCGGAACTCTTGCGGCTCAGATACCTGCCGGCGCCTGACACGCTCTTCAAGAAGATTCGAAAGGTACGGCCGGGTCATGTCGTTGAGGTGGATCTTCGTGGTACCCGGTTATCGCTCCGCGAATACCCGTTCCTAGCTTTCTCTGGTTGTGAAGTTGCGGTAAAGAATCGCGCCGAAACCGTCGCGCAATATGGGTTTCTTTTACAGCAGGCGATCAAGCGCCAAATGCTGTCCGATGTGGAGGTCGGAGTGCTTCTCAGCGGAGGCATCGATTCCGCCCTGGTCGCCAGCATTGCGCAACAACACACCAGCTACAAGATGAAGGCCTTCACTGTGGGATTTTCCGAGCCCGATGAGACAGACGAGATCGCGGAGGCTCGCGAGACGGCCAGGATCGCGGGACTGGATCACTATGAAGTACGCATGGGGTTCCCGGAGTTCCTAGGTCTTTTGCCCCGCATAGGAGCGATCGTTGAGGAGCCATTGGCAACCACTTCAGCGGTTCCCATGTTCTACCTCTCATCGCTGGCTGCCAAACATGTGAAGGTAGTGCTGTCGGGCCAAGGCGCTGATGAAGCGATGGGCGGGTATCGCAGATACCAAAGCGAACTGTTGAGGTCCTTCGTACCGACGTTTGCGATTCCATGCCTGAGAAAGGGCGCGCAGCTCATGCGTGTGCGGAACGACGCGGTCCGGCGGGGACTTGATTCCATTCAAGAACCTGACGACGTGCGACGTTTCGAGGCGATCTACAGCGTTTTCAGTGCGGGGCAAATTGCGCGCCTAGTTGGACAGGATCCCACTAGGGCAACTGAGCGTATTCGCTACTTCTTCGAGCTTATTGGATGTTCCAGCCAGCCCCGAACCGTGCAGCGCATGATGAGTCTCGATCTGCGGATGAATCTTGCCGATGACTTGCTGCTCTACACCGACAAGGTCACCATGCATCACTCGATCGAATGTCGTGTTCCGTTCCTCGACCTCGATCTTGTCCGTTTTGTGGAATCGCTGCCATGCAGGTACCGCGTGGGCATCTTCCGAGGAAAAGTAATCCACAAACAGTTTGCAAGACGCATTCTGCCGGCCTCGGTTATCGGTCGCAAGAAAAATGGCTTCTTTTCACCAACCATAAGCTGGTTCAAAGAAACGAAACGAATCGGGGACATTCTTCTGGACCCCACTTCCCGGTTTTCTTCGTATTTTGACCTCGCGGAGGTCGAGAAGATTTTGAAGGAACATGCGGCAGGTATGAACCGGGAACGGCACATCTTTCTTCTCTTGAGCTTGTATTACTGGATGGCGAACTACCTGGGTTACGAGACGAGGCTCGGTCGCACAGCAATGGCAGTGCCGGCCTGACTGTCAGGGATGTTCCGGAGCTCGACAGGATCGATGAATTCTTGGAGGTCGTCATGGGAGATCTGATTCCCGACTCCATCGCAATTCTGGGAACACCAGTTAATGTCTTTGGTTCTTACGACCATGCCATCCAACTAATTCGACAGCGCATTTCCTCGCGTCGGCCCACATTCTGTGTCGCAATCAACCCAGAGAAAGTCTACCGGGCGACGAGAGATCCCGGGCTGAGCAGTGTGCTTGACGCGGCCCACATTCGGATATGCGATGGTATTGGAATTTCCCTTGCATCGATGCTCCTCTATCGCAGGCGGCTGCCCCGCTGCACCGGAATCGATCTTTTCTTGAGGCTGATCCATCTTTCCGCAGAGGAGGGGTGGAAGATCTTTCTGTTAGGCGCATCACCTCAGTCGAACGCCGGCGCGTCTCGTGTGCTTGTGAATACCCATCCTAGTCTGAGGATCGTTGGAAGGCAGGACGGCTACTTCAAAAACTCTTCGGAGGTCGTCGAGCAAATCAACGAGAGTGGAGCTGATCTGCTCTTCGTCGCTATGGGAACACCCCGCCAGGAACTCTGGATCAGCGAACAGATGTCCCGTCTGAGAACAACCTTCTGTATGGGGGTAGGCGGCAGCTTCGACGTGGTTAGCGGCGCGGGCAAACGGGCTCCGGCGCTTTTCCGAAAGACCGGTACGGAGTGGTTTTTCCGTCTTCTTGTCCAGCCAAGTCGCATACAGCGCCAGATGGTACTGCCGCTATTTACGATGGAAATCTTAAGAGCGCTGGTCGTAGCGCGCGAGCGAGAGTGAGTCCCTCGCTCGCAGGTGAAGAGACTCGTGTGAAGGGCGAGGTTCGAGTGTGCAACTCCGGCTCGCGGCGTGAATACGAGACCTTGAGGGAAGTGCACTTGGACTGCGGCATGCAGAGCCACAAAGCCGAGTAGATTCAAGTGCGGTGGCCGATTGTGCGCCCACCACCAAGTATTACTAAAGAGCGAGATTCTAGCGATTCATATCGCAGCAAAGAACAACGAAAGAAATGAAGATTATTATTTCAGGAATGCTCTTAGCGCTGTTACCCGTGGGTCTTCACGGACAATGGATTAGCGGATACTATAGCTCTCAGAACGGAGTCCTACCGGCCTCCAAGATCCCCTGGACTAAATACACGCACATCATCCACTTTGCGGCGGCCCCAGGCAACGGAACCGTAGAGCTTCACTATCTGTCTCAAGCTGACATCAAGGCGCTGATTGCTGCAAGGCCCGCGGGCAAGCAAGTGCTCGTATGCATCAAAGACGACGACTCTCACCTCGACGCCTTCGCCCAAAGCACCTCGCCAGCGATGATCACCACATTTGTCTCCAACATCGTAAACTTCGTGAATACCAATCAATACGACGGCGTGGACATAGACTGGGAGCAGAATGTCAACGTGACGCAATACAACGATCTGCTGACACGCCTCAGAAAGGCCATGCCAGCTAAAGTCATCACTATGGCTGCTGGCAACTGGGGTAGTCTGGACTCCGTGGCCGGCGCCAGCTATTCCCAGCTCGATCAGATTAACCTCATGTGCTATGACATGGACGCTGCTGGTAACGGCTTTTCCTGGTACAACGGTGCGTTGCTACGGAATTGGAATTTCACCGTAATGACCTGCAACTGGCGGGCACGGCCGTTCACGCGCGCAGGTATCGCGCCAAGCAAAATCGGCGTGGGCATCCCATTCTATGGAAGGCGGTGGCCGGGAGTTACTCATGCACTGGTAAGCGGGAACTTCAATCCTAGCACCGTG
>Ga0137362_10000081_pt1 | contig 36894 bp, 39 predicted proteins | sample MadtaG_2_FD_104801 | JGI IMG/M metagenome (GOLD analysis project Ga0137362, IMG submission 104801) | Vadose zone soil microbial communities from Angelo Coast Range Reserve, California, USA - Mad1_100_16 metaG | ecosystem: Environmental > Terrestrial > Soil > Vadose zone | place: USA: California... | reverse complement strand
TCCTGCTCGTCCTCGGGGCCGGACACGGGCTGCTCCGCCGTACGCGGTTCGGCCTGCACCTCTACGCCGTGGGCGGAAACGAGCTGGCGACACGCCTGTCGGGCATCGACGTCGAGCGCGTACGCCTCGCGACCTTCACCATGTCGGGTTTCTGCGCCGGGCTGAGCGGCGTGGTGCTCGCCTCCCGCCTCCAGACGGGCGCGCCGGAGGCGGGTCTCGGGGCCGAGTTCGACGTGATCGGTGCGGTGGTGATCGGCGGCGCGAGCCTGCTTGGCGGCCGCGGGACGCTCGTTGGCACCCTGGTCGGCGCCGCCTTCATCATCGTCCTCGGCAAGGGGCAGTCGCTCCTCGGCGTGCCCGCCAACTACCAGTCGTTCGCCCGCGGCGCGGTAATCCTGCTGGCCGTCGTGCTGGACGGGCTCGCCCAGCGCCGCCGGCTCATCAGCCGCGTGATCACCCGCGGGCCCCGCACGGGCTCGGCGTCCCCAGCCGCCGCCTCCCTTGGCCAGGCGAGGATCCGGCCGTGACGGGCTCCCCGCTGCTGGACCGCCCCGGCCCGCCGCCGGCTACCGCCCCCGCGCTCGAGGTCGTCGGCCTGACTAAGGCCTTTCCTGGCGTCCAGGCGTTGGAGGACGTCTCGCTCAGCGTGGGCGCGGGCGAGGTCCACGCGCTCGTCGGGGAGAACGGCGCGGGCAAGAGCACTCTGATCAAGATCCTGGCCGGGGTATACCAGGCCGACGCGGGCTCCGTCCGGCTCGGCGGCCAGCCCGTCACTATTCGCTCCGTCCACGAGGCGCACCGGCTCGGCATCGCCGTCATTTATCAGGAGCCGGCGCTCGTCTCTGCGCTCACGGTGGCGGAGAATATTTTACTCGGGCGCGAGCCGCTCGCCCGGCTGCGCGGGCTGGTGGACCGGCAGGCCCTTCTCGCCGAGGCACAGCGAATCCTGGATCGCCTCCAGAGCCCGCTCGACCCGCGCGCGCCGGTGGCCGAGCTCGGCATCTCGTGGCGGCAGGTGGTTGAGATCGCCAAGGCGCTCTCTCTGGACGCCCGGCTGATCGTCATGGACGAGCCGACGGCCGCCCTCACGCTCCAGGAGACCCAGCGGCTCTTCCATATCGTCCGGGAACTGAAGGCCCAGGGCCGGGCGGTGCTGTTCATCTCCCACACTCTCGAGGAAGTATTCGAGATCGCGGATCGGGTGACCGTTCTGCGCGACGGGAGGCTTGTGACTACCCGCGAGGTTAGCGGTCTCACGCGCGCCGACCTGGTCCGTTTCATGATCGGCCGAGCCGTGGACGAGTCGGGGAATCGCGCTCGCCCAGTGGTGGGGCTCGAGGTGCTGCGGGTGAGTGGACTCCGCCGCCAAGGGGTGTTGGACGACGTCACCTTCACCCTGCACGCGGGCGAGGTGCTCGGGATCGCGGGGCTGGTGGGCTCCGGGCGGACCGAGCTCGCCCGGGCGCTCTTCGGGGCCGATCCTGTCGACAGCGGCGAGATCTGGCTGGGGGGGCGGCGTTTCGACCCTCGCTCGCCGCGGGACGCGCTCCGCGCGGGAATCGGGCTCGTGCCAGAGGACCGCAAGCGCGAAGGGCTGGTCGAGCTGTTCAGCACGGCCGCCAACATCTCGCTTGCCAACCTCGGCGCGATCAGCCGATTCGGCGGCTGGATCGACCGACCTCGCGAGCGCGCCCTGGCGATGCGGCTGATCGCCCGACTCAGCCTCCAACCGCCGAGCCCGGAGTGGCCGGTGCGCACGTTGTCGGGCGGTAACCAGCAGAAGGCGGTGCTGGCCAGGTGGCTGGCCCGCGACGTCAAGGCCCTCCTGGTGGACGAGCCGACCCGCGGCGTCGACGTCGGGGCCAAGGACGAGATCTACAAGCTGATGGACGAGCTGGCGCGGGCGGGGATGGCGATCCTCATGATCTCCTCCTATCTCCCGGAAATCCTGCAGATGAGCGATCGCATCCTGGTGATGCAGGAGGGGCGCATCGTCCTGGAGCTGCCCCGCAGCGAGGCGACGGAGGAGCGTTTGATGGAAGCGGCGACCGGAGGCCTGACGTGACGTCCGACCACGCCCCGGCCGCCAGCCGTCCTGCCGCCCAGGGTCGGCTGCGCGAGCGCCCGTGGACGATAGAGGACGTGCTCGCCCGCTTCGGGCTGGCCCTGGCCCTCCTCCTCCTGATCGCACTCTTCGGGGCGAGGTCGCGGGCCTTCCTCACGGCTGACAACGCCCTCAGCGTGCTGCGTCAGGTGTCCACGGTGGGGATCATGGCCGTCGGGCAGGCGCTGGTGATCCTGGGTGGCGGCATCGACGTATCGGTCGGCTCCGTGGTCGGCCTGGGGGGCATGGCCGCCGCTCTCGCCTTGCGCGATTACGGGTCGGGGGCGCTCCTCGCGGCTCTGCTGGGCGTCCTGGCCGGCCTGCTGGTCGGGGTCGTGAACGGGCTCGTGATCAGCTCGCTGCGCGTCGATCCGTTCATCACCACGCTCGCGACCCTGAGCGGTATCCGGGGCATCGTCTACATCGTCTCGAACCAGTACGACGTGCGCTTTCCCGAGCTCGACGCCTTCCTCTTTTTCGGCCGCGGCCACGTCGGTCCCATCCCGTTTCAGGTGATCCTGCTGCTGCTGGTGGTGGTGGTGGCCTGGCTGGTGGAGACGCGGACCGCCTTCGGCCGCTCAGTCCATGCCCTCGGTGGCAACGAGACCGCCACTCGCCTGTCCGGGATCGCCGTGGAGCGGGTGCGGATCGCCACCTACGCCGTCTCCGGCGCCTGTGCGGCGCTGGCGGGAGTGCTGATTACCGCTCAGATCGCCATCGCCGTCCCCTACCAGGGCAACGGAGCCGAGCTGGACGTGATCGCCGCGGTGGTGGTGGGCGGGGTGGCGCTCAGCGGGGGGATCGGGAGCGTGTTGCTGGCCGCGCTCGGGGCCCTCTTCATCGGCGTGCTCGCCAACGGGATGGCGCTGCTCGACGTCCCGAGCGTCTGGCAGATGGTCATCAAGGGTCTGGCCATCCTGCTGGCCGTCGGCCTCTACAACGTGGCCCGCACCCGGCGGGTCTGAGAGGATCGCGCTCATGAATCAACTCTCTCGCGCCGGCCGCCCGCGCCCCTCCCTGCGGGGTCTGCTCCAGCAGGACCAGATCGCGGTCGCCCCCGGCGCCTACGACATGCTCTCCGCGCTTCTGATCGAGCAGGCGGGCTTCTCCTGCCTATACATGACCGGCAACGGCCAGTCGGCCTCGGCCCTCGGCCTGCCAGACCTCGGGATGATGTCCCTCTCCGAGATGGCCGAACGAGTGCGCCGTACCGTGGCCACGGTGGGGCTGCCGGTCATCGTCGACGCTGATGACGGCTACGGAAACCTGCTCACGCTGCAGCGCGCCGTGCGGGAGTTCGAGGCGTCCGGCGCGAGCGCCATCCAGCTCGAGGACCAGGTGAGTCCAAAGCGCTGCGGCCACGAGCTGGGCCGCGAGGTGGTGCCCGTCGATGAAATGGTCGCCCGGCTGCGCGCGGCTACCGACGCCCGGACCAGCCCCGACACCCTGATCATCGCCCGCACCGATGCACGCACCGGACACGGGCTCGGGGAGGCGATCCGCCGCGGGCGCATCTACGCGGCGCACGGAGCCGACGTCGTGTTCGTGGAATCGCCGGAGAGCGCCGACGAGTTTCGCGAGATCGCCCGCGCGATCCAGACCCCCCTCCTGGCCAACATGGTCGAGACGAGCCGCAGCCCGTACCTCACTTGGCACACCCTCCAGGAGATGGGTTTCAAGATCGCCATCTATCCCGGCACCGCCTTCCTGGCCGCCGCCAAGGCGGTGCAGGACGCGCTGGCGGCGATCCGCCAGTCCGGCTCGGCGGAGCCGCTGCTGGACAGGCTGATGACCCTGAAGCAGTACCACGACGTACTTCATTTCCAGGAGTATGCGGCGCTGGAGCGGAGCTACCGCGGGCAGTCGGCCGAGGCCGGCGGCAGCGGCCGCTGATCGGGAGGAGGGCGAGCGATGGACGTCGAGCGGATCCGGGAGCAGTACCGGCAGTCGGGGATGGTGGGGCGAGTCGGCTTCGGAACCATGCCGGCGATCGTCGTGGTGGACTTCATCAACGGACTCACCGACCCGCGCTACCCGCTCGGCGCCGGAATGGACGCCGAAGTGCTGGCCACCCGCCGGCTGCTCGACGCCGGACGCGCGGCGGGAGTGCTGATCGTCTTCATGACCGTCGCCTACGAGCCGCACCTCCGGGATGCCGGCCTCTTCATCAAGAAGGCACCCGGGCTGCGGCACCAGATCCTGGGCACGCCCGCGGTGGCGGTGGACGAGCGGCTCGCGCGGGAGCCGGGCGAGCCGCTGCTCGTGAAGAAGTTCCAGAGCTCGTTCTTTGGCACCCCGCTCGCGTCGATCCTGACCGCGGCCGGGGTGGACACCTGCATCATCGCCGGGTGTGTCACCAGCGGCTGTGTCCGGGCCACCGCCTGCGACGCCATGCAGCACGGGTTCCGCGCGATCCTTCCGGTCGAGTGTGTCGCGGACCGCGCGCCGGAGCCTCACTTGGCCAACTTGCTGGACATGGACAGCAAGATCGCAGATGTGGTCTCGCTTGAGGAGACGATCGCCTACCTCGCCGCGCTCGCGGCGAAGCCGGAGCGCGCGCCGACCGTCGCGCGGCGGTGACGAACGCAGCTGACGGGCCGGTCCGTTCGCCGGAGGCGGGCGCTGGGACCGGACAATCGGCCGGCAACGGTCGGGGTCCGAGGCGGGCAGCCGGCCGATGGGAGGACGGGGATGCTTGACCTGCTCATTACCGACGGTGAGGTCGTCTCGCCGGACGGCACGGACCGCCTCGACGTGGCGATCAAGGACGGCCGCGTCGTCGCCCTCGCTAGCCCGGGCACGCTCGACCGGGAGGCAGAGCGGACGATCGACGCCCGCGGGAGGTACGTCATTCCCGGCGGAATCGACGCTCACGTCCACTTCAGCCTCGAGCTGAACGAGACGATGAAGGCCCAGTCCTCGACCGCCGGCAGCCGGGCCGCTGCCTACGGAGGCACCACGACCTTCATCGACTTCGCCTACCAGGCCGGGGGCCAGTCCCTCCTGGAGGCGATTCGCCTCAAGCGGGAGCGGCTGGCCGCGGAGCGCCCGAACGTCGACTACGCGCTTCACTCCTTCCTCACCGGGCCGTTCCCCTTCGAGGTAATCGAGGAGCTCAAGGACGCCATCGCCGACGGGGTAATGTCCTTCAAGATGTTCACCACGTTCTCCGGGGCGTCCGCCTCCGGGTCCATCTTTACCGACGACGGCCGGATCTGGGGGGTGATGGAGGAGCTGGCCGGCCGCGGGGGAATCGCTCAGGTTCACTGCGAGGACGACTGCGTCATCGATTTCCACGTCCGCCGGCTCTACCGCCAGGGGCGGGCGCAGGGGACCAACATTCATCTCGCGCGGCCGAATCTCGCCGAAGAGGCGGCGGTTCGGCGCATGCTGCTGCTCTCGCGGCGCAGCGGCTGCCCGCTCTACGTAGTCCACGTCTCCACCCGCGAGGCGGTGGACGCGATCGCCGCCGCCCATGGCGACGGCCAGCCGGTCTACGGCGAGATCCTCCACAACTACCTCGTCTTCAGCAGCGAGGCGTACGCGCGACCGCGCGGGCTCACATATCACAACTACCCGCCCCTGAAGGGCGAGGAGGACCGGCAGGCCCTGTGGAAGGCGGTCGCCACCGGCCGCGGCGGGGACACCGTCGCCTCCGACGACTACACCATCCCGCTCGCCGCCAAACTCTCCGGGTCGATGGTGGACAACGTCCCCGGCGGCCACAATGGCGTGGAGACGCGGCTCATGACGCTCTTCTCCGAAGGGGTGGCGACCGGGAAGATCAGCGTCACGAAACTGGTCGCGGTCGCCTGCACCAATCCGGCGCGGCTGTTCGGCCTCTACCCCCGCAAGGGGATCATCGCGCCCGGCAGCGACGCCGACATCGTCCTCATCGATCCACGGGCCGAGAAGACGATCGCCTTGGACGACCTGCACTCGGACTGCGACTACAGCATCTGGGAGGGCCACCGCTTCCGCGGCATGCCCGCGATGACGATCGTGCGCGGGCAAGTGCTCGTCGAGAACGGCAAGTGGGTCGGCGCCACCGGCATCGGCCAGTTCGTCCCCGGTAAGGCACAGGGCGCTTGGCGCTAACGCCCGACCGGCCCGCTTTCGACCCTGGCGCTGCGTCCGCGCCGGCGTGGGCGCGGGCCCGTTGCCGGACACTCGATCGCAGGGCGTCGGGTAAGGCCGCATGTGACAGCGGACCGTGGGGCAGGCATGGTGGAGGGCCAGCGTATGACGACGACGTGGGACCAGATTCTAACGACGGAAGACCGCGCGGTCCTGGAGCGCGGGAAATGGGCCCAGCGGGCGGGGGTTGGGCAATACCCGGCGCTCATCGTGGTCGACTCGCAGTACTACATGACCGGTATTCGCGGCGCGTCGGACAATGCCGAGAAGTATCCGCTCGCCTGCGGCGAGCTCGCCTTTCCGGCGGTCGCGGCGATGCGCCGCGTCCTGCTCGCCTGCCGGGCCGCGAAGGTTCCGGTCTTCTTCACCCGCTACGTCATTGATCCGGTGAACGACGACGTCGGCATGTTTCACCGCAAGATCGGAGCGGGTGTCGGCCGGGGCGAGAACCTCTACTTCAGGGACACGCACGGCGCCGAGATCGTCGAGGATCTCCAGCCGCTCGCGACCGAGATCGTCATCGACAAGAAGAAGTTCAGCGCCTTCTTCGGCACGCCGCTCCTGTCCCTTCTCATTGGTCGACGGGTCGACACGTGCATCATTGTCGGCGGGTCGACGTCAAACTGCGTCCGCGTCACCGTCGTCGACTCGAACCAGTACAACTTCTTTACTATCGTGCCGGAGGAGGCCGTCTTCGACCGCCTCCCGATCTCACATCGGCTCACGCTGTTCGACATCGACCGCAGCTACGGCGACGTCATGCCCCTCGCCGAGGTGCTGGCGTACGTCGAGGGGGTGGGCGCGCGGAACGCGGCTCGCGCCGCCTGACGCCGGCTTCCTCTCGAAGAGAACGGAGCATCGGCCATGACGTTCCACCCGTTCCGAGACATCGAGACCCCGGGCCCGACACGCGACTTCGTTGGTTACGGACGCAAGGTTCCCCGTGTGGGGTGGCCGCGTGAAGCCCGCATCGCGATCAGCGTGGTCCTCAACTACGAGGAGGGGTCAGAGTATTCCCACCCCGCCGGCGACAAGCGCAACGACGGCCTCCAAGAGGTCATTTACGGGATGGACCCGAAGTATCGAGACCTCGCGGCCGAATCGGTCTTCGAGTACGGCTCGCGGGCTGGCGTGTGGCGCTTCGAGCGGCTTGTCACCGAGTTCAAGATTCCGATTACCTTCTATGCCTGCGCGGTGGCGCTCGAACGCAACCCGGAGGTGGCCGCGTGGGTGAGGGAAGCACAGCACGAGCCCTGCAGCCACGGCTGGCGCTGGGAGGAGGTCTGGCGGCTGTCGCGCGAGGAGGAGGCTGACCATATCCATCGGGCTATCGAGTCATTCACGGCGACCTGCGGGGTGCGGCCGCAGGGATGGTACTGCCGCTACGGACCTTCGGTCCACACCCGTGAGCTTCTCGTCGAAGAGGGGGGCTTCCTCTACGACTCCGACGCCTATAATGACGACCTCCCCTATTACGTCAGCGTCAAGGGCAAGCGACATCTGATCGTTCCCTATACCTTCACGTACAACGACGCAAGGTTCGGCCTTCTGCCGGGCTACGGCTCGCCGGGCGACTTCGTCGATACCTTGAAGCGAGGCTTCGACCAGCTCTACGTCGAGGGTGAAACCCATCCGAGGATGATGTCCATCGGACTCCATCCGCGCCTGATCGGGCAGGCGACCCGCATCGCTGCGCTGCGCGAGTTTCTCGACTACGCCCGCAGCAAGGATAGGGTATGGTTTACACGTCGTATCGACATCGCGAACTGGTGGCACGCCCATCATCCCGAGTTCGGGAGGTAGAGTCGGACACGGCCGGCCGAGTGAAGACGTCGAGCTCCAGCGCGACGAACTGCTCCCACGAGGCCATGTAGCCAAACCGGGAGACTTCGCGGATGTCGGCCATCGGCTCTGTCGTGCGTGTCCTCCTCTTCCGCCCGCGGAAGTGTGGTCGGTCACGTCTTGCCCGCTGGCCCGGGCGTGATCGTTAGGCGGAATCGGACGACATGACACAAACCAGCCGAGAAATTGTGTCGGGGTGGCGTTGCCACCTGTGTCTGAGCGCCTTTCCAACCGCCGCTGGTGGCCTTTGCTCCCGCTGCTCGAAGCCGACGTGCCACCGCTGTCTCGGCATTAGCCGCGGCCTTCTCGGATGGTGGACGAAGCGCGTGACGGACAGGGTGTGCAGGGCGTGCCGTGGCCGCCGAGCTGATCAGGCATCTGCGGCCGATGAAAGAGGCTTGTGATGGTGCGCCCACCGAATCGCGCGTTGGACTCGGCGGCCCGCCCAGGGGTGCGGCTTGTCTTCAAAGCGCCATGCGGGGCCGCGGGTCACCGCGAGCATTAGGCCGCTCGGGATGAACGCGTGAAGTCGCGCAACGTTGCCATGAACATCCTCACCGTCAATCTCCTATTCAACGCGCTGATATTCTGGATCGGCAGCAGGATCTACGTCCTCCCAAGACTGCACGAGCTGACGCGACGTATCATCTTGTTGCCTATCCTGCTGCTGCATTCCTTCCGACGTCGCGGTCTCATGCTTCTGGCGCCGGGAACGCGAGTGACCCAGCGTGAGGCAGCGCCGCCGCGCGCGGGGATCGGCGTACAATAAAGTTACCGGGCCACAATGGCAGTTCACCCGGTAGACGTGGTGGTCCCGGTCGTGGTCGCCGTTCTCTTCATTGCGGCAACGTCGGCATTCAAGGAACCACAGCGACGGAACTTCAACGCAGTCGTGATCGCAGGCGCGGGTGCCGCGTATCTCAACGGCGGGTTGGGCGTCTGGGAGTTTGCCTTCACGGCCGTCGTAACCTATTGCGCCTACAAGGGGCTCAACTCGTACCGCTTCATCGGCCTCGGCTGGATCCTGCATACCGGATGGGATGTGATGCACTACCTGTATGGCAACCCCATAGTTCCCCTCGTCTCGACCTCCTCGCTGGGATGCGCAATCTGTGACCCCTTTATCGCCGCGTGGTGTCTTGCCGGTGCGCCGTCTGTCTATGGCCTGGCGACCAGAGCAAAGTGAGTGCCACGGGAGGGGAGCTTGGATAGGAGCGCCAGTTTTGCGCTGCTCCGCGGCGATGCGCCCGGCCGTCTCACAAGGGTTTCAAGCTGTCGAGGCGCCGCCGGTCGAGCGCAACGCGGTGGCGCCGGCGCGTTGACTCATGAAGACCGTCCGGGCACGCGCCGCAGGTGCAAGGCGGCGCCTCGCAGCTCGAGTCCATCGCGTTATCCAGACAAGGCAGGTCACCGGCGCTAAGCCAGGTCGCGCATACAAATCACCCAAGGAATCACGCGAAGCTTTTTCGAGGTGGAGCGGGTGTCTGGTCGATTTGACGGTCGATCGCCTCCGCCGTGAGCTCGCCCGCCCGCCACGAGCCGAACACCTCGCGGACGGGTTTCATGTGCGCCTTGACGTGGGCGAGCGTCTTGACGCCCCGAAGCGCCATCTCCGCCTCGAGCGCGAGCTTGCGGTGGCCGTCCCAGAGGAAGGGGAGGAGACGAAGCAGGTGGAGCAGCGTGGGTCAGCGGCGAGAGATCAACCACTTGCCCGGCGGACGGAGTTTTGGCGAAGGCCAGGCTTCATCCAGGCTACCGCTGCGGAGAGTGCGTTCATCGGATCACCTCATCGGCGCGAAGCAGAATCGACTGCGGGATCGTAATCCCGAGCGCCTTGGCGGTCTTCAGGTTCACTACGAGCCTGAGCATCGAAATCTGCTCGACGGGCAGGTCGGACGCCTTGGCGCCCTTCAGGAGGCGATCGACGAAATACCCCGCGCGAACGAAGCTCTCATACGTTCGCGAGCCGTATGAGAGCAGGCACCCGGCCTCCACCTCAACGTCCACGTCAGTGATGGTCGCCAGACCTGACTCGAGAGCGCGCGTGGCGACCTGGGCTCGATGCACGTAGAACACGGGCGACCACGTGAGGTACACGGCACCCGCTTTTTTGCGTCTGGCGCCCTTGAAGGCAGCCGCGAGATTATCTGGGCCTTGAATCTGAATAGGCTCGAGCTGCACGTTGAGCAGCGCAGCCGCTCGCCGCAACTCCTGGAGCTGGCGCTGCCCGAAATTGTCCCAAAGGACTGCCACGCGCGACACATTCGGGAGCGTTTCCTTCAGAATCTCGAGCCGCTTGGCAGCGAGCGCCGAATTGACGTTGAAGATCCCCGTCACGTTGCCTCCGGGCCGGCGGTAGCTCTCGATCCATCCTACGTCCACGGGGTCGTCCGTATAACCGACCATCACGATCGGGATTGTAGCGGTCGCCTGCCTTACGGCGCGAAGTGCTACCTCGTTGACGAGCACGATCACGTCCACCCGGAGCCGGACCAGTTCCTCGGCCAGGGCGGGCACGCGATCGGGCCGACCCAGTGCGCTGCGCACCTCCAACTTGATATTTCTCCCGTCCTCGTAGCCGAACTGCCGCAGCCCGATGCGCACGCTCTCGACCACTTGATCATCGACCGGCGGGTGTGTGATGAGCATCCCCACCACCGGCACCCGGCCCGGCTGCTGAGCCAGTGTGGTTCCGGCCACTGTAGACAGAGCGGCGGCAAGCGCAAACAGCAAGAATAGCCCGGGTGAAGCGCAGCGCAACCCGGGGGCAAGAAAAGAGCTCCCCCAAATTCTGCCGCTGAGCGGCTTCATCCAGACTAGCGCTCGTGAGAGTGCGTTCATCGGATCACCTCGTCCGCGCGCAGCAGTATCGATTCGGGAATGATGATGCCAACAGCCTCCGCGGCCTTGAGGTTGCAGGTCGAACTTCGTCGGCTGCTCGATGGGGAGGTCTCTCGGCTTCGCACCGTTCAGGATTCTATCCACATAGTATGCCGCGTGCCGGGTATAGCGCAGAAGGGCTCGCCCCGTAGGAGAGGAGGCCCCCGGCCTCACCCAATTCGATTGCTCCCGATCGTGAAGACGGCGTCGCTAAGAGCCAGTTAATAGATAAACTTATCAACTTCGTCCTGGGGTCGATATGCCGATCTCCAAGCTCGCAGGCGATTGGGGCTCACAGCCACCCTCGTGCGCGAGGACGGCCGCGAGGGTGACGTCTTCGTGCTCATCGGCCCCAAGCGGTTCGGGGCCACCTGTTGACGGTGCGCCGCTCATGCACTACGCTGTGGTGCATGGCAAAGAGTGAGGTGTACAGTTGGCGGGTGTCGCCCGATACGAAGGCGGCGCTCGAGCTCGAGGCCCGGCGTCAGGGGGATACGGTGGCGGCCATGCTCGACCGGATCACCCAGGAATGGCTGCGCGCCCGCCGGCGGCGAACCGGGGCGGACGAGACCGCGCAAGCGCGCCTCCACGCCGTCGCAACGAGGACGTTTGGGACCATCGCCGGCGGTGTCCCGCGGCGTGCCGAGCGAGCCCGGGTGACGATTCGCCGGCGTCTGGCGGCACGCCGTGGTCGTTAGCACCTTGGTCGACACCGGCGCGATGCTGGCGTTGCTCGACCGTGACGATCGCTGGCATGGCCCGTGCGAGGACGCGTTCGCGGAGCTCCACCTCCCGCTCCTCACCTCTCAGGCAGTCCTCACCGAGCTCTTTCACCTTGCGGGCGACAGTCGGCGCGAAGTTGAGGCGGCGTGGAGATTCATTCGCTCGGGCGCCGTGACCGTCGCCCCGATCACGGATGCCGACCTGCCGGCGCTGCACGCGCTGATGGCCCGCTATCGGGACCGGCCGATGGACTTCGCCGATGCGACGCTCGTGCATATGGCCCAGCGCGAGGGCTTGAGCCGCATCTTCACGATTGACCACGACGACTTCGAGACTTATCGCATCGAGGGACGTCGGCGGTTTCGAATCATGCCGCGTCGCGGCCCGATGGAGCCCTAACGCTCGCCAGGCCCAGTGCCCGATGGGGCACCGGATTTGGGGCCCGGGACGCGTCGCGCGGGGGCTCAGCGCCTCGGCTATTGGCCGCGTGTGCATAGCCGAAGGGTCCAGAACTCGCCGGAATCGCGATTCTGGAGTCTGGTAAGCGCCGTGCGGTACCAAATCCGGCAGGCAGCTACGATACCTTGGCGGGGTCCGCCGACAAGATCACGCAAGGAGGAGCCTCTCGAGCTGGAGGGGGTGTCTCGTAAGTAGCTGGTGCCGAAGCGGGGACTCGAACCCCGACACCCTTGCGGGCACTAGACCCTGAAGCTGAGGGCCGGTGATGAGCCGGTCCTCAGCATTCTCGCTCACTTCCGCGTAACCTCTCGATCCTCGGGGCGCTTCTTGCGTTGATCGGCCGTGTCACAGGCGTACTCAGCCGACGCACGCGTACTCGAAATCTTACCGTTTGGTGAGTCGTTCAGCGCAAGACAGCGCAAGCCTCCAGAGCGCGGATCCCACTGCGCGCTTTCCCGACCTCGCCGCGGCAATCGCCAAGCTTCGCGCCCGATAAGTGTGCCGGTCGTTGCCGACCGATCCAGTCGGCGCTACTGTGATACGGTCCAGTCCGATTCAATCGACGACGAGTTGACACCCGCACAAATTCGCGAACTGCGGCGGCGAACGGCGGATCTCGATGACGTCGCCCGACACCTGCTCGTCCCCACAGATGGGGCCGCGGTTCGCGCTGTACTACAGCGTAGCTGACGATGTCTACGCGATGAACGTCCCCGCCGGGTGCGACGTTGTTCAAACGACTCAAAGGCTGCCCTCGCGGTCAATGCGCTGTTGAAAGACTTGATCCGCATCCTCCGCTGCAAGAGCAGACGAGGTCAACGGCGTCCGCGTCCCCATGCTGCGGACTACGCGATCTGGTAGGGCGATCGGACACCGTTCGCAGTCGAACCAGCGTCTGCAGCCGACGGCCGGCGCGAAGCGACGAGTTCGAGCACGTAGGCGCCGCGCCGGCCGCGGCTTAGACGCGCCGTTATGCGGCAGGGACGGGTGAGCGAGCGGAAATGATCCGCGACAGCTCTCGGCGCGAGGTGCCAAGGATCAGCAGCGACCTGACCAGCAGATCCAAGGACACCGAGGGATCCCCGGCCTCCATCTTCGCAATACGCGACTGGCTCGATTGGAGGCGATTGGCGAGGTCTGCCTGCGTGAGACTCCGCCGCCGGCGCCGTTCACGCAGGCCTATGGCCAATCGCGCCTTGAGGTCGATATATGCTGCTTCTTCGGCGTTTAGTCGCAGAAATTCCTGGGCATTCCCAAACTTCCAGCCCTTCGCTTCCAAGCGTCGTCGCTTCGCATCACGCATGGTCATACTCCCTCAGCCTGCGAGTGCACGCGTCAATGACGGTCTTCGGCGTGGTGCGTGTCTTCTTGGCGAAGACCTCCAGAATTACCACGGCGTCGGAGTCCAGGCGGTACACAATTCTCCAGTCCGCCTCCGCGTCGCGCACGCGCAGTTCATGACAACGGGGACCCACAATCGGCAGCGGCCTCGACTGCGGCATGCCCACCGCCTGCCCTTTCTGCAACAGGCGCAGCAGATAACCGGCCTCCATCCTGGCCGCCCGGGAAAGGGGCGGGGTCTTGATCTCTCCGTGAAGCCAGACGAGCGGCTTGTCGCTCCGGCTCACGGTGACTATCCTATGTCAGATCCGACATGTTGTCAAATGACGCCGTCTATTGCTTCGCATCACCTCGGCATGCAGCCGACGGCCCGGAGCGTCTCGTACGAGGTCCTGCACGACGCAATGAAGCGCCGCCGCGACGTCAACTATCCGAGGCAGGGCGAAATCCGCGCGTACGCCTTCCGCGTGGCGAACATTGGCACGCTCACGCCGCGCGACATGACCGGCGTCGTCGCCGCTTTCGACGCTTCGCTCGACGAGCTGGCCACCCGCCGTCCGGCGCGCGGGTCGCGGGCCGGACGCGCGTGACGGGGCCGGCGCTCGCGCTCGTCGTCGGAGCCGCGGGGCTCCACGCCTTGTGGAATGCGCTCGCCAAGCGGAGCGGCGACTTGGTCGCCTTCTTCTGTCTGACGAGCGCCGTCGCCGCCCTCGGCCTCGCGGCCCCGGCGGCGTGGATCGTCGCGCGCGACGGCCTCCGCGCCGCGGGGGCGCCGTTCATCGTCGCGACGGTCGCGCTGCACGCGCTCTACTTCTACGGGCTCGCCCGCGCGTACCGCTCTGGCGCCTATTCCGCCGTCTATCCCGTCGCGCGAGGGCTCGGCGTGGCCCTCGTGCCCGTCATCGCTTTCGCGGCTCTCGACGAGCGCGTCTCGTCCGTCGGCGCTCTCGGCATCGGGCTGGTGGCGGGCGGCATCGTCGCCGTCCAATTCGCCAGCGGCGCGCCGCCGTCCGCGCTCGCGGCTGGTCTTGGCTGGGCGGCGGCGACGAGCGTCGTCATCGCGGGGTATTCGCTCGTCGACAAGGCGGGCGTAGCGCGGATCCATCCGGTGCCGTACATGGCGCTGATGGAGGCCGGCACCGCTGTGTGCTTGCTGCCGGCGGCGCGGCGCCGCGTGGGAGCGCTCGACCGCGAGTGGCGTGCGCGGCCCCACTCGATCGTCGCCGTCGGCGCGATGAGCGCGCTCGCCTACCTGCTCGTGCTCTTCGCCTTCCAGCTTTCGAAGGTCGCGTACGTCGTGGCCTCGCGCGAGCTCTCGATCCCCTTCTCGGCGGTCATCGGGAGCCTCTGGCTCGGCGAGGGACGCCTCGGACCGCGGCTCGCCGCCGCCTCCGTCATCCTGGCGGGCGTGCTCTGCGTGGCTTTTGCGCGCTGATCAGCGGCGCCGAGCCGCGCACGCGGATTCCACGATCGTCTCGAGGTCCTGACGCTCAGGACGCCAAGCTTCAACGCAAGAGATCAGCGAGCGGGGCGAGCTTCTGGAGGCGTCTCGGAAGTCCTTGTCGTAGTTGGTGCCGAAGCGGGGACTCGAACCCCGACACCCTTGCGGGCACTAGACCCTGAATCTAGCGCGTCTGCCAATTCCGCCACTTCGGCGCCAAGTCTTTTCGAGGATGTGCGAGCCAGCCTGCGGGACCGGTTCACGACCGACCCTCCCTAACCGCCGGTAAGGCTATCACAGTCCGACCCTGGTCGCTGGCCACCGCCGGCTCCGTGCGCGTCAGCGCCTCCCGCAGATTTTTCGTCCACGATTCGGTAGCGGCGGTAGATGCTCGGCGTCTTGTGGCCCGAGCGCTTCGTGGCGACCGCCTGGCTGACGCCGGCACCTCGAAGTTCCGAACGGCCGAACGCCTCAAGTGGTGGAAGAGCAGGCCGGGCAAGCCCGCCGCTCCTAGCCAACCCGGAGCAGCTGGCGAGTGATCGCGCGCCCGCGACCCTCGCCCGCAACGTACCTGGGGTGAGGGAGGTCCAGAACTATCTGGCCGTGCGATCACGCGTCATGCCGTACGTGTACTGGGACACCGGGGGCCTCTCGGCCGAAACCGCGGCGCCGCCGGAGCTGCGCAAGGACCCCTGGGACCCACAGGACCCGGCCGCACGCCCCTAAGACGCCGCGGTCCGGGCGAGGGTCAACAGTCCTCCTGGTGCAGCTCGTTGGGGACGCGAGCCCGTCGCCTCGATGGGCAGCGGCGATCGATCGACCAGGAGACTTCGGGGACCGTGTAGCCTTCTGCCTTGCGGGCTCGTGCCATCACCCACGCGACCGATCTATCGGAATTCCCTGCAGTCGATGGGGAGCCGTTACTGTGAGTGGAGGCTCGTTCGGACCCTGAATCTAGCGCGCCTGCCAATTCCGCCACTTCGGCGCTAGTCGGCACGCGTATCATAGCGTCAAGCCCGCTCAAGGAGTCTGCCGTGGGGATCGAGAAGGTCGTCGCGACCAACCGGAAGGCCCGGCACGAGTTCGAGGTCCTCGAGACCTTCGAGGCTGGCCTCGTCCTGCGCGGGACCGAGGTGAAGTCCCTCCGGGAGGGCCAGGTCACGTTCAAGGACAGCTACGTCGCCGTCCAGAACGGCGAGGCGTGGCTCATCGGCTGCCACGTGAGCCCCTACCACCATGGGAGCGACGCCAACCACGATCCCGAGCGCCGCCGGAAGCTCCTCCTGCACTGGCGCGAGTTGCAACGGCTCGTGGGCAAGACGGCGGAGCGCGGATTGACGATCGTGCCTCTTCGTCTATACTTTAAGGAAGGGCGCGCGAAGCTCGAGATTGGGCTGGCGCGCGGGCGGAAGCTCCACGACAAGCGTGCCGTGCTCCGCGAGCGCGAGACGCGGCGCGAGATGGACAAGGCCATGCGGGCGCGTGTCCGGGGCTAGGACGCCGCCAGGGAGGATGGAACGGGGGCGACCGGTTTCGACGGGGACCAGTGAAGCACAGGCTGCATCCCGAGGTTTCTCTCCCCTCGTAAATAAGAGAGAACGGTATAGCTGCCAACACACAGCTAGCTCTGGCGGCCTAACACCCGCCGGCGTCCTCCAGGTTGCGCCATCAGGGCCTGGGTCAGGGCGTCATACTCTGATGGCTGGCTCCAAGCCTTGTCTCGGGGTGAGGGGCGAGACCTCTAGAGGCTGGCCGCCCGGAAATCCAGCCGGTTGGAGTGCCGGGTGGCGACAGCAGAAGAAAACCGGCTATTGATGTAGACGCCTGTCGCCGAGGGTTTCCGGACGCGGGTTCAATTCCCGCCGCCTCCACCAACCCATCGCCCCGCTCCGACTCGCGCTCGGGCGGGGCCTAGAAGAAGAGCGGCGTCACGCCCCGGGGTGCGCATCGGGTGGCGCGATCGTCTGGGAATCGTGACGAGCCGCCCGGAGCGCGCTGTCCGTTACGGCAGTCTGGCGCGGCTCGTCTCCTGCGGGCCGGATGAACCGCCCACGGTGACCGCCACGGCGCACCGGGTCACGGGGTGATCCGGTAGACGCGCCGAGCGTTCTCCCACAGCATCTTCTGCCGGACTGCCGGGTCCACCCCGCGGAACTGCTCCTCGATCGCCTTCGCGGAAAATGGCCAGGTCCCGTCCCGGTGCGGGTAGTCCGAACCCCACATGACGTTATCCGGGGCGATCCCCGCCATCGCTCGGACGCCGTGGAAGTCCTTCTGGAACGTCGCGTAGATCTGGCGCTTGAAGTACGCGCTCGGCGGCATCGGAAGCGCGAGATCGTCCGCGAGACGCTCCTCGTAGGTGTCGTCCAGGCGCTCGAGGATGTAGGGGAGCCAGCCGATCCCGCTCTCGCCCAGCACGAGCCTGAGGCGCGGGTGACGCTCGCAGACGCCGGACAGGATCACCGAGGCGAGGATCTCGTCCATCTGCATCGGGGCGACGACGGTCCACGCCCCGATCACCGCCGGGTGCCGCACGCCCTTGATCTCGTAGCCTACCGTCGCCCCGCCGCCCTCGAAGACGTGGAACGAGACCACGAGGTCCGTCTCCTCGGCGGCGGACCAGAGCGGCTCCCACATCTCATGCCACACGGGCATCGCCGAGCCCCACGGGACAAACACCGCGCCCCGCAACCCGAGCCGGGCGCAGCGGCGAACCTCGTCGGCCGCGGGCGCCCCGTCGTGGTTGGGGAGACAGCCGAGGCCGAAGAAGCGGCCCGGCATCGTCTGGTTGAAGTCGGCGACGTACTCGTTATACGCGCGGTAGACCGCGACGAGCAGGTCGGGGTCGGTGATCCCCTTGCGGCCGAAGAGCCCGCGCGAGATGCCGATGATGCCGTAGATGACCTCGGCCTCGACGCCGTCCCGGTCCTGGTCCGCCCGGCGCTGGGCCGAGTTCGACGGGCGCGTCTCGCGGCCCGACGCGAATCCGGCCTCGGTGAGGACCCGCCCGCGCCGGCCGCCCGTGACGCCGGGTCCGTAGACGCCGTAGGGAGCGAGCACGTCGTCGCCCGACACCCAGACCCGCCCCCCGTCGCGCTCGACGACGTGGGGCACGCGCGCGCCCCAGGAGGCGGGCATCCGTGACGCGAAGGTGTCGGGGGGGAGATAGATGAGATCCATGTGGCTGTCGGCGGACATCACCTTGGTCGCCATGCCGTTCCTCACGTCCGGGGATTGAGTGGGCCGCGTCGCCCGCCCGTTCTAGCTCTAGCAGGCGGCGGCGCCCTTTGCAATCGGGGCTCGATTAAGCTCCGGCCGCGCGCGGGGCCGTTGCTAGAATACCCGGTGCCATGCGGATCCTCGCGTGTGTCATCGCGCTGGTGGCCGGCGTCGTTCTCGGCCCGCTCGTCGTGGCCGGAGCCGAAATTCCGCTGATTACCCATGACGGACGCCCCTACGTCCCGCTCGACCAGGTCGCCGCGGCGCTGCGGGTCAGGCGGGACTGGACGAGCGCCAGTGCGCGGGCGCGGCTCGTCCTCGGGCGGCAGCGCGTCGTGGTCACACGCAACCGGGCGCTGGTGGAGGTCAACGGGACCACGCTCCGGCTGTCGGCGCCCGCGGTGGTGACGCCGGGCGGGTGGCTCGTCCCCGAGGAGTTCCTGTCGAAGGTGGTTCCGAGGATCGCGCCCCGGGCCCGCCTCGTCGCCGCGCGCACGGCCGCTCCACCCCGCCCGACCATCGTCGCCGTCGCGGCCACGCGCGAGGCGGCGGTCACGGATCTGCGCGTGCGCTCCTACCCGTCGTTCACCCGCGTCGTGATCGAGGCCGACGCGCCCTTCACCTACCGGATCGAGCGGGTCCGGGACGGCGTGCTGGTGCGGCTCGAGGGGCTCGTGCTGCAATCGCCCCGTGTCGAGCAGGTGCACGACGGCCAGGTGGGGGAACTTCGGCTCGAGGCGGCCGGCGGCTCGACGACGGCGACCGTCACGCTCGAGGGGGAGGTCGCCGACGTCCGCGAGATCACTCTCGTCGACCCGTTCCGGCTGGTGCTCGACTTCGCCCGCCCGGCCGAGCGCGAGGGCCGCCGGCCGGAGGCCCCGATGCTGCGCCAGATCGTGCTCGACGCCGGCCACGGCGGCCACGACGCCGGCGCGATCGGCCCGACCGGGCTTCTGGAGAAGGACCTCGTCCTCGATATCACGTTCCGGGTGGCCCGCCTGTGCGAGCAGCGCCTCGGGATCAAGGCGAGCCTCTCGCGCAGCGGCGACTACTTCGTCCCGCTCGCCGATCGCACCAGCTTCGCCAACCGCCAGCGCGCGGACCTCTTCGTGTCGATCCACGCCAACGCCCAACGCGATCTGAGCGCGGCCGGCGTGGAGACGTACTTCCTCTCGTCGGAGGCGACCGACATCGCGGCGCGGCAGGTCGCGGCGAAGGAGAACAGCGTCATCGAGCTCGAGTCGCCGGTCGCGCGACAGAAGCTGGACGTCCTCAAGACGATCCTCTGGGACCTGGCCCAGTCCGAGTTCCTCGCGGAGTCGTCGAACCTGGCCGAGATCATCCAGGACTCGATGACTGAGGCGCTCCACATCCCGAACCGCGGCGTCAAGCAGGCCGGCTTTTATGTGCTGGGCGGCGCGGCGATGCCGGCGGTGCTGATCGAGATCGGCTTCGTCACGAACCCGAAGGAGGAGCGCCGGTTGAGGGACGGCCGCTACCGGGACGAGATCGCGCGCGCGATCTTCGCGGGGATCGCGGAGTACAAGAAGCGCTATGATCAACGCATGCGCGCGTCGATCGGTGACTAGGAAGGCGCGATGAGCGCGGCCGGCGACCTGAAGGTGCGGCACGACGGGCGGCGTCCGGACCAGCTCCGGCCGATCACGATCACGCGCGACTTTCTGCGCCATCCGGAGGGCTCGGTCCTCGTCGAGTTCGGCGACACCAAGGTCATCTGCGCGGCCTCGCTGGAGGACAAGGTCCCGCCGTTTCTCAAGGGCCAGGGTCAGGGCTGGGTGACGGCCGAGTACGCGATGCTGCCACGCTCCACGACCACGCGCACGCCGCGCGACAACCGCGGCCCGAGCGGGCGCTCGCAGGAGATCCAGCGCCTGGTCGGGCGGGCGCTCCGCGCCGTGGTGGAGCGCGCGAAGCTCGGCGAGCGCACGTTCTGGGTGGACTGCGATGTCATCCAGGCCGACGGGGGGACGCGGACGGCCGCGATCACGGGCGCCTACGTGGCGCTCGCGGACGCGCTCGGCCGGCTCGTGGCCGCCAACCTGCTGCCGGGGATGCCGCTCCGCGACCTGGTGGCGGCGGTCAGCGTCGGGGTCGTCCATGGGGCGGCGGTCCTCGACCTCGACTATGCCGAGGACTCCTCCGCCGAGGTCGACATGAACATCGTGATGACCGGCGGCGGAGAGTTCGTCGAGGTGCAGGGGACGGCCGAGCACATGCCGTTCCGGCGCGAGCAGCTCGACGCCCTGCTGGCTCTCGCCGCGCGCGGCATCGCGCAGCTCGTCGAGCTGCAGCGGCGAGCCCTCGCGGCGCGCGGGGAGCGTAGCTTCACGCTCTGAGCCGCCGCCTCGTCGTCGCCACGCTGAACGCCGCCAAGGGGCGCGAGCTCGTCGAGGCTCTGGCGCACCTCCCCTTCGAGGTCGTCCTGCTCGGTGATCTTCCTGGCGCGTCCCTGCCGCCCGAGGGCGAGCACTCGTACGTCGAGAATGCCCTCGCCAAGGTGCGGTCCGCCGCGCTCCTGGCCGATGCCGTGGCGCTCGCGGACGATTCCGGCCTCGAGGTCGACGCGCTCGGGGGCCTGCCCGGCGTGACGTCGGCGCGGTTCGGCGGCGAGCACCTCACGGACGCGGAGCGCTGCGCCCTCGTCCTCGCGCGCATCCGCGGGGCGGCCCCCGGGGGCCGGATGGCCCGCTTCCGCTGCGTCATCGCGCTGGCGGACCCCACGGGGCGGGAGGCGACCGTCGAGGGGACGGTCGAGGGACGGATCGCGGAGGCCGCGCGCGGCACCGGCGGGTTTGGCTACGACCCGATCTTCGTCTATCCGCCGCTCGCGCGCACCTTCGCCGAGCTGCCGCCCGCGGTGAAGGCCGAGGTGAGCCACCGCGCCGTCGCGCTCCGCAAGGCCACGGACCGGCTCGCGCGCTGGTGATATACTCCGAGCGGTTCCGGTCCAGTGGCCTCGGGGTGTGGCGCAGCCCGGTAGCGCACCTGCTTTGGGAGCAGGGGGCCGGAGGTTCAAATCCTCTCACCCCGACCAGCGACCGGCGAGACCGGGAGCGTCGTTAGCTCGACATGGGGAGGTGCGGGCCGCGGCATGCGCAGGGCCTCTCTCGCCGCGGTCACGTGCACGGTCATCATGCTCGTCGCTCCCCCCGCGCGCGCGTACATGTGTCCGGTGGTCATCAAGCAGGCCGAAGAGCTGATCGCCAGGGCTGAGCGTGGCAAGACGACACCGGAATCGGAGGCGCTCCTCGAGGACGCGCGCAAGCTCGTCAGGGAAGCGCGGGTCAACCACGAGAACGCTAAGTCGAAGAAGGATCACGACGACGCCATCCGGAAGGCACGGACGGCGTTCGGGCTCGCCGAGGAGGCCCTGAAGCTCCAGGCGCCGTAGCGCGCCGCCGGATCGGCCCGGCGAGCGTAGGGATCGAGAGGAGATCAGTCGTGCGGAGACAGCCGCTGTTCACGGGAGTGGCGCTCCTGGTCTTGGTGCTCCCCGTCGCCGCCGCCGACCCACCGGAAGCAGAGCGGGCGCGCGCCGCGGCCGCGCAGGTACTGGAGCAGACGAAGTCGGTGCTCCAGAGCGCGTTGAGCGGCGGACAGCCGGCGGCGGCGCTGCGCGTCTGTGCCTCGGTGGCGGGAGACATCGCCCGCAAGCACGAGCAGCAGGGCTGGCGGGTGCGCCGCGTGAGCGACAGGGTCCGGAACCCTGCGGACACCCCCGACGCCTACGAGCGCGACGTGCTCCGCGCCTGGCAGGAGGAGAAGATGGCCGGGCGCCTGGCCCCGACCACCGAGCGCCAGGAGACCGTGACCGAAGCCGGCCAGAGCTATCTCCGGTATATGAAGCCGATCTTCATCGCGGCGCCAGTCTGCCTGCAGTGCCACGGCGAGCCCGCGAAGCTCGCGCCGGGGGTCGCCGAGGCGCTGAAGGAGCTCTATCCAGACGATCAGGCCACGGGCTACTCTCTCGGCGACCTCCGAGGCGCGATCAGCGTTCGGATCCCGCTCGAGGCCCCGCGCTAGGTCACGCCACGCCGCTCTAGGAGACTCCGACACTCACCGACCACAGGCCCGCCGAGCCCCTGACGAGGGGACTCCGATTTCCTGGGGCTACGGAGCGGTCTGCCGTCACCGCGAGGCGCCCAGTTCCCAGATTGCATGCGTGATCGGGTTTCGGTGATACCCTGAGATTGACGCCGCGAGCGGCGATGATCCGGCCGCGCCGGCGGGGGCGGACAATGCAGTCACAGGTCGTCTTCGACGAGCGGGTCGCGATGCGGCTGTTGAAGTACGCGCGGATGGTCGTCGCCCGCGGCTACATTCACAACACCCTCGGCAACATCGCGATCCGCGTCGCCCATCCGACGTTCGCGGACGGCGTCGTCTACACGAAGCCGGCGGAGATCTCCCTCGAGGAGATGGCGCTCGAGGACGTCGTGATCACCGACGTGCCGACGGGCGCGCTCCTCCACGGGGGCAAGATGACCAGCGTCGGCCATCAGCTGAACCGGGAGATCTTTCGCCTTCGCCCCGACGTCAACGGCGTCATCCACGTCCATCACGACGAGGTCATCGCGCTCTTCGCGTCGGGCGCCGTCAAGGAGCTCAAGGTCATGTCGCTCGAGTTTCCGTCCGTCATGGCCAAGCCGCCCTACCGCCTGCCCTCGCAGGTCGACGTGGAGCTGGACGTCGGCCCCCTCAAGGACTTCATCGCGAATACGAACGCGATCCTGATGGAGAACCACGGCGTCACGACGCTCGGGCGGACCGTCTCCGAGGCCTACCACCGGCTCAACACGCTGACGGCGGAGGTGCGACGGACCATCGTGGCCGAGCAGCTCGCCGCCCTGAAGGGAAGCGACGTCCGCTATCTCGACCAGGACTCCGTGGACCGACTCCACCGGTCCGCCGATCGCGTGATCTACCCGTCGCGCTCGCAGGCCCCGGGAGCCCCGGCGGGGAACGCCTGATGCGTCGCCGGCATCACCCTGCTCGTTGCCGGCCTCGGCCGCCCTCGGCGGCCCGGTCGGGAGGTCACCGCCGGGGGCGGCCGACCGAGAGTCCCAGGAGTTCCTGGCGCAGCGCCGCGTCGGCGCGCAGCTCCGCCGCCGGCCCCTGGTAGCGGATCCGTCCCTTCTCGAGGACGTAAACGCGGTCGGCGAGGGCGACGGAGAAGCTCACGTTCTGCTCGGCGAGAAGAATCGTCAGGCCCTGGCGCTTCAGCCTCAGGATCTGGTCGGCGAGGTGATCGACGACGAGCGGCGCGAGCCCCTCCGACGGCTCGTCGAGGAGCAGCAGTTCGGGGCTCCCCATGAGCGTGCGGGCGATGGTGAGCATCTGCTGCTCCCCGCCGGACAGGTACCCGCCTCGACGGTCGGCCAGCTCCCGGAGCGGGGGGAAGACGTCGTACACTCGCTCGACCGTCCAGCCCGGGGCCTCGCGGCCGCCGCGCGCCGCCACGTCGAGGTTCTCCGCCACGGTGAGGTCGGCGAAGATCCGCCGGTCTTCGGGCACGAAGCCGATGCCGGCGCGCGCCACGCGGTACGGCGGCCAGCCCGCGATGTCGCGGCCCTTCCAGAGAACGCGACCCGCGGACGGCGGCGTCAGCCCCATGACGCTGCGGATGGTCGTGGTCTTCCCGACACCGTTCCGGCCGAGCAGGCACACGCACTCGCCCGCGTCGACCGCCAGCGACACGCCGAAGAGGACGCGGGAGAGCCCGTAGGCGGCGTGGACGTCCCGCAGCTCGAGGATCACGGGGCCCGCTCGCCCAGGTAGACGCGCTTCACCGCGGGGTCCGCCCGGACCTCGGCGGGCGAGCCCTCGGCGATGACGTGCCCCTGATGGAGGACGGTGATCTTCTGCGCGATCGCGAAGACGACCTCCATGTCGTGCTCGGTGAAGAGCAGGGTGAGGCCCCGGTCGCGGGTGATCCGCTCGATGAGCGCGATGGTCTCGTGGGTCTCGGTCGCCGACATCCCCGCGGTGGGCTCGTCGAGCAGCAGGAGCTCGGGCTCGCTCGCGAGCGCGATCCCCAGTTCGAGCTGCTTCTGGCCGCCGTGCGAGAGGAAACCGCTGACTTCGTGCGCCTTGTCGACGAGCCCGATCGAGGTCAGGATCGCGTCCGTCTCGTCGCGGTAGAACCGGTCGACCCTGGAGTAGAGGTTCAGCGCGTGGCGGTGATGGGCGAGGAATGCCGCCTGGACATTCTGGAAGACGGTCAGCCGCGGGAAGATGTTCGTGCGCTGGAATGACCGTGCGACCCCCAGCCGGCAGATCTCGTGCGGGGGGAGACCGGTGATGTCCCGCCCCTTCAGCACGACCGACCCCGAGTCGGGCCGGAGGTGGCCGGTGATGAGATTGAAGAAGGTCGTTTTGCCGGCGCCGTTCGGCCCGATCGTGGCGCAGATCGAGCGCTGGGGCACGACGAGCGTGACCCCGGCGACCGCCTGGAAGCCGGCGAACGCCTTGCGGACGCCGCGGACCTCAAGCACGCCGCATCCGTTCGAGCCGGCGGACCAGGCCCCCCAGGGCGCCCACGACGCCGCCAGGGAAGAGGAAGAGCAGGGTGATCAGGAGGCTCCCCAGGACGAACGGCCAGTATTCCGTGTACGACGTGATCTCTTGGTTGAGGATGATCAGGATCAGGGCGCCGATCGCGGGTCCGTAGAAGGACCCCATGCCACCGAGGATCGTCATGATGAGCACGTCCGAGGACTTCGGCCAGTACGCGAAGTCGGGGAAGACGCCGCGGTTGAAGATCCCGAAGAGGCCGCCCGCGATCCCCGCGAAGAGCCCGGCGATGATGAACGCGATCAGCTCGTGGCGCCGCACGTCGACGCCGATGAACTCGGTGCGCTCGGGGTTCTCCCGGATCGTCGTCAAGAGCCGCCCGAACGGCGATCGCACCACCCGGCGCAGGACCCACAGGCACGCCGCGACGAGCACCACCGTCAGCATGTAGAAGTGGTCGCTCGTCCGGTAGCCGGCGAGCCCGGGCACCCACGCGGCGGCGCTCAGGTCGGGATAGGGGACGTCGGACATCCCCTGCTCGCCGCCGGTGACCGAGTTCCACTTGAAACAGACCGCCCACACGATCTGGGCGAAGGCGAGGGTGAGCATCGCGAAATAGATCTTCGTCAGCCGCACGCAGAAGAAGCCGAAGAGCGCCGCGAAGGCGGCCGCGAGCAGCCCCGCCGCGGGCAGCGCGACGGAGAAGGGGACGGCGTGGACCTTCATGAGAATGCCGCAGGCGTAGGCGCCGATCCCGAAGTACGCCGCGTGGCCGAACGACACCAGCCCGCCGTAGCCCAAGAGGAGGTTCAGGCTCACGGCGAAGAGGGCCATGATCGCGATGTCGGTGGCCACGAACGTGTAGAATCGCGAGCCGATCGCCGGCACGAACAGCGCGGCGACCGCCACGAGCAGGCCCCAGGGGACGCGCGCGAGCCGTCGGCGGGCGGCCACCGGTCACGTCCCCAGCGGCTGGCCGAGCAGGCCCCAGGGGCGGACGATGAGCACGACCGCCATGAGCGCGAACACCGAGAAGATCGAAAACGCCGGGACGATCAGGATGCCGAACGCCAGCACCTGCCCGTAGATCACGGCGCCGAGGAAGGTGCCCCAGAACGACCCGAGGCCGCCGATGACGACGACGATGAAGGCCTCCACGATGATCTCGACGTCCATGCCGGGGACGATCGCCCGGACCGGCGTGACGAGGGCGCCCCCGAGGCCGCCCAGGAACGAGCCGAGCATGAAGACGCCCGTGTAGAGCCAGCTCACGTTGACGCCGAGCGCGCCCAGCATCTCGCGGTCGAGGGCCGCCGCCCGGATGACCCGGCCGGCGCGGGTCCGGTTGAGCAGGAGCCACAGGCCGAGCGCGATCGTCGGGCCGAGCAGCAGGATGAAGAGGTTGTAGTGCGGAAGCATGGTGCCGAACATCCGGGACGCACCCGTGAGCCCCGGCGGTCGGGAGAGAGACAGCTGCTGGGTGCCCCACGCCTTCTTGGCGGCGTCGGAGGCGATCAGGACGAGCCCGTAGGTGAAGAGGAGCTGGTAGAGTTCGTCCTTGCCGTAGAGGTGCCGCAGCAGCAGGCGCTCGACGAGACCGCCCACGATCGCGATGCTCAGGGCGGCGCCGAGCACGGCCCACCAGAAGCGGCCCGGCCCCATGCCCCCCCAGCGGACGAACTGGAACGCCAGGTAGGCGCCCAGCATGTAGAACGAGCCGTGGGCGAAGTTCAGGACGCGGAGCACGCCGAAGATCAGCGAGAGGCCGGAGGCGATGAGGAAGAGAAACATCGCCGCCGTGAGCCCGCTCAGCGATTGCGCCAGCAGGAACGAGAGGTCGGGCATGGACTCGGGAGGGGGCGGGACGGCCCCCTCCCGCGGGTCGCCTAGTCCATGAAGCGCGACGGATCGATGTACGTGGGCGGCTTCATCACGGCGAAGCCGATCGCGGGATCCAGCGTCATCTTGCCGTAGAGCTGACCACGGTCGGCCTGATGGTCCTTCTCCCGGAGCGTTTGCCGGCCGATCGGCGTGTCGATGGTCAGGCCGAGCAGGGCCTTCGCCACCTTCTCGCTGTCGGTGCTGCCGGCCTTCTTGATCGCCTCGACCAGGAACTGCATGCCGGTGTAGCCCTGGATCGCCCATGACGACGGATGCGGGTCCTTGAGGTACTTCGACAGCCGCTCCGCGTAGTCCCGGTGGGCCGGGGACGGGTGCCAGTAGAAGGCGTCGTAGGCGTTGCCCCAGATGCCGAACGGGTAGTCGCTGCCCATCGTCTTGGCGGTCTCGGGGGAGCCCGCCTCGCCGACGGCGATGACGTTCAGCTTGACCGCCTCGAAGAGGCCGAGGGGCTTGGCCTGCTTGGCGAACGTCACGAAGAAGCCGCCCCAGAGGGACGAGAAGACGGCGTCGGGCTTCTTCCCCATCATGGCGTTGATGAAGGGGGTGTAGTCCGACTCGCCGAGCTTCGGCCACTCCTGGTCGACGATCTCGACACCCGGCTTGATCTTCTTGATCCAGCTCACGAAGGCCCGCGTCACGTCCTGCCCGTACGCGTAGTCGGGGCTGATCGTCGCGATCTGCCTGACGTTCCACTTCGCGACGACTTCCGCCGCGCTTCGACCCTCGACGGTCGTGTTGGCGGCGACGCGGAAGACGTACGGGTGCAGCTTGTCGGGGGCGGTGAGCTGATCCGTCTTGGGGATCGGCGCGATGAACACGATCTTGTTTTCCTTCGCCACGACGGACACCGCCGGACCCTCGGCCGACGTCACCGTGCCGACGAGGAAGTCGACGTTGTCCTTCAAGATGAGCTCGCGGGCGACGCGGACGGCCTCGTCGGCGTTGCCCTTGGTGTCGCGCACGACCAGCTCGATCGGTCGCCCGAGCACGCCCCCGGCGGCATTGACCTCGTCGACGTACATCTGAGCGCCCTTCATCGCGGGCTCGCCGAAGAGCGCTCCTCCCCCGGAGAGGATGATCGGGAACCCGACTTTGATTGGCTCGGCCCGAGCGAAGGACGGAAGCAGCAGGGCGACGGCGGCCGTGAGCGTCACGAGGAAGGCGCGTCTCAGCATGTACTGCCTCCTATGATCGAGAGTGTGGTCGCCAGACCGCCCGGCTCCCCCGTGCCCAGGGCCGCGCGGGGCCGGCCTCCCGTGGCGGCCGGGGGAGGCGTCGTCGGCTGGAGGCCCCGGCCGGTCGTCCCGAGGGCCCGGGACCGCTGTGGAGCGAGGCGCTCGCTTCCCCCGGGCCGTCTACCATCCCCGCATCCCTCGTGTCAACGTGAAACGGCGGCGCGATCTCGGGCGGCCGACCGCGGGAGGTCTGGCAGGGCGCCCGTCACAGGGCGAGGGGCAAGCGGGAGGCGACGAGCGAGGGGTCCTGCCGCCAGGCCTCGCTCGTGTCGACGTAGAGCTCGATGCCGTTGCCGTCGGGGTCGTTGACGTAGAGAGAACACGAGACCTTGTGGTCGGCCGTACGCTGGATCGTGATCCCGTGCGCGTCCAGTCGCGCCTTCATCGCCCGCAGGTCGTCCAGCGTGTCGCCGACGTTGAAGGCGACGTGGAAGAGGCCGACGCCCTTGGGGTCGGCGCCGGGCGCGTCCTCGCCCACCTCGAGAATCGCGAGGTCGTGGTGCCGGCCGAGCGTGAAGAAGGTCATCCGCAACTCGTCCGACCGGGCGGCGACGGGCAGGCCGAGGACGTCGTGGTAGAACGCCTCGGCGCGGCCGCGGTTGCGAACCTTCAGGACGGCGTGACCGAGGAAGCGAACTGGCATAGGGTCCTCCATCGCCGAGTCGATGCCCTCGGCGTCCGTGCGAGGCTCCCGGGCTCCGCCCGTCCGGTCGGGAGGTCGGGGTCGCGTGTGCGCGCCGACGTCAGATCGAGAAGCGGGACCTGAACACCCGACGAATCAGATACGGATTGGCGCCGAGATGATAGAGGCTCGTGATGTCTCCCGCCGTGAGCGCCGCCCGCTCGGCCGCGCTGAGGTCATGACCGACGAGGTCGTCGTCGGTGAGCCGCGCCGCCGTCGCGTGCTGGCGGGCGAGCGCGGTCAGGATCTTGTTGAGGGTGTAGGAAGCCCTGATCATGGATGCACCCACACGGTCGCGCAGCCGGTGATCCACTCCGGGACGGGCTCGTAGGCGAGCACCTCGCCCTTCCAGCCGGGGACGGCGCCGAGCAGCGCGAGCCAGTTGCGGATCTCCTGGCCCCCGTTGCCGCCGTCGCGTTCGATTTCCGCCTCCGTGAGGCGGGTGAGCGCCTCGGCGTCGGCGCGGGCGACGTGGTCCAGCACGCGGTGGTCAAACTCGGGGTTGATCCGCCCCGTCTCGGGCGTGCCGACCCAGTGCGAGATTCCCCCGGTGGCGAGGAGGGCGATACGCTCCGTGGCCGGCCGGGACCGGATGAACGCCCCCACGAACGCGCCCATCTCGTGGCAGCGCCGTGGGGTCGGCAGCGGGGGCGCCCCGCAGTTGGTGTAGACCGGCGAGACCGGGATCGTGCCGTCCGGCGTCAGGAAGTACAGCGGGACGGCCAGCTCGTCCCAGCTCTCGATTTCGTGGGAGTAGGCGAAGTCGAAGCCCGCGGCGAGGCCGCTCTCGAGGAGCGCCATGCCCCATTCGGGGGCGCCCGGCACCTTTCGAGGCGGGATCCGCATGAGCCGGGCGCCGCCCGCGCTCGGCGCGTCGTAGTCTTTGGCCACGCCGACGCAGAAGGCGGGCATGTTGCTGTAGGGGAAGTTCTGGAGATGGTCGTTCACGAACATGACCAGGAGGTCGGGGCGCGCCACGGCGAGCCGCCGGCGGAGCGCGTGGAAGCCGTCGTACAGCCGGTCCCGCTGCTCGGGCCTCGACACCTCCGGTTTTCCCGTGATCATGGGGGCGTGGGACGTCAGTGCCGCTAGAACGACCTCGGCCATCGGGACCCTCCACCTTAGGTCCGGCCCACTTCATCACCCTGCCCGGCCCGTGTCAAGATCGGGCGAGCGCCTCGCCAACGAGGCCGGTGGAGGGACGTCGCGGCGCTGACAGGCGCGCCTCGGCTGGCGTCCGCCCGATCGCAGAGGATACAGTAGGGCGGCCGACGCATCTCTAACGACATGGGGGGTCTCGATGCTTGCGATGTGGGTGAAGGTGCGCGTCAAGCCCCAGCTGCGCCAGCGCTTTCTCGAGGCGATCGAGGTGGACGCGCTTGCGTCCGAACGGGACGAGGCGGGCTGCCTCCGGTTCAACGTCCTCCAGGACGGGCGCGACGAGAACGTCTACTACTTCTACGAGGTCTACGACGATCAGGCCGCGCTGGAAGCCCATCGGACGATGCCGCACTACGCGGTCTGGCGCGCCGCGGCCGACACGCTGGACGGGCCGGCGGAGGCGACCGCCTGTCAGACCGTCTTCCCGGCCGCCCGCGCGTACTGGGCCAAGCCCCGAGGGGAGCCCCGGCGATGAAGGCGATCCGCGTCTCGGAGTACGGCGGCCCGTCCGTCTTGAAGCTGGTGGAGGTCCCCGCGCCCCAGCCCGGTCCCAACCAGGTGCTCATCCGCAACCACGCCGTCGGCGTGAACCCGGTGGACACCTATCTGCGCGCGAACGTCGACAACCGCGGGCCGAAGCTGCCCTACACGCCCGGCTCCGACGCGGCAGGAGTCGTGGAAGCGGTCGGCTCCGGCGTCACCGACCTGAAGGCCGCCGATCGCGTCTACGTGGGCGGCACCCTCACCGGCGCCTACGCCGAGCTCTGCCTCTGCGAGCGCTCTCAGGTCCACCCGCTGCCCCCCAACGTGGCCCCCGCCCAGGGCGCGGCGCTGAACATCCCGTACGCCACCGCCTACCACGCGCTCTTCAATCGCGCCCACGCCGAGGCCGGTGAGACCGTCTTCGTCCACGGCGCGAGCGGGGGGGTCGGCATCGCGGCGGTCCAGCTCGCGCGGGCGCGCGGCCTCACCGTGATCGGCACCGCGGGGACCGACCGCGGCCGGCGGCTCGTGCTCGCGCAGGGGGCCCACCACGCCCTCGACCACACCGCGCCCGACTACCTCGACGAGCTGACGCGCCTCACCGGCGGGCGGGGTCCGGACATCGTCCTCGAGATGCTCGCGAACGCGAACCTCCAGAAGGACCTCGGGATCGTCGCCCTGCGCGGACGGATCGTCGTGATCGGCAACCGCGGCCCGGTCGAGATCAACGCCCGGCTCGCCATGAACAAGGACGCCGCAATCCTCGGCATGGCGCTCTTCCACTCGACGCCGGCCCAGCTCGCCGGAATCCACGCCACCCTCGTGGAGGGGCTGCGGACCGGGACGCTGCGCCCGGTCGTCGGCCGGGAGCTGCCGCTCGCCGAGGCTCCGCGCGCCCACGAGGCCGTGATGGAGCCGGGCCATTACGGCAAGATCGTGCTGGTCCCGTAGGTCGGGGGAGACGGCGCGCCCGGGCCAGATCGACGAGCCCAGGGCGCTCGCCGCGTGGCGGGGGATCATGGGTCACCCCCGGGCGGGCGGGACGCGCTAGTCGGTCGGCACGAAGATGCAGTGGCGGAGCTTGCCGTCGACCGCCTTCGAGAGGTGCCCCTTGCCCGTCGTGTCCTCGACCAGGATCACCTCGCCCGCGCCGATGACGCGGCTCTCCCCGTCACTGGCGGTGATCCGGACGCCGGCATCGAGATTGATGATGTACTGGCGGCGGGGCGCCGGATGCCAGTCGAGGTCGTAGGTGGGCGGCACCTGGCGGAAGATGATCCCGGCGGCGGGGAAGCGCCGGGAGAGCTTGCCCCCGTGTCCTTCTTCGACCCACTCGACCTGGATGTCCCGGAAGTGTGTCTGGCCGCTCGCGTCGGCGTACAGGTTGTGGATGCGCATGGGAGCTCCTGTGGGGGCACGCCTCACCGGCTGACGACGCGGGTCTTCTGGACGCCGAGCCCGGTGATGCCCATTTCGACCAGGTCGCCGGGCTCAAGGTAGCGCGGCGGCTTCATCCCGTGGGCGACGCCCGCCGGCGTCCCCGTCGAGAGGATGTCGCCCGCGCGCAGCGACATGAAGCGGCTGACATAAGCCACGAGGTGACGGACGCCGAAGATCATGTTCGCCGTCTTGCCGCGCTGGCGCGCTTCGCCGTTGACGGTCGTCCAGAGCTCGAGCGCCTGGGGGTCCCTCACCTCGTCGGCGGTGGCGAGCCACGGCCCGATCGGCGCGAAGGTGTCGGCGCTCTTGCCTTTGGTGGTCGTCCCACCGTGCTCCATCTGGAACGCGCGCTCGGAGACGTCGTCCACGACACAGTAGGCGGCGATGTGCCCGAGCGCGTCCGCCTCTCTGACGTTGCGCGCGTCCCGCCCGATCACAGCGCCGAGCTCGACCTCGTAGTCGAGCTTCACGGCGTCGCGCGGCCGGACGATCGTGTCGCCGGGGCCGGTGATGGCGCTCGTGGCCTTGAGGAAGAGGAGCGGTTCCGCCGGGAGCGGCAGGCCGACCTCGTGGGCGTGGTCCGTGTAGTTGAGACCGATGCAGACGATCTTGCCGACGCCGGAGACCGGGCAGCCGAGCCGGGGCCGGCCCCGAACCACCGGAAGCCTCGACGGCTTGACCGCGCGCAGGCGCTTGAGACCGGCCGGCGAGAGGACATCGGGCGTGATGTCTCGCACCACGCGCGACAGGTCGCGCAGGGTGCCGTCCGCGTCGATGAGGCCGGGCTTCTCGGCCCCGGCGCGTCCGTAGCGTACGAGCTGCATGGGCAGGGTCTCAGTCGATCCTGAAGATCAGGTCGGGCGTGAGCTCGGCGATCCTGGTGCGCCCGCAGAGGCCCAGCGTCGTGCGGACCTCCTCGCGCAGGATCTCGAGGGCGCGGGCGACGCCCGCGCCGCCGTCGGCGCCGAGGCCCCAGAGGACCGTCCGGCCCACCGCGACCGCCGTCGCCCCCCGTGCCATTCCCTTCACGACGTCGGTTCCGCGCGAGAAGCCGCCGTCGATCACGATCTCCGCGGCGCCGGCCACGGCGTCGACGATCGGCGGGAGGGCGTCGATGGTCGACTGCGTGTGGTCGAGCTGGCGGCCTCCGTGGTTGGAGACCCAGATGAGCCGCACGCCCATGTCCACCGCGCGGCGGGCGTCGCGAACCGTCATGATTCCCTTGATCCCGACCGGCAGCCGCGTCGTCTTCAAGAGCCACTCGACATCCGCCCAGGTGAGGCGGGCCTGGTACTCGGGGTTCGGCCCGCGCGGGTTGGGGGCGATCTCCATCGCCTTCCGCGGGCTAAAGCGCGCGAGGATGTCGCGCTCGCGGCGGCCGTAGAGCTGGACGTCGACGGTGAGGACGATTGCCTGGTAGCCGGAGGCTTCCACGCGCCCGAGCAGCTCGCTCACCCAGCCGCGGTCGCCGTGGTGGTAGAGCTGGAACATCTGCGGCCCGGCGCCGGCCTTGGCGACCTGCTCGACCGGCCAGCCCGTGGAGCCGCTCACCCAGAGGAGGGTACCCGCCTGCGCCGTCCCCCGCGCCATCTCCAGGTCGCCCTCGGGATGGAAGAGGACCAGGCCGCCCATGGGCGCGACCGTCACCGGCCACGCCAGCGGCACGCCGAGAAGGCTCGTGCGGAGGTCGATCTGGCGCACGTCGACGAGGACGTTCTGCTGGATGGCGAGGCGGTCCAGATGGCGGCGGTTGCGGCGGCGGGTCGTCTCCGTCTCCGCCCCGCCGGCGCCGAAGTTCCAGACCGCGCGGGGCAGGCGCCGCCGGGCGGCCTGGCGGATCTCGGGGAGCGTCACGAAGCGCGGGGGTGCCGGCGGCTCGGTCATGGAGTCGTACTATACGACACGCCGGCCGGACGCCATCGCCCGCGTCACGCCGGCTGAAGAGGTCACCATGCCGACCGGCATCCTCGACGGCGACCTCGAGGCGATCCGGATCGGTCACGGGTGACGGTCGTCCTCGGGCGGACGAGGACCTGCCGCCGCTCCCGATGTTGGTACCGGGCGCCCCCGGAGCCGGGGCCGTCGTCGGAGCCGGCTACGCGGCGCCCGGCGTGATGACGGTCTTGGCGCCCCTCCCGGCCGCGGCGTGGGCGAAGGCCTCGGCGACTCGTTCCAGCGGAAAGCTCGCGGTGACGAGCCGCTTCACGCCGAGCCCGGGCATGAGGGCGAGCGCGCGGCGAAAGGCGGTGCCGCGGCCGAACGCGCCCCCGAGCCTCAGCTCGCGGTAGTGGATGTCCCAGAGGTCGAGCGGGAGCCGACTCGTGTGCGGGCTCACGCCGACGAGCTGGACGACGCCGGTCGGCTTGGCGAGAGCCAGGGCCTCGGCCACCAGCTCGGGCTTCCCCACGGCCTCGCAGACGAGGTCCGCCCCGCGGCCGCGCGTGAGCGCCGTCACCCGCTCGCGCAGGCTCTCCCGCGCGGGATCGACGACGACGCTCGCCCCGAGCCGCCGGGCGATCCGGCGGCGCTCCTCGAGCGGGTCGGACAGGATGAGGTGCCGCGCCCGCCGCCGACGGGCGAGCACGAGGGTGAGGAGCCCCATGATGCCTCCGCCGATGACGACCACCGTCGCCCCGCGCGGCACGGGGAACATCTCGAGGCCGGCCAGACAGCAGGCGGCGGGCTCCGTCAGCGCGGCCGTGGCGAGATCGAGACCGCGGGGCAGCGGATGCACGCAGCCCGCGGGCAGCAGGACGCGCTCGGCGAAGCCGCCGACGCGGACGCAGCGCGGGCACTGGCTCACGCGCTCCGCCAGGCACTCGGCGCACTCGCCGCACCCGTACGAGGGCTCGCAGGCCACCGCGCGCCCCACCAGGCGGCGGCTCACCCCGCGGCCCACCCGGCGCACGACGCCCGAGTACTCATGGCCCAGCACCGTCCCGACCGGCCGCGGGAAGAGCCCCTGGGTGGTGTGGACGTCGGTTCCGCAGATGCCGGAGGTGTGGACGGCGACCACGACCTCGCCCGGCCCCGCGACCGGCTCGGGCACCTCGTCGATGGTGAAGCGACTCTCGCCCCACCAGGTCGCGACCCGCATCGGCGCCGCCGCGGGCTACTTCTTGGTCGCGAGCCCGAGCCGCGTCTCCAGGACCTGCCGCACCTCCCTGACGGCGTCCCGCCAGAGGCTCTTGTCGGGGACCGTGTCGTAGGCGGCCTGGAACTGCTTCCGGAACTCGGTCATCGCCGCGTCCTGCTGGTCGGGCGGGGCGGCGTCGAGCGTCTTGGCGCGGATGCCGAGCATGCGCTGGGTGGCGGCGGCGGGCCGCTCGATCCAGCGCCCGAGCTCGTTCCAGTCCTTGTCGTAGAAGACGAGGATCGGGATGGACCGATAGCCGTTGTTCAGGAAGCAGTCCGTCAGGTCCAAGTTCTGATCACGGAAGAGCACGCGGAGGTCGCAGGTCGGCATCGCCTCCACGATGCGGGCCAGCACCGGCGAGTTTCGGTGGACGTCACCGCACCAGTTCTCGGCGAGCATCAGCGCGTACCGCACCTGGCCGAGGCCACTGAAGAAGCGTCGCTCCTCCTCCGTCAGCACGGCCTTCTGATAGTTGTCCTCGGTGCGAGCGCGGGTGTCGCCCATCTGCGCCATGTAGTCCTTCCAGGTCAGGCCGGTGGCGAACCGCTGCGCGTCCAGGGGGATCCTCAGGTGGGCCATGTCGTCTTCTCCTCTGGCGGCGTCGACGCCGCCGATCTCGTCTACACCACGTGCTCTCACAAGGGGGGAAGCGGGCGGCCCGCGGTGGAAAGACGGCCGCCGCGGCCCGCCGTCGAAGTGCCGCCAACGATACCAGGCCCCGGCCGGCCACTCAACCGCGCCCGAGCGGCGCGGCGGCTATTGACCTGCGCACCGTGCCTGCTACCATCGCCGTCCGACGGCCGGGGGCGGTGAGCTCGGCGGGAGTCGGAGGCGGACATGCCAGCACGGCCATTACCGACGGCGCAGGAAGTGCGCTCCTCGATTCGCGACCGGCGAAACTGGGGGCGGTGGGGTGCTGACGACCAGGTCGGCGCGATCAACCTCATCACGCCGGCCAAGCGGGCGGCGGCGGCGCGCCTCGTCCGCTCGGGCCGGTCGATGTCGCTGAGCCGGCCTTTCCCCACGGAACCGGGTCCGAACAACGCGCTTCCCGCCCAGCACTACATGCGGACGCTGCCGCGGGGGACGGGCGGCTTCGCCGCCGACTACTACGGCATCTTCTACCACGGCGTGGCCTCCACCCACATCGACGCGCTGTGCCACACGTGGGACGACGAGGCGATGTGGAACGGGCGCGACCCTCGGAAGGAGATCACCTTCGACGGCGCGACGTTCGGGGCGATCGAGCACTGGGCCGACGGCATCATCACGCGCGGCGTGATGCTGGACGTCCCGCGCCATCGGGGCGTCCCCTGCGTGACCCAGGAGACGCCCGTGCACGGCTGGGAGCTCGAGGACATCCTGACGGCGACCGGAATGACCCTGGAGCCGGGGGACGCCGTCTGCGTCTACGCCGGCCGGGAGGCCTGGCAGGCCGCGAACGCCGACAGGCCCTACAGCCGGCCGTTCGGGCCGGGGCGGCAGGAGCGTCCGGGCCTGCACGTCTCGTGTCTCTCCTTCCTGCGCGACCACGACGTCAGCGTGCTCGTCTGGGACATGCTCGACCACCTCCCCATCGGCTACGACATCCCGTGGGGCGTCCACGCGGCGCTCTTCGCCTATGGCGTGGCCCTCCTCGATAACGCGCTCCTCGAGCCGCTCGCGCGCGCGAGCATCGAGGAGGGGCGGAGCGAGTTCATGCTGGTCATCGCGCCCCTCAAGGTCGTCGGCGGCACCGGATCGCCGGCGAACCCCCTCGCGGTCTTTTGAGGCGCCCGGCGCCCGCCGGGTCCGGGCTGGCGACGGCCGTCGTCGGCAGCTATCCGCAGCCTCGCTGGCTCGTGGATCCCGCGACGCTTCTGTCGAGCGGCGTCCCCCGCGTGCGCATGCCCGACGTGTGGCGCGTCCCCGACCCCCTCCTGGGGGAGGCCCAGGACGACGCCGTGCGACTGGCCGTGCAGGACATGGAGCGGGCCGGCGTCGACATCGTCAGCGACGGCGAGCAGCGACGCGAGAGCTACTTCAACCAGTTCGCCACGGCGCTGGGCGGCGTCGACCTCGACCGGCCGGGGATGGCCGTGAGCCGCACCGGCAAGCCGACGCGGGTCCCCCGCGTGGTCGGCCCCATCGTGCGCGAGCGTCCCGTGCACGTGCGCGACGCCCGCTTCCTGCGCG
>Ga0137362_10000078_pt1 | contig 37795 bp, 40 predicted proteins | sample MadtaG_2_FD_104801 | JGI IMG/M metagenome (GOLD analysis project Ga0137362, IMG submission 104801) | Vadose zone soil microbial communities from Angelo Coast Range Reserve, California, USA - Mad1_100_16 metaG | ecosystem: Environmental > Terrestrial > Soil > Vadose zone | place: USA: California... | reverse complement strand
GACTACGCAAATCCTCAAGCGATGCCAAAGTGGCCGGGCCGCAGTGGGTGCGTACACGGTGGCCTGCGATCCCGGCTGGGAACCATCGCTCGTCGTCGCTCGAGCGCTCATCGCCGCGGGTGTCGACTTCCTCGAACTCGGTTACCCATTCACAGACCCGCTGTTGGACGGACCGGTCATCCAACGGGCGCAGCGTCGAGCGCTCGACAGCGGCGGCTCACTCGCCCGCACGCTGGACCTGGTCGCCGCGTTGCGCGAGGACGCGCCAGACCTGCCCATCGTTCTGATGGGCTATCTGAATCCTCTTCTTGCATATGGCCTGCGCCGATTTGCCACGACCGCGAACGCCGTCGGTGTCGATGCCCTGATCGTGGCGGACCTGCCAATCCACGAAGCCCAGCATGACCACCTGCCGCGCATCCTTGCGCAGAATCATCTTGTCTTGATTCCGCTTAGCGTTCCGACGGCGCCGCTGCCGCCTGATGTGTTCGCGCAGCCTGGCATAGGCGGATTCGTCTACTGTATTGCGGCCGGGGGACTGACCGGTGGCACCCTTCCGCCCGCGCCGGTGATCGCTGTAGAGATCGCACGCTGTCGGTCAACCAGTGCACTGCCAGTCGCAGTCGGGTTCGGGATCCGGACGGCACACGATGTCGAAGTAGTCAGTGCGCACGCGGATGCGGTGATCGTCGGCAGCGCAGTCGTCAACCTGGTGGAGCGTTGGGCGATCACCGACCCTCGGCGCGAGGCGACGCTGCGCACCTGCATAACCAGTTTCGCAAAGGAGCTATGTCTCGCGGCAGCCAGGGGCGCGCTCAAAGCAAGAGAAACTTGAGCCGGATGCACGACCGTGGGTAGCATCGGGGTGGCGCATTGATCCACGCGACGTCTGCAGGAGCACTAAAACGATGAATGCAGCACTGCCACTTGCGAAATTCGCACACTTCGCCACCGATAGCCTGGATTATGTCCGCGGAGCCATGACCGCCGCTTATTGCAAGCATGGCCTCTGGGCGCAGGAGAGCCGGCCGCGTCTAGTAGCGCGACACAACCAGGCCGCTTTCGGCGCGCTGTCACTCAACTATCTGACCTACGGTGTTCACCTGACGGTAGCTGTGCCGGAGCTTCCTGACTTCTTCCTCGTCGATTTCCCGATTGCGGGCCAGGCGAATTACCGCGTCTCGGCGCGCGAGTTTGCCTGCGGCATCGGTCAGGGATCGATCATTTCCCCGGGCAACTCGCTGCGATCCGAATGGTCGAGTGATTGTGAGCTGATCACCCTCAAGATCGATCGACGCGCCGTCGAACGGGTCCTCGTGGACCTGCTCGAGTGTTCGATCTCGAAGCCGATCCAGTTCGAACCCATCCTCGACTGCTCGCGTGGCCCGGGTGCAAGCTTTCGTGCGCTCGTGCGGTTCCTCGTCAACGAGCTCGACGAGGTCGATGCCGTACGCCATACGCCGATCTGGAGCCGCCAGCTCGAGCGCACGATCATCAGTGGCCTGCTGACGACCCAGCGACACACGTATACCGATGCGCTCGAAGCGCGCGGCGCCGCGGTGAGTCCGAAGTGCGTCAAGCGCGCGGAAGCGTTCATTCGTGCCAACCTGACGAACGCGGTGTCCATGGATGAGGTGATCGCCGTGGCAGGCGTGCCAGAGCGCACATTGTTCGCCGCGTATAAGAAGTACCGCGGAATGCCGCCAATGGCACATCACCGCGCATTGCGACTGACAGCCGCCCGTCAGGACCTGGTCAAGGCGAGCGCCGGCGAGACAGTCGCGTCGATCGCTTGTCGCTGGGGCTTCTACCATCTGGGGCATTTCTCTCGGGATTACGCGATGCGTTTTGGCGAGAAGCCCTCGGCAACCTTAAGACGCCGACGCTGATCGCGGCGCGCCAAGCATCTGCAGACCTGCTGGGCTGACAGCAGTCCGCGGATAACCTCTGCAGCGCGCGGATATACCGCCGCACTCGTCCGCCTCATCCTTTCCACACAGGCGGAGGGGACCTGTCATGAGTACGGTAGCCTTGCGCGAGCCCGCTCTCAGCCGATTCGCAGCGGCCACCGCTGTATATGGTGGCGGATTCATCATCGGAGCGACTCTCGTGTCGTTTCCGGCCAGCAGCGCCTTCCTGCGCGCAACCCATGGCTTCACGGATGCGCAGTACGGCGCGATCTACCTGCCGCAGCTACTGGCTGCGACCGCCGGTGCGCTACTCGGCAGCTTCGCCTCAAAGTCATGGAGTCTGAAGCGAATGTACGCCAGCGCGCTCGTGCTTTTCGGTGCGGCGCACACGCTGCTAGCCGTAACCGCCGGGACCCCATCGGGGCCGGCGCTCTGGACAATCATGGCCGCGACGGCGTGCTTTGGGTTCGGATTCGGGTTCGGCGGGGGGCCGCTGAACGGCATCGCCGCACTCTTGTATCCACGGACATCGAACACCGCGATCACGGCGCTCCACATGACTGCCGGGGCGGGGCTGACTGTCGCGCCGTTCTTCTTCGCCAGCCTGGCAACACAAGGTCGATGGATCGCCGCTCCTGTGTCGCTGCTGCTGATTACGATCGCTCTGTTGGCATTGACGCTGCGAACTGAACTGTCCGAACCAAGCCCGGTCCCTGCGACTGCGGTGGGCGGCGGTCCGCGTCTACCAAGCGACCGCCGGTTCGTGCTCGCGCTCGCTGCCGCCGTCGCCTATGCGTTGGCAGAAGGAACGTTTTCCAACTGGGCCGTGCTGTACGTGCAGGACGATCTCGCCCTCTCGGTGCGCACGGCCGCGGCGGCACTGACTGCATTCTGGGCAATGGTCACGCTCGGCCGGCTGGCAGCGGCAGTACTGGCTCTTCGCGTTCGCCCGGTCGCGTTCCTGGTTACGGCGCCGCTGCTGATGGCGGGAGCACTGCTCGTGCTGCGGTCAGTACATTCTCCCGCCAGTGTCGTCCTCGCTTTTGGCTTCGCCGGGGTCGCGTGTTCGGCTTTCCTACCGATGCTGGTTGGATTCAGCGCCGAGTACCGTCCCCGTGACGTGTCTATGATCGCGGCAATGCTGACCGCGGCATTGATGGTGGGTGTCGGAATCGGCTCGTATGCAGTCGGCGCGATGCGGGGTTCGACGCCGATTCGTGAGATGTACCTGTATTCGCTCGTCTATCCGTTGGTGGCGCTTGCGGCGATCGCCGTTGCGTCCGGCAGAGGGCGCGCGCAGCGCACCTAACATGGTCCACTCTGCCAGCTCGCGCAAATCACCTGCACCGACCGGATAGCCCCTGCGCCACGAGGATATTGGGTGTCTTGCCGCGCTGTTACCCTCGTCTCGCGCTCACGACTGTGGGGGGAGAAGACGATGTCTGCTGGCCACCTGTACAAGAGTTGGATCGTCGCCGGTGCTGCGCTGTCCGTGCAGGCGCTGGCGCCCGGCACGCTGCTGGCCCAGAGTGCGACGGCGGAACCTACCACGGCGCTCGAAGAGATCACCGTGACCGCGCGCAAGCGCACGGAGAATATTCAAGACGTTCCGATTTCGATCACCGCGTTCACCGGGGCGGAGCTGGAATCGCATGGCGTTGAGAACCTGGCTGCCGTCGCAAGGCTTGCGCCGAATCTGCAAGTCGACTCGACTGCAGCAGTTTCAGGCTCTTCGGTCGCCGCGACGATTTTCATCCGCGGTATCGGCCAGACGGACTTCACCCTCAATTCGGACCCCGGCGTCGGGGTGTATGTCGATGGAGTCTACGTGGCTCGGTCCGTGGGCAGCCTGTTGGATCTGATTGACGTGCAGTCCGTCGAGGTGCTCCGGGGGCCGCAGGGAACACTTTTCGGCAAGAACACCATTGGCGGTGCGCTGAATGTGACCTCACGCCGTCCCTCCGATCAGGCGTCCGGGCATGTGGAGTTTCAAGGAGGAAACTTTGCGCGACGCAATGTGAAGGCGAGTTTCGATGCGCCCGTGTCCGATACGTTGCTCACCAGCCTGTCGGTAGCGTCACTGAACGAGGACGGCTATCAGAGGCGGATCCTGCAGCCGGACGCCCAGGATCTGGGCAATGTGGACCGGCTCGTCGCCCGGGGGCGCGCACTTTGGAAGCCCAGCGACCGCTTCGCGCTCGATTTCATCGTCGACTACACCCGAGGTCGCGAGCAGTCGGTTCCGCAATCTGTGCTGGTGATCGATGGTGGCAGTACCGGCGCCCCGTTCCTGCCGGCGGCCGCTGGCGTGATTCCGGGCACGGTACCGACGATTCGACCGGAGTTCGAGGGCCGGTTCGCGGGCACCGATATTCTGAACGGCCGCTTCATCATAAGTGATCCCCGGATTTCGTACTACGCGGGACCGTCGCGGTCAGACTTCGACATCTTCGGCGTGTCAGCGACCGTCGCGTACGACTTCGGCCCCGTTCAACTGAAGAGCATCACGGCCTATCGGGACCTCAACAGCCAGTTTGCGCGCGACTCTTTGTCCTCTCCATTCAAGGTAGCCGACACGCACGATCGCTACGTGCAGAAACAGTGGTCGCAGGAACTGCAGTTGGCGGGAGAAACGCTCGGCGGCCGCGCCAACTATGTGGCGGGGCTCTTCTATCTTGGGGAGACGGGCACCAACAGCAACCTGGTTGCAACCTCCATCGGCGATCTCGACAGTGGCGGTTCCGTGGACAACAAGAGCTCGGCGGCTTTCGCGCAGGCGAATATCAAACTGACCGAGCGCCTGGGTGCGACCGCAGGCCTGCGATATACCGATGAGAGGAAGGGCTTTTCTCCCGGTTACCTGGGAGGCAGCCAGCGATTCGTGTCGAACGCCAATGGGCTGGCGCTCCGACTGCCCCCGACGGTGCCGCTCATCCTCGATGGAAACTATGAGGCGAAGAGCGACAAACTGGATGAGACCGCATCGATCCAGCTGAAGATCACGCGCGAGCTGATGGTCTATGGCTCGTATGCGACGGGATTCAAGGCAGGCGGCTTCAGCCAGCGGATTGGTCCCGGTCCGGGAATACCGGCACCCAGCTTCCGGCCGGAGAAGGTCGCCGTGGGCGAGCTGGGCCTGAAATGGCTCGGTCTCGACGCGCGTTTGCGCGTGAATAGTGCTCTCTTTCATACCGACTACGATGATGTGCAGATCACGCCGATCTTTGAGGGGATTGGTCCGGTCACCCGCAACGCAGGCAAGGCGCAGATCGATGGGGCGGAGCTGGACTGGGCATTCGCGCCCAACCGCCAGTGGAACCTTTCCGGAGGGATCGGCCTTCTCAACACGAAGTACACCTCGCTCACGCCTGAATCCCAGGTCAATCGGAACCTCGATGGCAGCCCGATCCTGACGCTGCACTCCAAACTGGCGAAATCGCCGCATCTATCTGCGAACGTGACACTCGCGAGGAAGTGGGGATTCGGCAACGGCAATGCGTTTTCAGCAAGCGTTGATTGGAGCTACACCTCGGAGCTTTTCAACGATGTGCTGAATTCCGTCGAGCTGAGGCGCCCTGCCTTGGGTCTGCTCGGCGCCGCTGTTGCCTACTCGACCCGGGACGATGGTTGGGTCGTCACACTGCGCGGCGTCAATCTGACGGACAAGGAGTACATCATTGCGGGGAACGCCGAGCGATATGCCGAAAACATCGGGTACACGCAGGCGACCTACGCAAGACCTCGCGAGTGGTGGGTAGGTATTCGACACAATTTCTAGCTCGCTCTCTTGTGCGGCCCGTTACACGCCAGGGCCACACGCTTACGTTCGTCCCGACGATCCGAGTACAGACGGTGGAGCGAAGGGCTTTTACACCCTCGGTGTCCTCAAAGAAATTGAGGCGATCTGAACTGTCCGCTCTACAAGCGCTTCGACCTCGTCTTCGGGTGAAGGAGCGCGTTGTCGCTGTTTGGCTGTCAATCCGCCAACCCCATAACGAACGCCAGGGCGATATTGAGCCGCGCGATGTCTTCGTCGTCGAGATGTCCGATCTTCCGTCCGATCCGTTCGCGCCGAATCGTCACAGGCTTATCGGCCATCACCTGGGATTTCACTCGTAAGCCGTTCTTCTCGGTGGGATCGATCGTCACCCGAAAATCCGGTGCATCGCCGTAGTCAGAGGTCATCTGGCACACCACCACGGAAGCATGCTCGGCGGGAAGGGCATCCGTCTGCACGATGACCGCGGGTCGCGGCTTGCCGTAGTCGCCGGTTGCCGCGACCGTCACCACGTCGCCGCGCCTCATCGGGCATCAAATTCCGAAACCGCTTCAATCCACCCTAATGCCTCCAGCTCGCGGGATCGGTCCAGGCCTGCCACCTCCCTCGCGACGCGTCGGCGAACCGCCTTGGAACGTGCATCGGGCACGATCAAGCGCAATTCACGCAAGCCGCGCGCACGTCGCCGCTCACGCATGGCCTTCATTCGCTCGGATGCTAACGCCACGGGTATTCTCCAAAAGTAACGCGTTACACTGTAACGCGTTACGGTCTGGGAAGCAAGCTATGGCCGGCCGTTCGCTGCGCCGGGAGCTCGAGAGGAAGCAGGTGCCCAACCGCCGTATTCGAGGCAGGGACGTGGTAGAAACGGTGTACGGTTTTTACCTGCGGTGACAGCGCGCCGCGCATGATGAGCCACATAACAAGCTCGATGCCCTCGGAGCCCGTCTCGCGCAGGTACTCCATGTGCGGCATGGCCGCGATTGCCGCGGGATCCGGGTCCCTGCAGCTGGTGGCTCATGCCGCCGGTGCCCCAAACGTGCACCTTGAGGTCCGAATCGAATGATTCGACGGCGCGGCGGAGCGCCTTGCCTAGCGTAGCAGCGCCGCCCGGAAGGAGGCGGCTACTGCACAACATTGACGGCGAACGGGATGACACGACACGGCCACGCCTGCGGCTGACCGAACAACAGCGACCGCGGCACCGTGAGGCCATGATCGACATCCATCCGGTTCACAATCGTGAGGATCAAGATCCGCCTGGATCACGGATTGGGCGATGTGCGCCGCAAGCCCGGGATGCCCGACCACCTGTGGCACCGGACGCGGTCCCCAGCCCTCATCGGCGGGCGCAAAGCTTTCCACGCAGCCAATCGCAAACGTCGGAATCATATCGAGGCTGAAGGCGCTCGCGTGATCGTTGTAAACGAGAAATACGACATCCGGAGGGTTCGCGCTGATCCAGCGCCGCGAGAATTCGTAGCCGGAAAATACCGGCACCCAGTACGGTTCAGTGGTCTTGCCAAGATCCATCGCCGCGCCCATGGCGGGGATGTGCGAGGTACTGATGGCGGCCGTGACGGTGGCCATCAGGATTTCTCGCCGCGGTCGCGCTGGCCTTCGGGGGCGCGTCCGCCGTTCAACATCATTCGCGCGTAGTCCTCCTGGCTCATGCCCGTCATGAGTCCGGCGGCGTATTGAAAGCTCTTGCCGTCCGTGGAAAATATCTTGGCGAGAAAGTAGATGTTTCCGCCGAGTTCGATCATCCGGTTGTAGTCGCGCGCCAGCACCGCCTGTTTCTGCTCCTCGCTCATGCCCCACTCGTCGAGATACGACCGTTCGTTCGCCCGGAAACGCTCGCGGTTGGGTGCCTTCATCAGCGACATGCAGAACATGTTGAGGTGATAGCCCTTGCGCGCCTGCTCGGCGTCGAACACGGTGGTGCCCGGAATATCGGCGTAGGGTTTCTCGAGAGCCATACGCGTGGTTGCCTCCGCTCGGTGCAGCAGGTGCGGCATGAACTCGCAGCCGGCGTTCTTGCTGCGGTCCCCCACCCAGGCGCCCTGGTGCGCCAGATCGGGCTTACACTGCGCAGCAGCTGGCGGCCCACTGCGGCGCAAGCTGCGCTGCTCAGTCTCTTACGGCTGCAGGCGTCGCAACTGGCGCAAAATTCGCGGCGACCACGGCGCTAGCCTGCCATGCGGCCGCACCGTGCCGACGCCTCGGCTGAGGTGCAGCAGCACGTTCACCACCGGCAGCCGCGATCGTGTATTCAGACTCGCACCCCTTCAATCTGGATCGCTAGTTTCACTTCCTGCTTGAAACCGTAGCTGTCACCGTAACTGACACCGAAGTCGCTGCGATTGAAAGTCCCGGACGCATCCGCCCCGCAGACTTCCTTTTTTATCATCGGATTCATTATGCACTTGAACTGATTGATCGCGAGGGTAAGCGGCTTCGTGACGCCGTGCAGCGTCAGCTCCCCCTGAACCTCCGTGGGTGCGCCATTCTTGAACTTCACCAGCGTACCCTTGTAGGTCGCGGTCGGAAACTTCGACACATCGAACATTTCCGGCGATTTCACGTGCTCATTGAGCTTTTGATGTCCGAAGTCGACCGAAGCAGCATCGACCGTGACATCGACCGTGCCGGTGCCCTTCTCTTTGTCGAGCACGATCGTGCCCGAACTCTTGTCGAACTTGCCGCGCCAGACGGACAGGCCACTCATGTGGTCGGCCTCGAAGCTCGGGTAGGTGTGGTTGGGATCGATCTCGTACGTAACGGGCGCGGCGAGGGCCGAGCCGGCGACAAACGCCAGCATCGCAACCGGCGAAGCGTGCTTCATTCTGATTCCTCCGCTCACGATGGGATGTTAGTGGGCGCTTGCGGCCATGATATCAGAGAGCTATATTATATAGCAATCGTATCCGACCGCGCGCTGAGGGGCACAAAATGAATTTCGAACGGGTCAATCCGATCACCCAGCAGATCGCGAGCACCGCCAAAGCGATGACGGTCAGCGAGGCGCAGGCGGTCGCTGACCGAGCGGCAGAGGCCTTCAAGAGGTGGTCTGAGACGGGCCCTAACGCTCGGCGCGCCCTCTTGATGAAGGCTGCGGCCTCGCTCGAGACGCGGCGAGCGGATTTTGTTCAGGCAATGACGGCGGAGATTGGCTCCACCGCCGGCTGGGCGAACTTCAACCTGATGCTGGCAGCCGGCATGATCCGTGAAGCTGCGGCATTGACGACTCAAATCAGTGGAGAAGTCATTCCTTCTGACAAGCCAGGCTGTATCGCCATGGCATTGCGCGAGCCGGTGGGGGTCGTTCTGGGGATTGCGCCCTGGAATGCGCCGATCATTCTCGGCGTGCGCGCAATCGCCGTGCCGCTGGCTTGCGGGAACTCAGTGGTCTTGAAAGCCTCGGAGATCTGCCCCCGGACGCACGGCCTGATCGTTGAATCGTTCGCTGCAGCGGGTTTTCCTGCAGGCGTCGTGAACGTGGTCACCAATCAGCCGCAAGATGCTGGAGAGGTGGTGGGCGCGCTGATCGATCATCCCGCGGTGAAGCGAATCAACTTCACCGGTTCCACGGGTGTTGGCAAGATCATTGCGAAGCGGGCGGCCGAACACCTGAAGCCGTGCTTGCTTGAATTGGGCGGCAAGGCGCCGCTCATCGTGCTTGAGGATGCGGACCTCGATGAAGCCGTCAAGGCAGCCGCCTTCGGTGCCTTCATGAATCAAGGCCAGATCTGCATGTCCACGGAGCGCATCATCGTCGTAGGCGAGATTGCGGCCGACTTCACCCGAAATCTCGCGACCAAGGCGCAGTCGATGCTGGCTGGAGATCCCCGTGAGGGAGAGACTCCTCTGGGCGCCGTGGTCGATCGCAAGACCGTAGACCACGTCAACGCGCTCATCGATGACGCGACCGCAAAAGGCGCACGGATCGTTGCGGGCGGCAAAGCCGACGGCGTTGTGATGCCCGCGACCGTGCTGGAGGGCGTGACATCGTCGATGAACCTATATCGCGAAGAGAGCTTCGGTCCGGTGGTCGGGATCATTCGCGCCACCGATGAGACCGATGCCATCCGCATTGCGAACGACAGCCAATACGGCCTATCTGCGGCGGTCTTCACCAGGGATGCCGTACGCGGGCTGCGCGTGGCCCGACAAATACATTCCGGCATGTGCCACATCAATGGACCGACCGTGCACGATGAGCCGCAGATGCCGTTTGGTGGCGTAGGCGCCTCCGGCTATGGCCGCTTCGGCGGCAAGGCGGGTCTGGATCAGTTCACGGAGCTGCGCTGGATCACCATCGAGACCGTTCCGGGACATTTCCCCATCTGAACCGAACAAGAGCATTCACCATGACTAGCGAGAATGTGAGCGCACGAAAGACAACGGCTGAACGTTCCGAAGCGGACACCATTGCCTACGAGGTCCGTGAGCATATCGCGTGGGTGAAGTTCAACCGGCCGGAAAAGCGCAATTGCATGAACCCCAAGCTCAATCGGCAAATGCTGCGCGTGCTCGATGAGCTGGAACATCGCCCCGACGTCGGTGTGTTGGTCCTGAGCGGCGAAGGCACGGCTTGGTCCGCCGGCATGGACTTGAAAGAGTACTTTCGCGAAACCGAAGCAAAGGGAATTGACGCCGTGCGTCAGTCGCAGCGCGAGGCCTACGGCTGGTGGCGCCGGCTGCGTTGGTATCAAAAGCCCACTATCGCCCAGGTCAATGGTTGGTGTTTTGGCGGCGGCTATGGGCCTTTGTTCGCGTGCGATCTCGCGTTTGCCGCGGAAGAGGCGCAATTCGGCTTGTCCGAGATCAACTGGGGCATTCTGCCAGGCGGTGGCGCCACCAAAGTGGCGCGCGAGCTTCTGTCTTTCCGCCGCGCCATGTATCACGCGCTGATGGGCGAGAACATTGACGGTCGCACCGCGGCCGAATGGGGCCTTGTAAATGAGGCATTGCCGCTCGCACAGCTCGAGGCCCGCGTGGAGAAAGTCGCGCGGACCCTGCTGGCGAAGAACCCCGTGGCCCTCAAAGCCACCAAAGACGCCATCCGCCGCGTCAGTGAAATGACTTATGACAACGCTGAGGATTACCTGATTCGCGCCCAGGAGGCTGCGAACTTCTTCGACCGCGAGGGTCGCAAGGAAGGCATCCGGCAGTTCATCGACGACAAGAGCTACAAACCGGGCCTGAGCGCCTACGATAGATCGAAGCAGGCCGACTCAGGCCAGTAGCGGGGCGGCGGGCGATCCCGTCGCACGAACTGGAATTCTCCGGCGCGCGCTCGATGGCCGAGCGCAAGAGCCTGCGCCACCTGCTGCATTGGCGGATCCGCAGCGGCGAATATCCCGATGTGGATGCTAAGGCGGCTCGGCACTCCAAAGCGCGTGCAGAGCCGCCAGGAAGGCAGCGCGGTGCGGTGCGGGAATTTTGGAGACTAGCTCGTCCTCATGCGCCGTCATCGCCTTCTTCACTCGGAGCGTGAGCGCGCGGCCCGCGTCGCTCAGCTTTAACCCATGCGACCGGCCATCGACCGGCTCGCGCTCGATGAGCTCCCGGTCCGCAAGGCGGCCGACGAGGGGCGCCATATTCGCACCGGCAATATCGAGCAGGCGCCCAATCTCACTCTGAGTAATGTTCGGGTTCGCCTGGATCACCATCAGCACGCTGGCTTCAGTAGGTCGCAGACCCAGAATTGACAGCCTGCGTGCCAGCACTGCCATGGCGGCGGACGACGCGCGACGCAATGCGTAGCCGGGAAAGTCCTTCAGCGGATCTACGACCAACTGCAATCTCGGTGATATCTGCCTATTGCGCGATGGTAGCAGACAGCTATATTGTATAGCAATGATTACTATATCACATAGCAATCTGTCTCGGACTGCGTACTGAGGGGGGCTCAATATGAATTTCGAGCGGGTCAATCCGATCACTCAGGAGCTCGCCCGCGCCGCCGACAGCCAATACGGCCTGTGTGCAGCGGTCGGTCGTGCAGCGGTGCAAATGAAGCACTGTAACGGCGTCGGGGACCACTGTTGGTAACAGGCTGAGTTGTAAAGACACGTTTCAGGGGGATGATATGGCTAGCAATGTACCTTCATACACGGTGGCCCTGGCCGGGGCCACGGGCGCCGGCCTGCCCGCTTACCGCAGCACACCGCCGGGTGATTCGACCAACCGCAGATCGGAACCCAATGACGGGGTTGTTCATCCCGGAGAATTCCTCATGCCCAATCGAAGCCTGCTTGCCCGAGTTCTCGGGCTATCTATCGCTTGTGGAATCGCCGTGCATGCCGGAACCGCGTGCGCCGAAGGCGCCTCACCGCCCAGCACTACAGCACCAGGGGCACTCGAGGAGATCGTGGTCTCCGCCACCAAAAGCGAGGAATCCATACAGCGCGTACCGATCAGCATCACCGCTTACACTCAAGCGGATCTAGACGCCAGTGGTGCCCACACATTGGGAGACATCGCCCGTTTGACACCGGGTGTGGACTTCCAGCAGAGCAGCGGCTTTGGAACGCCACAATTCAATATTGCCGTGCGCGGCATTTCTTCTTCCACCAGCGCCTCAACCACCAACGTTTACCTTGACGATACGCCGCTGGACTCGCGAACCGACCAGATGTCCGCTGCCGGTGCACCGTTCCCGCGAGCCTTCGATCTGGAGCGCGTCGAAGTACTGCGCGGACCACAAGGCACGCTGTTCGGCGCCAGTGCGGAAGGCGGAGCGATAAGATTCATTACTCCCACGCCGAATCTAAGAGAGTACAGCTCCTACCTTCGATCGGAAGTCAGTACAGAAAAATATGGTGCGCCGAGCTATGAGGTTGGCGCGGCATTCGGCGGACCGCTGGTCAAGGACAAGGTGGGGCTTCGGATCAGCGCCTGGTACCGCAAGGATGGCGGCTATGTGGACTTGGTTACGCCGCCCCTCGGCGCAGGCCCCTTCGCTCAGGCCACTGTGCCCGGCACGGGTGGCGCGCTGATCGAGTCAAATGCCAATCACAGCGATGCCAAAGTCGTTCGCGCGGCGCTGAGATTTGAGCCATCTGACCGGTTGGCAATCCAACCGGCAATTTTTTATCAGCGCTCGAGCCGTCACACTTCCGACTTATTCGACCTGGCACTTTCAAATCCGGATCAAGGAAGGTTCGCCGATGGCCTCAAGGCACCTATTCCCGCCAGCGATAGGTTCACACTGCCCTCGCTCAAGGTTGAGGCGGAACTGGGTAAGGTAACTCTTACCTCAGTAACTTCCTATTTCGATCGGGCGGCTACCGCTGACACCGATTACACCGAATACCAGACCTTCGCCTTCTTTGGCAATCCCTGGCAATTGCTCCCATGCCTACCGGCAGGACCCGACTGTCAGCCCGATGAGTTTGCGCACGCCTATTGGACTACTGATCAGAGAAAGTGGACGCAGGAACTAAGACTTTCCTCGACGGACCCGAACGCCACGGTCAAGTGGGTTGTCGGTCTCTACTACGAGAACGCCAAACAGCACGATTCACAGTACGCCTTCAACAATGACATCGCGCAGTTGTTGCACACCTACTACGGCAAACCGCTGGCTACTGCGGTGCAGGATACTCTTGGATCCCCGCTGGTGGATGGCATCTGGCTCTACACCGGCCACACTTACCTCACAGATAGACAAACAGCGGTGTTCGGCGAAGCGACCTACCGCGCAACCGAGAGACTCAAGCTCACCGCAGGATTGCGTGCGGAGCGTGTGAGCAACACGTTTGCAAGTCCCGTGGATGGCCCCTTCAACGGTGGGCCGCACTACTATCAGGGATCTCAGAGCGAGAGCCCTGTCAATCCCAGAGTAAGTGTCTCCTGGCAGCAAAACGCGAACGATCTGTACTACATGACGGTGGCCAGGGGATTTCGTCCGGGTGGGTCGAATTCTCAACCGTCCACTACTCCGACGTGCGTAGCGGCCTTACAAGGCTTCGGCCTGTCGAACGGCATACCAGCCACTTACAATTCTGATTCATTGTGGAGCTATGAGATCGGGGCAAAAATGCGCTTTGCAGACCAACGCTTGCGACTCGACGGCAGCGCATTTCACATCGACTGGAAGAATATTCAGAATTTGGCCCAAATCAACGGTTGCGGAACTGCCGTGACCTTCAACCTCGGTAAAGCGACCAGCGATGGCTTCGATATTGCGCTCGATGCGGCTGTCACGACCAGCCTCACGTTCGGGACGACAGTCAGCTACGTCAAGGCCACCTACGATGAAACGGTTGGCGCTGGCTCAAGCACCGTTGTTTCAAAGGGAGATTGGGTGGGTGGCACAGGCATCCAGGCCGGAGTGTTGCCGTCGCCATGGACGATCGCGGCGCATGGGCGTTATCAATTCGCGGCGTATGGTGGAAACATTGGGTATGTATGGCTCGAGGACGTGTATCACAAGGCCAATCCAGGGCCGGTATCCACGCAAAACCCGAATGACACATTGAGTTATGATGCGGCGCTTACGCAGAATCCATCGACGAATGTGCTCAATGCGCGTCTAGGCCTCACGGTCAATAGGCTGGATATATCGTTGTTTGCGAACAAAGTGTTGAACTCTCATCCGCTGTTGGGGCGTTTTCATGCTCTGGCCTTCGATGACCGCCTGCAGGCGACCACCCTGCGACCGCTAACGATTGGTGTGACCATGACGCTGGCGCTGTCGCGCCAATAAGCTTGCGTCGATCGAAGGCATGCAGTTACGAATGAAGCCACTTGATGGGGGCATTCATGTTTGGCAAAGATCTGAAGGCAATCCAACACAACTCATCTGGCCAGGGTGTGTTCAAGCGGGGCGCTGTCGTGGCGTTCATGGCCACTGCCGGAGTGCTAGGCGTATCCTTTCCTTTGCATGCAGGGCCAGAAGGCCTGCCTGTTGCGAAGTTTCTGCCGCTCTCGCTCGCCATTGAGGCGGCTCAGGCAGCGGTCGCGGCCTGCGAACAGCAAGGCCTCCACGTCTCCGCGAGCGTTGTCGATAGGAGCGGTTTGACCAGGGTCGTTCTCGTTGCGGATGGCGCCAGCGTTATTGCGGAGTCGACCGCTCGACGGAAAGCTTTTACGTCCGCCATGATTGGCGATAGGTCTGGTGCGATGATGGACTTCGCCAAGTCGGTCCCAAGCAATATCGTGCTTGACCCATCGGCTTTGCCGCTGTCCGGGGGACTCCCAATCAAAGTCGGTTCGATCACGATCTCCGGGATTGGCGTCGGTGGAGCGGAGAGCGGCCAGAAGGATGAGGCTTGCGCCCAAGCTGGGTTGGATAAGATCGAGGATCGTTTGAAATAGTGGGTAGATTGCCGGCGATCAGCTCCCACCCGGCACCACCAACAACTTCCCCGTCACCTGCCGCTTGGCCAACAGGTTCAATGCAGCGGGCATATCCTTCAGGCTCCTGCGATCCGCGATTTGCAGTTGAAAGGGCATGGTTTGATTCATGGCGACGAGGTTGGCTACGGTGGTGTGTGCGGTCTCCATGTCGCCCGCCAGTGCGGCACCGAAGCCTGAGCCTAGCACTGCGAGGTTCTTGATCAGCAAATATTCGGCGCGTATGCGCGGGATGTCACCGCTCGCGAAGCCGACGACGACCAGTCGTCCCCAGCGAGCGGTGCAGCGCAATGCCTCTTCAAAGATCGCACCGCCCACCATGTCCATGACTAAATCTACGCCGCGCTTTTGGGTGAGGGCGTGGATGCGTTCGCGCAGGTGTTCGGTCGAGTAGTTGACTACGGCATCTGCACCGTGTGTGAGGGCTACGTTGAGTTTTTCCGCGGAGCCTGCGGTGGCGATGATGTGTGCGCCTTGGCGCTTGGCGATGTCCACGGCGGCGATGCCGACGCCGCCGCCTGCGCCCGTGATCAATACCGTCTCAGCGGCTTTTAATTGGCCGCGTTGCATGAGTGAAAACGCGGCAGTGCCATGTCCGATCAGTAAGCCCGCGGCCAATTCGAGCGACATTTCGGTTTCAGGCGGCACGGCGAATAAGCGATCGGCGGGCATAGCGATGTATTCGGCAAAGCAGCCGCCCGACGCAGGCGCGCCCATGACACGATCGCCGACTTGCCAGGTATTCACGCCCGCGCCAATCGCGGCCACGGTGCCGGAAAATTCCAGCCCGGGAATGAAGGGCAGCGGCGGCTTGACCTGATAACGCCCGGCGACCATCAGCAGGTCGGCGAAGTTCACGCCCGCAGCGACGATCTTGACCAGCACTTGCCCGGGTGCAGGCTCGGGCGTGGCCACGTCTTCGACGACGAGGCCGTCGGGCGCGCCGAACTGGTGGCAGACTGAAGCGAGCATGGTGGTGACTCCAGGAGCGCGAATGCGCGGTCGCTTGGCTGTGGGCGGACGTTAAAAGGCTTAGATCCGTTTGCCGGTCCCTTGCCAGTAGCGCGCACGAATTTCGCGCTTCAACACCTTGCCCACCGGGCTGCGGGGGATCTGCGGCCAAAACTCAAACGATTTGGGGATTTTGTAACCGGCGAGCCTGGCGCGGCACAGTTTTTCGAATTCGGCTTCGGCGGCTTGCATGCCTGGCTTGAGTTCGATGATGGCTTTAACTGCTTCGCCCCAATCCGCGTGCGGCACGCCGATGACGGCGCAATCCTGCACCGATGTGTGCATGGTCAGCACTTGTTCGATTTCGGAAGGATACACATTGAAACCGCCCGACTTGATCATGTCCTTCTTGCGATCCGTGATATGCACCCAGCCGGTGGCGTCCTTAACGCCCAGATCGCCCGTGTGGAACCAGCCGTTGACAAAGCTGCGCCGGGTTTCTTCTTCGCTGTTGTAGTAGCCGTTGGCATTGGCGTAGCTGCGCACCACAATTTCGCCGGACTCGCCCCGCGGTAATACTCGGCCCGCATCATCGATAATTTCGATACGCGCCAGCGGCGAGGGATAGCCGCAACTGCCGAGGCGCGTTTCATCGCCTATCGCCAGCGCTTTGACATGTTCTTGTGGCGAAAACCAGCAGGCGCTGGTGCCAAGTTCGGTGCCGCCATAGCCCTGGCACATCACCGGGCCGAAGACATCCATCGCTTCTTTGAGCCGCGCCAGCGACATGGGAGCGGCGGCGTAGGTGAAGTAACGCAGCGACTGGTAGTTCGCGCCACGCACGCCGGGATACGCCAGCAAGCGATAGATCGCGGTGGGCGGGAGAAACAGATGTGTGACGCCGTGCTCGCCGATGGCTTGCACCACGATTTCGGGATCGAAGCGGGGCAGGATGACGTGCGTGGCGCCCATCGTCATCAATTCCAGCGCGCCTGCGCCAGCGGCATGGGTCATGGGCGCGGCAATCAGGTTCACTGGATGATCGATCTTCACACGCAATAAAGTCTCGGCAATGCGGTAAGCCCACACCCGGTGAGTAGCCACCACGCCTTTGGGTTTGCCGGTGGTGCCACCCGTGCAGGACAGTGTGGCGATGGAATCGCCAGGCACTTCCACCGCAATAAATTCATCGGAGACACCGGCCAGCCAGGCATCGAGACTGCTCGCGTATCCGGGGGCTTGCGCATCGATGCAAATGGTCTGTTTCAGGCGCGGGCAGCACTGCCGCAACTGTTGCACGGTGCCGGCAAACTCGGCTGCGAAAAACAACGCATCCGTATCCGTCATGTTAAGGATGTAGGCGGTTTCATCCAATGTGTTGCGGGCATTGATCGGTACCCAAGCGCAACCGGCGCGCACTAGGCCAAGCACACACTCGAAGGCGCGCGGCGCGTTGTGGCTGAGTACAGCCACGTGCGATTTGGGCGTGACGCCATCGCGTACCAGCGCATGGGCGATGCGGCAGGACATTTGCTGCGCCTGACGATAGCTGCGCGCTCCATGCTCGCCCACCAGGCAAGCCCGGTCGGGATCAATCTCGACGCCTTTGTCAAAGAAATTGATGAGATTGATGCTCATCCGCAATCCCCGACTCTGTGCATTTCTACGAGCCTCGGTCCGTCACGCATAAGTTGGACTTTCGCAGCTATCCTTGTTACGCTATGATAGTAACAATTGTTTCTATTAGCAAGCGGCCAATGATCGCAGCTGCTCAGGGCAGCGGCAATGCGGTGCGACCGGCAGAGATCTGATACAAGCGACGACGGCTTGAGTCAACGAAGACGAATTAAAGGGTGGCGCAATGCGTGATCAACCGGTAAGTCCGCAACAACCGAGCTCAATCCTGCGGGGGGAGTTTGCCTTTGAAGTGCGTCTCGATTTCCCCGCGGGCCCGCGCATTCGCTTCGGGCCACTGCCCGAGGGAGGGCGGTGTGGTTATGTGCCTGTTATCGGCGGCACCGTTACCGGGCCGCGTTTACAGGGCAAGGTCGTGCCGTACAGCGGCGGTGATTGGCCGCATCTGTGGCCCGATGGCGTCATCGAATTCGATGCGCGTTACCTCATTGAAGCCAACGATGGCACGGTGATCTATGTGCAAAATCGTGGCGTGGCGCATGCCTCTGCCGAAGTGCAGGCGCGCATCGACGCTGGTCAACCTTTTGACCCTCGCGAGAACTACTTCAGAACTACACCGATTTTCAAGACGTCCGTGGGACCACACGACTGGCTGTGTAGGACTGTCTTTGTCGGCATCGGCGACAAGCGCGCGGACCATTCGCTATTCGCGTTCCACGCGATCGTCTGAAGTATTCATCGGTACCGACTGAGCTCGTGGTGTCCGCTAAGGGGGTTTGCACGGCAGAATGCTTCTCGACTATCAGATGCATTTCGATGCCGCGTTAATAGAGCTAATCGGGGAACAACATGGCGCGCAACAACTGGCTAAGTGGCATTCCTTTATCGTTGCCATATGCCTTGGGCTTTCTGAGTTCCACCATCATGCCGGTGTGGGTCAGCTCGATGGCGCAGCGACATTCGCTGAGCCTCGCCACAGTGGGTTTCATCGCTTCCCTGGAGTTGGCTTGTGTCGCGTTGGCCTCGATACTGTCGGCCAGCCTGCTCGATACGCGCGCGACGCGCAGGCCTATCGCATTGGCGATCATCATTAGCATTCTCGCAAATGTTTTAGCCGCTGGCGCGCCAACTGCCGTGCTGTTCACGCTGGCACGTGCCATTGCCGGTCTCACACATGGATTCATCTTGAGCGACATTACGCGGCGTGCTGCACAGATCGCCAATCCGCAGCGACTTTTTGCCGCGCAGCTGTTTGCAATAGTCGCGTGTGCGATTGTCTTCTTCGCCAATGCGCCACTGCTGCTGAGGCTGCTCGGCGCGGGCGCGCCATTCATGTTTTTGGCCGCTGTGGGGGTGCTGAGCCTTGCGTCACTCATCTGGCTGGAGTCACCGCAGGCAGATCAACAGTCACGGCCCAAGCTTCAGCCGCAATCGTTGGCACCAAGAATTTCAATCATCTTGAGTTTGGCGGGGGTGAGCTTGCCGTTCTGCGTGCAAGCAAGCTTGTGGGCGTATTTAACGAGCGCGGCTGAGCACGCCGGACTGCCGCTGGCGAGCCTTGCTACCGTTCTCGCGATTGGCGCCGGCGCGAATTTGCTCGCACCGATCACATCGGACCGGTTGAACGGACGAGTTGCCAGTGGCACGCCCCTTTTCATCGGATTCATCGGTCTTGCGCTATCTGCCTTTCTAATTGGCGGTCAATCTTCGCCGGTGTGGTTTGCGGTCGGCGTCATTGGCCTACCGTTTTTTAATATTCTGCTGGGCCCATTCTTGATGGGGGCACTGGTGAAACTTGACGGTAGCGGCAAGGTGGCTGCAGCAGGGCAGGCATTCTTCATGGGCGGCTTGGCCTTGGGGCCCACGCTGGGCGGACTGGTATGGAGTCAGGGCGGAGTGACTGCACTCGCTTGGTTTGGGGTGTGCGTGGCCGTGCTGGCGTTGTTTCTGCTTCGAGTCGGCGCGATCAAGGCGGAGAGCGCTGTAGGACCTGAGCTCGGAATCGCCAAAAAATAGGCCTTTCGAGCAATGGGCCGGAATCGTGGCCGGCCCGGGGCCGATGATGGTGGCGTGGCTGATGCCGGCCGCAGGCCGTTGCCCGACATTGCGCATGGCGAGCACCCGCATCGGCTGATAGACGCGGCGCAACAGTTCATCGACGAACAGCGCTTACGACAAGTCGAAACAGAGCCGCGTGGAGAAATAAGAATGGCTATAGAGTTCCAGCGGTTGGTCCCGCCCCCCCGCAGCAACCACACCCCCCGGGGGGGGCGGTGCGGTTCCTGGCGAGAGAACGAAGCCCGCAGCAGCTTTCCCAAGTACGCCGTTATTGTCCAACTTCCTGTGCGGCCGGACATCGCACCTACGTGGATTCACCATGGCCCAATTTTGAGCATCGGCGCGACCGACCGTTAGAACCTCTTGGAGAGCCGGATTCCAAACTGACGCGGCGCGTTGTAGATCTGAGCATCCGCGTCATTCTGCGCTAGCGGGTAGACCTCGTTCGTCAAATTGGTCACGTAGGCCTCCCCGTACCACTGCTCGTGCACGTAGCCGAGCTTTAGGTCGAGATCGTGACGCGCGGGCAGGGCGTCAAACGGCGTGTTGTAGATCTGGGCGTACTGCGTGCCCTGGTACGAATAATCGACCCGGGGCGTCAGCAAGTCGCCGTTGGCCAAATTAAGCTCATAGCCGACCGCGACGTTGTACTGGAACTTCGGGGAGTTGGGCAGCTGCAAGCCGTTGACTTTCTCCAGCCAGGGATAGAACTTGCCATTGACGGTCAGTCCGCCGGACGTGTAGTCGAAGCAGCCATTGGTGCCGTTGGCTACGCCCGGCGGGCACTGCCCCTGGGCATTGTTGCACGCGGCGTACAGCGCGCAAATGTCCTGGTTGATTATCCCTTCGCTGCCGATGTTGAAGCTGGACTTCGTGTAGGACGCCGTCGCGTTTAACAGCCAGCCGGCCACGTGAGCCTGCCCGGCAAACTCCACACCGTACAGATTGGTGGCGCCGGCGTTATGGACCCGGCCCTGGCCAGTCTGTGGGTTCAGGTCGCTGATCTGCATGTCGGTGTACCTGGTGTAGAAGCCGTTAAGCTGCAGCGTCGCACGCCCGTTCAGTTGCGTGGATTTCCAGCCGAGCTCGAAGTCGGTGTCCTTCTCGGGTGCGAAGTTCTCGCCGAACTTCCCCGGCTGGGCCGAAATGCCGCCGGCCTTGCCGCCGGTTGCCACCAGGCCATAAAGGTAGTTCGTGGGATTGAGGTTGTAGTTCAGCGCCGCCTTCCAGGTCAGGAACGAGTCTTTCTCATCGCCTTGGTTCGTTGCATAACCCCCGGTGGCGTTGGGATTGCCATAGGCTCCGAATACAACAGGTCCGAGTGGATTTACCGGGTTCGGTCCGCCAAAGTAGATGGTATTAGCATTGCCACCGGGACAGGTCGAGCAGGCGATGAACGGAGCCGTGTTGTGGTCCCAGGTCTCGCGCAGACCGAACTCGGCCGTAAGGTCTGACGTGAGTTGGTAGCTCACGTTGCCAAACACAGCATATGCGAATTTGTCGCTTTTGAAATCGAGGAAGAAGCCGCCTTGAGGGACGGCATACCCCGGCCCGACGCCGACCGGACCCCCACTGTAGACTGTGCCCCGGTAGGCGAACTTGGCCGGGTCGAACCACCGAAAGCCGCCGAGCACCCAGGTGAACGGTCCGTGGGTCGGGGAAAGCAGATCCGCCTCGTACGTTTCCGTGTGCTCGTGTATGGGAGCGGAGCCACCGAGTGTCAGGTTGGTGGAGGCCGACTGCTGGTTTTTGAGCTGGATCGTATTGAAGGCGCCGCCGGCCAGCAGACGCAGCGTCAGGCCCGCATCGCTCAGCTGGATCTTCGATTCGAGGCTCTCCCGCCAGATCTGCTCATGGAGCGCCGTGTTGTCAGCCGCATACGCGAGCTGGTAGGGATCAGCCGGCGCAAACGGCGCGTTGCCGCAGGCGCTCGGCACCGCGCTCCACGTGGTGGGATCGGCGTTGAAATAACTACCGGGCGCCGGACAGTTCGTGACGACCCCGTTGATCGCGGTGTTGGCGATCGGGATCGGCTTCTCGGCCGCATAGTCGTAACTGTTCTGGTAATAATCGACCCTGCCCAGCAGCTGGATCCGGTCGTTGGGCTTCCACAGCAGCGTGCCACGCACCGCTGCGATGTTCAGATTGCCGGGCTCGGTATGGATCATCCAATTCGGTATCCCACCCAACGCCACGGCATTGAGCGGCGTCAGGTTGGTCGAATAACTGTCGCGCTTCTCGTAATACACGCCGACCCGTGCCGCCAACGTCTCTCCCATGGGCAGATTAACGGCAGACTGGACGTCAAGGTGATGGTAATTACCGCCCTGCACCTGTGCGTAGCCGTGGGTGTCCCCCAACGTGGGTTTCACCGAATTGATGAACATCGCGCCGCCGGTGGAGTTCGAGCCCACCAACGTACCCTGCGGCCCGCGCAGCACCTGCACGCTTTCGACGTCCCACAGTGGTTCATCGCCGGCGTTCGGTGGCACCAGCAGATTGTCGCGATAGACTGGTACGCCCTGGGAAGCATTCGGGAGCGCGAATCCCAAACCGATGCCACGGATGTTGATGCCCGTGTTCAGCACCTGGTTGGCCACTGCTAACCCGGGCACATAGAACTGCAGGTCAGTGGTGTTGTGGATCTCATTGCGCTGCAGGTCATCCCCGTTGATCGCCGTCACCGATACCGGCGCGTGCATCACATCAACGTCGACCTTCTCGGCCGTGACCAGAATCTCTTGCAGCGACTCACTCGAACTACTCGCGGTACTGCCGGCGGAGGCGTCCGCGGCGACGGCCGGCGCCGCGCCGAAGCCGAACGCGCCAACCCCCAGACCAGCAGCAAGCACCGTAGCGAAATGGTATTTCGCGCGCATATGGCTTAACTCCCCCTACTTATGGTTTCACGCAAGAGACCGGTACTCCGGTTCGCCCGAAGCTCGGATATTTCTACAGCTCCGACCCGTGCTGCGAAGATGATCACAATCGATCATCGCCATCCTGTCCCCACGGCACACGGGATCTTCATTTGATTAAGTAGCAACAAATGTTATCAATATAGTAGCCAAGAGTTTCAGCAAAGACAATAAGCCTCCGAAGGTGTTCGCCGCTTCCTGGAGCGCAAATGAGGATCTTCGGCATTCTCGTAGGCCATTTCGCCGCCACGACGAGCAGTGTTCCGCACCGAAAAGTGTCGGCAAAGTGGTTAACCCGGTGAGCCCGGTGAGTAGCCGCCACGCCTTGGGGTTGCCGGTTACCACCGGTGCAAGACAGGTGGTGATGGACTTTCGCAGCCTTCCTTGTTAGGCTATTATAGTAACAATTGTGTCTATCGGCAAGCAACTGATGGATGCGGCTGAGGATCTCATGACTGACGCGCAGGCCCGAGGTGTCGCCACAAGGCCATTGCCGCGACCGCAGAGGCGCGGATCGATGAGCTCATGCTCACATCGCCGCAGTGGAAGCGTCGGGTCTTCATTGTCGCTGAGCTTTCAATGATTCCCAGGAGAGTCACAATATGAGTACTGCCGTAGCGTCACGGTCAACGAAGTCCGATCTCGCACTGCTGGTGGCGCGAATTCTCATGGCGTCCCTGTTCGTGTTCTCAGGCTCCGAAAAGGCTTTCTATTACGGTGGCGCCGTGGATTGGGCCACCGCCCACGGAATTCCTTTTGCCGCCTTCTTAATGTGGGCCGTCATTGCGCTTGAATTGGGCGCCAGCGCACTGCTGGTCAGCGGCTGGCATGCGCGAGAGGGAGCGTTGGCCCTCATGGCGTGGCTCTTGTGGACCGGCCCCTGGTTTCATCGATTCTGGGAAACGCCTCCGCCGATGTGGCAGATGATGGTGGACGATTTCTTCCACCATCTCGTCATGGCCGGCGGTTTCCTCTATGTGGCCGTGTGCGGTCCGGGAAGCCTGGTGCTGCGCCGCCCTATGCGTATCTCGGCGTGACGCCCCGACGCCTCAGCAACAACTCTCGCGCCCGGTGATGAACAGGCCGCTGTCGATGATGTTGGCAGTGCCGAGCACGGTCATCGGATCGCGCAGCACCGATATCCGATCGCTGGAGAACAGCCACGTCACCGTGCCTGCCACCCGTTCGAATGATCTATAAGCTCTATTTACAAATACAGACAAACGATATATCGTTTATCTCTGATTCAGACTGACCAACGAGAAGACATGGTTCACGACACACACTTCGGCCGCTTCGGCGGTCACTTCGGCATGCACGCCGGGCCGACGCGGCGCGGCGGGCACAGAGGCGGCGGCCACCGCCGCGGCAGCCGAGGCGCAGAGGATCCCAGCGCCGAGCGGTCACATTCCTACGGGCGTGGAGGTTTCGGGCGTGGCCGCGGTGGCGGCCGCATCTTCGGCCCCGGCGACTTGCGCCTCATGCTGCTGGCGCTGATCGCTGAGAAGCCTCGCCACGGCTACGAGCTCATCAAAGACATCGAGCGGAAATTCGGCGGTGGCTATTCCCCGAGCCCGGGCTCCGTCTATCCCACGCTCACGCTGCTCGAAGAGCTGGGTCACGTGCGGGCCGCAACTTCCGAAGGCGCGAAGCGATTGTTCGAAATCACCATCGAAGGGCGGGAGTTTCTGGCGGAGAATCGCGCCACCATCGACGGGATAACGGCCCGAATGAGCCTGGCCGCGCGCGCGATGTCGGGGTACAGGCCCCCTGTCGGCATCTTTCAGGCCATGCACACGCTGAAGGCCGCACTGCTGTTCCACCGCGGCGAATGGAGCGCAGCGGAGTCGAATCGGGTGCGGCTCATCATCGAACAGGCCGCCGACGCGATCAGCAGGAGATCCGAGCATGAGTAACCCGCCTGCTATTCGCCGCGTGCGCCATGAGACGAAGCTTCGCCGGCTCAGCGTCGAACACGTCGAGCGACTGACACCGAAAATGGTACGCGTCGCTCTCGGGGGCGACGACCTGCGCGGCTTCACGTCTTTGGGGTTCGACGATCACGTGAAGCTGATGCTTCCCGCCGTTGATGAAGTAAAACCGCAGATGCGGGATTACACGCCGCGCCGCCACGACGCGCATTCCGGTCGCCTGCTCATCGATTTCGTCATTCATGACGCAGGTGCGGCGACCGCATGGGCGGCATCGGCGGCACAGGGTCAATCGCTGGGAGTGGGTGGGCCGCGAGGCTCCTTTGTCATTCCGACCGAGCTGGATGGGCACTTGCTCATCGGTGACGAGACCGCCTTGCCGGCTATCGGCCGCCGCCTCGAGGAGTTGCCTGCGAGCACGAGGGCGCTCGTTGTTGCCGAGGTCGACAACGAGACGGAGCGACTGACATTCGAGAGCGCCTCGGAATTCGACGTCGTCTGGGTGTATCGCCGCGGCGCGGAGCCGGGATCTGCGGACGGGCTGCTCAAGGCGCTGCGCGGCCTGACCTTCCCATCCGGCCAGTACTTTGCCTGGGCTGCAGCCGAATCGCGAGTTGCCCGCGCCGTACGCCAGTATCTGGTGGGCGAGCGAAACGCCGACAAACACTGGGTCAAGGCCGCCGGCTACTGGCAGCGTGGCGCGACCGGCAGGCACGATAAAATAGATGACTGAGCATCGCGCTGAGTAATCGTTGCCGGGCCATCGCGCCACGCGATAGCTGCGAGTTCGCGTCCTTAGTGTCGGCGCAGGTGACATTCGTAAGACCCTGGTAGCTGGACGTCAGATTACCCACGCGCTCCTCGACTCGATCGCCGCCAAAACTCCGTTGGACTTTCGCCGTTATCCTTGCTAGCCTACAATAGTAACAATTGTTTCTATCAGGCGGCTAACGAGTGCAGGTGCTCAACACAACGGCAATGCTGTGCCGCTATGTTCACCGGGCGGAATGCGCCGTGCAGTCGTTGCCTGAGCGCTGCAAATAGTGAGGATCTCATGATTGAGTCCAATTCCTTGACGGCCGAAGATCGTCTGCAAATTCACGAACTGTATGCCCGTTATGCCTGGGCGCTGGGTACGGGTGATACCGAAGGCTTCGTGGCCTGCTTCACCGCTGATGCCGTGCTTTGCGAAGACATATTCGAGGAAGTAGATCGTTGGGTGGGCGTCGCTAATATTCGCGCGATGATCGAATTCTTTCGCAAATTGCCGATGTTTCCCGGGCGTCAGATTCATGTCAGCCAGATTCTGATTGATGGAAGCGGTGAGCGGGCTGACTCCAAAGCCTTCTGCTTCGTCACGTATTGCGCCGGCGAGCAGCCTTTCCCGGTGTGCATGCTCGGGTATTACACCGATGTAGTCGTGAAGCAGGGCGGCCGGTGGCTGTTCAAGGAGCGTGTGATCCGCGATTGGTCGGGCCCGGTACTGAGAGCTTTTCCCGGTCAATCCGGCAACAAGGTACCGCGCAAGCGTCCCCGGGGGTGATGCATCCGCGGGGTCACACAGAGACGGCATCATGACCGGACCTTTAAGCGGCGTGCGTATCGTCGAGCTCAGCAGCATTGGCCCCGCGCCGTTTTGCGCCATGTTGCTGGCCGATCTTGGCGCCGAGGTGCTGCGCATCAAGCCACCGGCAAAGCGCGAGGCGGTCATGCCTATTCCCGAAGCCGAAGACCCCATTTGGCGCGGACGCAGTATTTTAGTGCTGGATCTGAAAGACCCGGGTGATGTGGCGAAGTTGAAGGGCATCTTGCTGCATGCAGATATCTTGATTGAGGGATTCCGGCCTGGCGTGTTGGAGCGCTTGGGTGTGGGGCCGGAGGCCTGTTTGCAGGCGAATCCGCGTCTGGTGATCGGTCGCATGACGGGTTGGGGTCAGGACGGTCCCTTGGCCAAAGCGCCTAGTCATGATCCGAACATTCTGGCGCTGACCGGCGTGCTGCATTCGATGGGCTATGCCGATCGCCCGCCGTTGCCGCCCCTCAATATCGTGGGTGATTTTGGCGGCGGTGCGCTGTATCTGGTGATGGGCCTGCTGGCCGGGCTGCTGCACGCGCGCGCCACGGGCAAAGGACAGGTCGTGGATGTGGCCATGCTGGATGCAGTGGCGTCACTGATGGGGCCGGTGTACGCCATGCGCAATCACGGCCTGTGGAGTGACGAGCGCGGCGTGAATGCACTGGACGGCAGTTGTCCCTTCGCGCGCTGTTATGAGACCGCCGACAGCAAGTATGTGGTGGTGGCGGCACTGGAGCCGCAGTTTTACCAAGCATTGCTGCAAGTGTTGGGGCGGCTGGCGGAGTCCCTGCCGGATCGCAAAGACAAGGCCAACTGGCCCGCGTTGCATGAGCAGTTTACTGCCATCTTCAAAACCAAAACCCGCGATGAGTGGACGCGCCTGCTGGAGGGTGCGGGCGCGTGCGTATCGCCAGTGCTCAATCTCGCGGAAGCGCAGGCGCACCCGCATAACCAGGCGCGCAAGTTGTTCGCAGGCGATCCGCCCTTACCGGCGGCCGCGCCGCGTTTCTCTTTGACGCCCTCGAGTCTTGCACCGAGGAATCTTGGCTCTGTGACCGATCTGCTAAACCGCTGGGCGTCGCGCTGAGGGGTTACCCCTTCATTTGTACCACCGCCATCACCGCGGTTGCGGTGGCGATGAGGTTGGTGTCGTCCGGACCGATCTGCGCTGCAGCAAAGGCCATTCGCGAGCCCATCCGGATGACGGTGGCGCGAGCAATCAGGCGTCCGGGCGGTGCGGGCTTCAGGAAATTCACGGTCAGTGAGGCGCTGCTGACGGACATCTGCGCCGGCGCGCGCACCAGTGCGGCGAACGCCAGCGCGTAATCCAACATCGTAGTCACGATGCCACCTTGAATCACGCCATTGCCTTGAATGAATTCCGCACCAGGTTCGAATGCCAGCAGGGCGCTACCCAAGGTGGGATCAATCTCCAGAATTTCACCCTTGAGGACTTGTTGCAGCGGGCTGGCGGTGAGTGCGAGCGGCTGGCCATTGCCCTTGAGGAATTCAAGTGCGAGCGCGAGATCGGGGTTCATTGATTATCTCCGCACTGTCAGTGACCTGAAAATTCTCGGCGTGGCGATGGCTTGAGATTGGACTTGATAATAGCAACAACTGTTACTATTATGGCACGCAAAATAGGGCCTGTGGGGCAACGATCAGTGCTGCTCCGATACACCTCGGAGCGGCCGGCGGGAGAGGTTCATGCGTGAAGTATTCGTGATCGGCGTCGGCATGACGCATTTCGGCGTTCATCCGGAAAAAACCGTTGGCGAGCTGGCGCGTGAAGCCGTGCAGGCGGCCCTCGGTGATGCCGATGCAACGGCCAAAGACATAGGATTCACTGCCTTTGCCAATACTGCACAAGGCGCGCTGGATGGCCAGTTCGGCATCAAGGGGCAACATGCATTGCGTCCGATCGGCATCGAAGGATCGCCATTCATTAACGTGGAGAACGCCTGCTCGGGATCAAGCGCTGCGTTGAATCTGGCGTTCACGCAGGTGGCCGGCGGTTTCGCCGATGTGGCCTTGGCGGTCGGCGCAGAAAAACTCTACTGCGAGGATCGCGCCAAGCGTCTGGCGCTATTCAGTCAGCCGTACGATCTGCAAGGCGTGAAGGCGTTTGTCGATCGCTACTCGCCGCTCGTTGAAGACCTCAAGCCGCCGCCGGAGGCGGTGATCGACGACGCCATGCGCAGCGCGTTCATGGATAGCTATGCCATCAACGCCAAGTTGCACATGAAGCGCTACGGTTCGACGTGGCGGCAACTCGCCGCCGTTTCGTCTAAGAATCACTACCACTCCACCATGAATCCGCTGGCGCAATACCAGAAGGACATGAGCATCGAGCAGGTGCTGGGTGCGCGCATCATCTCCTGGCCGCTGACCATACCGATGTGCGCGCCGGTCAGCGATGGCGGTTCCGCCGTCATCATTTGCTCGCGGGACGCACTCAAACGTTTCGCGGCCAACCGTGCGGTGAAGGTGCTGGGCAGTGTGCTCAAAGCCGGCGCGACGCGCGATATCACCGACGTCGAAAACGCGGCGCTGCGCTTGACGGCGCAGGCGGCTTACGCACAGGCAGGAATACAGCCCAAGGACATCTCGGTGGCCGAGGTGCACGACGCCAGCGCGTTTGGCGAAATCAATCAGATCGAGATGGTGGGCTTGTGTGAGTTCGGTCAGGGCGGGGCGCTGGCCGAAGAGGGGGTGACGCGCTTGGGCGGTCGTATTCCAGTAAACGTTTCCGGCGGTCTTGAATCGCGTGGACATCCCATCGCCGCAACGGGTTTGGCCCAGATTGCCGAACTGGTGCATCAACTGCGAGGCGAGGCGGGTGCGCGCTCGGTGGAAGGCGCTCGTTATGCGCTGTCTTCCTGTAGCGGGGGCTTCATGGGCGTGGAAGACGTGGCGTGCTGCGTGACCATTCTGGGCAGAGCAAAGTAGCTCCGACAGTTTATTAACAATCGGCGCCGAATGGCTATCTCGGCACACCATCGAGAGCAACCCCATGTCATACAGCGATCTCATCATTGAACATCGCGGCCCGGTCTCCTGGTTGTATCTGAACCGACCGCAGGCCTTGAATGCTATTTCCATTCCCTGCATGGGCGAGCTGCGCGCGGCCTTGATTGAGTTGCGCGACCGGCAAGAGACGCGAGTCATCGTGCTGTCCGGTAAAGGCCGGGCATTCTGTGCGGGCGCTGATCTGACGGGTGCGCTGCCGGATCCCACCGCGCCGCCCAGTCCGAAGAAGACCTTCATCGATGTGGCGACGGAAATGGAAGCGGTATTCAACGCGCTGACCAAGCCGGTGATTGCCGCACTGAACGGCGTTACCTGCGGCGGCGGCTTGGAAATGGCCTTGATGTGCGACTTCATGGTCGCCACGGAGTCGGCCAAGATCGGTGATGCCCATGCCAACTTCGGTGCCATGCCCGGCGGCGGCGCGACAGTGCGTCTGCCACGCGTGGTGGGCCCCAACATGGCCAAGTTCCTGATGTTCACCGGCGAGTTGTTGTTGGCGCCTCAGATGTTGGAAATCGGCCTGGTTACACGCGTTTTTAAAGACGCCGTGTTTGACGTCGAGGTGCAGGCGCTCGGAGAAAAGATTGCCGGCAAGAGTCCGCTGGGCTTGAGCCGCATGAAGACCCTCATCAACGACAGCTTTGATGTGCCCACCGAGATGGCCCTCAAGAGCGAGAAGCTGGTTTCGGCCAAACACATGCTGTCTTACGACGCCACCGAAGGGGGCAAGGCTTTTGGCGCGAAGCGCAAGCCGGAATTCCGTGGCTACTGAGCTGCACGCACTGAACACAGCGCTTGAGCACATTTAGGAGCATCGATGAAACTTGAACAAGTCGTTGCCGTCGTCACCGGCGGCGCATCGGGTCTCGGCGGAGCGGCGGTGCGGCGCGTCATCGCCGGAGGCGGCAAGGCCGCGATCTTTGATCTCGACGAAGTCAAAGGTCAGGCGCTGGCTGCCGAATTTCCCCGTAGGGCCATCTTCGCCAAGGTGGATGTGGCCGATGAAGCTTCTGCCATTGCGGGGTTTGCGGCCGTCAGGGCTGCGTTCGATGCGGTACATGTCTGTGTCAACTGCGCGGGCATTCCCGGCAAGATCGGCCGCATCGTCGGCAAGAACGGTCCCATGGCGCTCGCCGACTTCGAGAAGGTCATCAAGATCAATCTGGTGGGCACATTCAACATCTCGCGCCTGGCCGCTGCGGAAATGCTGAAGAACCAGCCTGCCGACACCGGCGAACGCGGCGTGATCGTCAACGTGTCGTCGCTGGCGGGCATCGAAGGTCAGATGGGACAGATTTGCTATTCGGCCAGCAAGGCCGGGGTGATCGGCATGATGCTGCCGATGGTGCGCGACCTGGCGCAGTTCGGCGTTCGCGTGCTCACCGTTGCCCCCGGCTTGTTCGAAACGCCGATGGGCGCGGGTACGCCGCCGGAAGTGAAAGAACGTTTGGTGGCCACACTGGAATTTCCCAAGCGCATGGGCGCGCCGGCGGAGTTCGCTTCCCTGGTCGCGCACTTGGTTGAGAACTCGTACGTGAACGGCGAGCTGATTCGTATTGACGCGGGCACTCGCTCACCACCACGCTGAGTCGGCAGCGTGACCCGCGCTGTCATCGACACCACGCCGATCGCTGCACAAGTCGCAGCGGCGTTTGGCATTGAGCGTTTGCGCAATCTGATGCCGCCGCATGTCGATGCGGGCCAGCCAACGGTGGTGGCCATCCTGGAAGCGGCGAGTGAGCTGGCCGCTACGGTGCTAACACCGCTCAATCGTGTTGCGGATAAAATGGGCTGTCGCATTGAAAACGGCCGGGTGCACACTGCAACGGGCCACCGCGACGCCTGGCTACTGTTCACCTCGCAGGGTTGGACGGCGCTGGAGCAACCCGAAGAATTTGGCGGTCACGACTCGCCCACGATAATTGCCGTGGCCTGTCAGGAAGTGTTTGATCGCGCCTGTCCGGCGTTCGGCATGTTGCCGATTTCACAACGCGCCGCCGCCCGCCTGCTTGTCGCGCATGCCGATACTGCGATGAAATCGGAGTGGTTGCCACAAGTCACCGCCGGTACCTGGAGCGCCACCATTTGCATTTCGGAAACCGGTGCGGGTTCGGACGTGGGCCGTATTCGGACCGTTGCCACGCCACAGGGAGATGGTACCTGGTCGATTACCGGCGAGAAGATCTGGATCACCTTTGGCGATCACGATCTGACTGAGCGCATTGGTCATTGCTTGTTGGCGCGCACTCCCGATGCGCCGCCCGGCGCCGCGGGGTTATCGCTGTTTCTGGTTCCCAACACCCTTATTCAAACCGATGGCAGCGTCACGCGTAATTCGATTGTGGTGCGGCGCATCGAGGAAAAGCTGGGGCTACATGGCTCGCCGACTTGCGTATTGGGATTTGAAGGCGCGCAAGGCAAGTTAATTGGCACCTTGCATCGTGGTCTCCCGCAGCTATTCGCCATGATTACGACTATGCGTCTGGGCGTGGCCACGCAAGGGCTGGCGGTGGCGGCAGGCGCCGCGGAGGTGGCATTGGCCTACGCCGAAGAACGCTTGCAGGGCGGTGCCCCCGACGCGCCAGCCGTGCCGATCGCCACCCATGCCGATGTGCAGCGCATGCTGCTCGGTATGGTCAGTCGCGTGGAAGTCGTGCGGGGTCTGGTGATGGCGCTGGCCGTGCAAATCGATTTGGCGCGTTACGAAAGCGACGTGCGGTTGCGGCAAGATTGCGAAGCCTTGTCGCAGTGGCTATTGCCCATCGCCAAAACCTTCGACGGCGAGACCGCCGTCGAGGTGGCGAGCGAGGCCATTCAAGTATTGGGTGGCGCGGGTTATGTGAATGATTGGCCGGTCGAACAGGCACTGCGCGATGCGCGCGTCTTTACTATTTATGAAGGGACGAGCGGCATTCAAGCGCAGGATCTATTGCATCGTCGGCTGTGGCGCGACAAGGGTCGTGGTCTGGATGTGTTTCTGAAAGTGGCGCGCGCCGAATTGTCCTTACATGCCACATCACTTGTGGCTGAAGCGCGCAACCTTGATGTCACCTTGTCACTGCTTGCTGATGCCGCCGCGCACCTTGCTAAATGGGTCGGGCAGCCGGTGCGGGCTGAAGCTGCCGCGGCCCACTTTCTAGAGTTGGCAGCTTATGCCGCCACGGGCTGGATTGCGCTACGGCTCGCGGGCATGGCGGGCGATGACGCGACGACACGCCGATTGGTGGCCGCAGGGCGGTACTGGCTGGCCGATCTCAGTTACAAGGCCACGTTCGAACATGCGCAGATACTGCACAACCCGGATCGTCTTAGGTGGTTCGAGGATATCAGAGCAGCCCATGCTGCTCGATAGACAACGCTATGTCCGCTACACTATTCCCGTGACCCCCGCCAATCGCGGGGCTATGGAATGGGGATGGTCAAGGCAATTCGCAACGCAAAAAAGACCAAAGCTTCGTCTGTGAGCGTCGCTGCCGGGCAAATTATCGGGCAGGATGCGCAAAATCGGGCGGCACCGATGAATGCCTCTCAGCTCTCGCATGCAGTGGCCATGCATCGCTTGCTGAAGGCGTCATACCTGATCATGCAGCCGTTTTTCACGAATTTTGCCGATCGTTACGATGTCACCGTGAACGAGTTGCGCATCGTCATGACGTTGGCTTCCGTGTCGAACGCCGCAGCTCATGAAATCGGCCGTGCCACCGGCATGCACCCAATGAACGTCAGTCGCGCAGTGGCCAGACTGACTGCGGCGGGGCGCGTCAGTCAACGGCGTGATGCAACCATCGACCGGCGACGCAAGATAATTTCGCTGACCGCCAAAGGTTGGACGCTGCACAAACAGTTGCTCCCGCACGTGAAGAAGATGGCGGAATTCGTGTTCCAGCCGATGACGGAACTGGAGGTGGAGTTCTTGAGCAAGCTGCTGCAGCGTTTGAATAGTCGATTACAGGATATCGACCCGAGTAGTCCGCTCCTGATCGATACGGATGCGATCAAGGCGGAAGGCGAGGTGACGGCGAAAGCCAGACCGCACCAAAGACCGGTGAGTATGAAACGACGATCTGCCGGCGAGAACGATTGAATGAAGTGCGCTGAAGTTAGCGTAGACTACAATCGGCATCGACCATTCTGTCGAGGCGTTTGCATTTAAAGACGACCCGCAGGTCGCTCGCCGATCACATAGAAGCCGAGCAAATGACCGTCCGGATCTTCTACAAAGGGAAGCTTGACGCCCACTAACGCGGGCTGCACGCCGCCGTGCTTGACGCTCTTTGCGTTGAAGATGGCTTCGAGTTGCCGGATGGTTGCTTCGTCGGCTACACCGAAGGCAAAGTACGGAAAGCCGCTCGCCACCTCTGCTCGCATGGGGGCACGTACCAGCACCAGCGACGTGCCGCCATTCGGGTGCTTTAGCGCCCAAGCGTAAGTCTCGCCATTGCTATTTTTGAAATCGAAATCACGCTCATAACCCAACAATTCTGCATACCAGCGAAATGATTGCTCAAGGTCGCTTACAGGTAGACGCACGTGATGTGTCGCACAGAGTCGCACGGCTGCTTGATTCATGGTCATCCTCGTTAGACGGAAGTTCTAGCAGCTGGGGGACAAAAGTTCCCTGCGACGTCAATAACATACGGCCTGTTTGGTTGCGCAGTTTCTGTCTACACGGCGATCTTGTCGATTAAGTCGAAGGCGTGGCGCTGCAAGGGAGTTGGCGTCGTGAGCAGATCGAAGGTGAGTGAGTGTTCGACTGGCCCCGGCGTGCGACAGGTCTTGCGCACGAGAGTGGAGAGTTCCTCGAGCAAGGTCCGGAAGCTGTGCGCCGGCGTGCCGTCGGGCAGAGTGTGAGTAAGGACTTTCTGCATAGCATCCGCGGAGCGTTGGGCGGGAACCGAGCGCCGCCAGGGCGCTACGGTGATTGAGCAATGTGCCGTAGACCGTGCCGGACAGGCGGTAAGGCGGTACCTCCATGGGAACGGCGACAGGCACCGGGACCGTCATTGTTTCCTCGAATCGCACCAGCATATTACTAATAGATTAGCAATTTAGTCACTAATATGTGAGTATGTCAACCTCACGCCATGGCGGGGAAGCTGGCTGGTTCTCGCATGAACCGCAAATCAACCAAGCTGCAACATCGCAACCTGCCGCTGCTGCTGCTGCAGGTACGCGAGCGCGTCCTCTCACACTTCCGCCCGATCCTCAAGGCCAACGGCTTCACCGAGCAGCAGTGGCGGATTGTGCGGGCGTTGCTCGAGGTAGACTCGCTCGAGCCGCGAGAGATCGGCGAGCTGTGTCGCATTTCGAGTCCGAGCCTGGCCGGGGTGCTGGCGCGCATGCAGGAACTCGGCTTGGTCGCCCGGCGGCGCCTGCCACACGATAAGCGGCGCCTGCGAGTCTCGCTAACCCCCCACGCGCGCGCGCTTGCGGCCCGCATGGCGCCGCAGATCGATGCGACCTACCGCATGATCGAAGAATTGCTCGGTAGTGAGTTCAGCGCGCGTTTCGAGCGCATGCTGGACCAGCTACTCGCGACTCTCTAACGTCGTTCGCGCAGTCGCGCGGCGTAACGAGGGAGGTGATTTGGACAGGGAGCGGTCAGGTACCGCCCGCGGCCGCCGGTAGCGATGAACTGAGTCGCTACCAGTGTTCAAGCTACCGCGGATTTTTCAGCACTCCACAGCGGCTGCGGGCGATTAAGCTCATCAACCAGCAGGATCGTGGGCCGGTACGCCTTCAGCTCTTCCTCACTGTAGACGGCGTATGCACTGATGATCAGCAAGTCGCCGACGATGGCCTTGCGGGCTGCCGCGCCATTTAGAGAGATCTCGCCGGTCCCCGCAGCAGCTCGAATTACGTAGGTGCTGAAGCGCTCGCCATTATTGATGTTGTAGATCTCGACGTACTGGAACTCGCGAATCCCGGATGCATCCAGCAGCGAGGCATCGATACCGCACGACCCCTCGTAGTGCAGGTCCGCCTGTGTGACTCTCACGCGGTGTAGCTTCGCCTGGAGCATGCTTTTGAACATCTTGACAACCCCATTTATTCGCTATTTCAGCATCACGGTCTGCTCTACGGATTGCGCAGCCGGAGCTCACCCGGCGTGCGCCATTCCAAAGGCAATCCCGTATTCCAGCGCTTCGGAATAGATATCGACGGTCGGGATCGAGCCGCCGGCGGCGCAGTTCGCCGCGGCAGCGGCGATCCAGGTGTGGAGCTCCAGAGAGCCGATGCCCGCGTGCTCGACCATCCACACCGGGTCGAGGTCGTCCACCTGCCCCAGCTCTCCCGAAGAGATGATTTCGAGGAAATCGAGATCCACTTCGGGATTCAGCTTGAGATCGGCGCGGGTTCGCGTGCCGTCGACGAGCATCTGAGCACCCTCGCGATGCATGACGTCGAGGCGCTCCAGCCATTGCTCGCTCGTCAGGCCTGCGCCGTGGCCACCGGAGAGTTGGTAGCCGGACACCTGCTCGCCGCCGGTGCCATATTTCGGGTAGTAGCGCAGCGGGTTATGCGACATCCCGCCGGAGGCCAGGAACAGGACACGCCTGCCGAGGCCGGCCGCAAACCTGCCGACGGCCTCGCCCAGCAGCCGCGAGCGCTTGAAGGGAACATACGGCGGAGCGATTCCGTTGATGAATATCGGGATGGCCGGGTAGGCATCGACCCCGCCCAGGATGCGAAACATGGTCTGGGAGAAGCCATGGTCCACCGTCATCTGATATGAGGCCGCGAGATCGACACCCGCGTCGCGTACGTGGCCGATACATGCCATCGCTTCAGCCTCGGGCACCTTCAGCTGGCCCGCGAAGCCGCCAATGTCAGCCACGGCGGTACAGCGGATACCGGCGCAGAACGGCGGCATCAGTTGCAGGAAAAAGCCGTTGAAATGATCCGGACCGAAGACCACCACCAGCTCGGGATCGAACGCGCGAACGGCTGCAGCACGCTCGGTGAACAGACGCTCAGTAGCCTCGTGACAGGGCGGCGGCCGCGCGTAGCAGTACATCAAGGGCGAGTGGGAAGTGCAGACAAGAGCGACGGTCATGCGGAGTCTCTCGGCTGAGGTGACGACGGCATTGCGCTCATTTCTTCTGCAGGCCCACTGGACCAGGATTGCCGTCGGAAACGAATATCCTGTGGATGTTCCTGACGGCGATTCGCCACCTGCCGTCGGCGCACAACCTGTACACGTCCTCGAAGTCCGCCACGAGGTATGGCGTGGCCGGCATAACGGGCGGCGGTCCGTCGAAGGCGAATGTCATGCACACACTGCTCCCTCGTGCAGACGATTCGCCTTCGATGTGCAGCATCAACGCCGTGTACAGGTGACGGCAGGTGCGGACACCAGCATCGGCGCGTGCCGTAAACAGCGCACGAATCGCAGCCCGGCCTTCGGACCGCCTCTCACCGTGCGTGTAGATCGCATCCTCCGTGAAAAGATCGGCCAGCTCGTCGATCCGACCGTGGTCGAGAAAATACGTAAATGCAGTATTGAGGTCTTGCAGGATGAATCGGATCTTGACGAGAGCCAGATCGTCCATAGTGCTCAGGAAACCCTTACGTCGGACTCGATACCCAGCGCAACCAGGAATCGCGACACCATGTTATAAGTCGCGATCACCGCGACAAGCTCAACGATATGCCGATCGTCACGCAATTCGGACCTCACTCGCTCGAAAGTAGCGTCGTTGACTCTTACCGCGCGCGTCATCTCGTGTGTGAGCCGCAACACGGCGCACTCGGTCTCGCTCAATAGCGCACGGTCCTCACACGCCGCCTCGAACAAGCGCAGCGCCTGCACCGCCGCCTCGCTGCCCCCTGCCTTCAGAAACAGCGGCAGATGCTGCTCGAACTCATAGTCCGCGCCGTTCAGCACGGCGACACCACAGACTGCCAGCTCGCGCAGCTTCGCGGGGAGGCCGAGTCCGGTGCGGACCGCGCCAAGATGGGCGTTCCAGCCCCTCGCCAGCGCCGGGCTGTTCAGCAGCATACGATCGAGATTCAGCAGATCTCCGCCCCGACGTGCGCGGATCGCGGCTACGAGGTCTGCGGGGCCAGCCTTCGCATCGGACATGTAGGGGATGCGCGGCACGTGCCTAGACCCACTTCACCGGGTTGGTCAGAGTACCGATCCGCTCGATCGATACCGACACAGGGCCCCCGAGCCGGTTGAGATCGATGTTCTGCACAGCTCCACCCGATGAGGAGTTCCGTAACGCCGTGCCCAGCGAAATGATGTCTCCGGGCAGAAGCGTCATGTAGTAGGAAAGGAAGGCAAGCAGCTGCGGCGTCTTGTAGAAGAGATTGCGCGTGTTGTCATCGGTGACGAGTTGCTCCTTGTGCGAGCAGGACACTCGCAGATCGTGCGGATCCGGGATCTCTTCCTTCGTAACCAGCCACGGCCCCATGCAGGCGAACGTGTCGGAGCACTTGTAGCGGCCAGGATAGCTGACCCAGGTATCGACGTGCTCGATCTGCTTCGGATCCCCGGCCTTGGGATGGATGGCACGATAGTGAAACGTGTCCTCGCCGCGCATCGTCGGCGAGGTGATGTCGTTGTGAATCGTATAACCGAAGACGTAGTCATACGCACTCTCGGGGGACACATCCTTGGCCCGCCTGCCGATGAT
>Ga0137362_10000077_pt1 | contig 37828 bp, 21 predicted proteins | sample MadtaG_2_FD_104801 | JGI IMG/M metagenome (GOLD analysis project Ga0137362, IMG submission 104801) | Vadose zone soil microbial communities from Angelo Coast Range Reserve, California, USA - Mad1_100_16 metaG | ecosystem: Environmental > Terrestrial > Soil > Vadose zone | place: USA: California... | reverse complement strand
GTCATCGGCGGATTCGAACACGCATTTCTGCGCGGGGTAGGCGCCGAGCCGAACCCCGATTACGCCGGGACGATTCCGCAAATGACCTTCATGGTCTACCAACTGATGTTCGCGATTATCACGCCGGCGCTAATTACGGGCGCCACTGCGGAAAGGATGAAATTCAGCGGAACGGTACTCTTCCTGACGCTGTGGTTCCTGGTGGTCTATGCGCCGCTGGCGCACATGGTGTGGGGCAAAGGCGGATTCCTGAACGCGGCCGGAGGCAAGTTCCCATGCCTGGACTTTGCCGGCGGAACGGTCGTGCACATTTCTTCAGGTGTTTCGGCGCTGGTTTGCGCGCTCTACATGGGCAAGCGTACCGGATATCCCAAGCAGCCGATGCCGCCGCACAGCTTGGTGCTGAGTTTCATCGGCGCTTGCTTGCTGTGGGTGGGCTGGTTCGGATTTAACGCTGGAAGCGCGCTGGCGGCAAGCAGCCTGGCAACCAGCGCGTTTGTGGCGACACATTTCGGGGCTGCCGCGGCGGCGCTGAGCTGGAGCGCGGCGGAATGGATCAAGAACGGCCGGGCCAGCGCGCTGGGCGCAATTTCCGGCGCGGTGGCCGGACTCGTGGCGATCACACCGGCCGCCGGATTCGTCGGCCCCATGCCGGCGCTGACTATAGGCATTGTCGCCGGGGCGGTGTGCTATTGGATGGTGACGAAGGTGAAAGCCATCTTCGGGTATGATGACGCGCTGGATGCCTTCGGGGTGCATGGGGCGGGCGGCACAATCGGAGCGTTGCTCACCGGCGTCTTCGCGCAATCGGTGATCAACCCCATCTTTGGCTCGGACAAACCAGTCGGCGGGCTCGACGGACATTGGGGCCAGGTCGGCAACCAACTCATGGGCGTTTTGATCGCCTGGGTCGTCGCGCTAGTGGGAACACTCGTGCTGCTGAAGATTGTGGATTTGATCACCGGCATACGCGTTCCGGAAGAGCACGAAGTCGAAGGACTGGACATTTCGCAACACGGCGAAGAGGCTTATAACCTTGAGTCGTAAGATAAGCTGGCAAGGGAGCGTCAGGCAGGGGGCGGAGCGGAAACACCCATGATGAAAATCGAGGCAATCATTCAGCCCTCGCGGTTTGAATCGGTGAAAGATGCGCTGCGCGAAATCGGCATCGAAGGGATGACGGTAACGGAAGTGCGCGGGCACGGCCGCCAGAAGGGCCATACCGAGGTGTACCGCGGCCGCGAATACACGGTGGACCTGCTGCCAAAAATTAAATTAGAGATGGTGTTGCCGGACGCCTTGGCCAACCGCGTGGTGGACACAATTTTGAAGACTGCCAAGACAGGAAAGATTGGTGACGGTAAGATATTCCTATCAAGGGTTGAGGAAGCAATCCGGATTCGCAACGAGGAGCGCGGCGAAAATGCGCTCTAAGCAATCACTCTTGCCCGCCCAGCAGCCGGCGAATTGACCGCGGGGCGAACAACGTGACAACCGCTGCACGCCCCAGTCCCATTCCGGGCATCCAACCCATAAAGAACATGCAAGGCCCGCCAACGCCCTTGTCGGTGCTCGGCCCGCAGGCCGACGCCGAACGGCAACGCATCCGGCAACAATTTGAAGCGGGTACCAGTGCGCGAGAAACGCTGCGCGCGCAGTGCGAACTGGCGGACCGCAATGTCCAGCAAATTTTTGAAGAGGTGCTCCGCGTCCACGACCGCGAGGCACAAGGGCTTTGCCTTGTGGCTCTGGGCGGCTACGGGCGGAGGATGCTCTTCCCCTACTCCGATCTCGACATTTTGTTTTTGCTCGGAAACGACAAAGTTGAAGAGGAATCGCGCCAGCTTATCTCCGAATTTTCGCGTACCTTGTGGGATATCGGATTTCGCGTCAGCTCGGCGGGGCGCACGCTGGAAGAGTGCAGGCGGATCGAAGAGGACAATGCAGAGTTTCACCTGGCGCTGCTGGATCGCCGGTTCCTGGCGGGCGACGCCGCTCTCTTCGAGAAGTTGGACGCCAAAATTCTGCCCGCATCGGAAAAGCAGGCGCGGCCCTTCCTTCTGGCGCAAATTCACAGGCTGACCAGAGAAAGATTGACGCGCTACGGAAACACGATTTTCCACCTCGAGCCCAACGTTAAAGAATCACCCGGCGGCTTGCGCGATTATCAGGCCACCATCTGGCTGCGGCAGCTTGTCGAGGAAAAAAAAGGGATTCGCAACATCACCACAGCGGAAGAAGAGCTCTCGGCCGCGGCGGTGGATTTTCTCAGCGCCATCCGTTGTTTCCTGCACTACAGCAACGGACGGAACGACAACACACTCACCTATGAACTGCAGGCAGCTGCGGCGGAACTCGCGCTGGGGATCGGCGATGGAGTGACGCGGACTCCTTCCGAATGGATGCGCCAGTATTTTCGCCACGCCCGCACTCTGAACCGCCAGCTCTTGCGCTACCTCGAGCAGAAGGCTCCTGTACCGTTAACTTTGCGGCAGCGCCTGTTCAACGCGGCGCGCTCCGCCAAGATCGAGTCCGGATCAGGCGATGGCAAAGTTTTCGCCGTGCGCGATGGCTTGCTCGAGGTAATCGACCAGCCGGTGCTTTCGGACCGCGCGGTCACCTATTCGCTCTTCGCCGAGGCGGCTCGTACGGGCACTCCTCTCAGCCGCGAAGCGGAGCGCTGCATCGGCTACATCCTGACGCATCCGGAACTTCCTCCGAAGAACACGGAAATTTCCTGGGCCACCTTGCGTGAGATTCTCGGCTCCGATTATCCGGGCGTGGCTTTGCGGTCCATGCAACGGCTGGGGCTGCTCACGGATGTTCTGCCGGAATTTGGATTGATCGACTCGCTGGTGGTGCGCGATTTCTATCATCGCTACACGGTCGACGAACATTCCTTGCGCACCATCGAGCACCTGCAGGAATTGGCGGAGCCTCCGGATGAGCGCGGAGCACACTTCGCGTCCCTCTGGAAAACCGCCGAGCGGCGCGATTTGCTGATCCTGACACTGCTATTGCATGACGTCGGCAAAGGGATGCCGGTCGAGAATCACATCACCGGCAGCCTCGCGGCGCTCGATAGCGCTGCCAAGAGATTGCAGCTTTCGGCGGAAGAAAAAGAGGAAGTCCATTTCCTCATCGAACACCACCTGGACATGTCCGCCACGGTGCAGCGGAGAGACATTTTTGATCCCGCCACTGTTTCCGCTTTCGCGCAGTCCGTCACAACTCTGGAACGCCTGCAAAGGTTGTGCTTGCTCACCTATGCGGACATTCATTCCGTCAATCCGGAAGCGCTGACGCCGTGGAAGGCCGAAATGCTGTGGCAGCTTTTCGTGGCCACTTCCAACCACTTCAGCCGCACGCTGGATCGCGATCGCTTGCACGCGCCGGATGAAGGTTCGTTGCTCGAGCGTGTCCGGGCACAGGCCGGCGACGCTACCATCGAAGAGATCGAGCGGTTCCTCGAAGGATTCCCGCGGCGGTACCTCGCGGTGCATTCGGCCGCGGAGATTGCGGCGCACTTTGCTCTGTACCGCAAGCTGGCCACAGATCCTGTGCAGACGGAGTTGCTCGCCACCAGGCATGGGTTCTCTTTGACACTCTTGACGGCGGACCGCCCAGCGCTCTTCGCCACGATTTCGGGCGTGCTGGCCGGCTGGGGCATGAACATCAACAAGGCCGACGCCTTCGCGAATGCCGCCGGCGTCATCCTGGACACATTCCAGTTCGCGGATCTCCACCGCACGCTGGAGCTGAACCCCAGCGAGACAAAGCGCTTCCGCAAGAGCCTCGCGGATGTGGTGAACGCGAAGGCGCCCCTAGAGCCGCTCTTGAAAGGCCGCGTGAGCGCCAGCCGCGCGCGCGCGCCGAAAGTCACCGTCGAAACGCGCATCAACTTCGACGATTCATCCTCAGCGCACAGCACGCTGCTCGAAATCGTTACGCAGGATCATCCGGGACTGTTGTACGAGATCGGCTCCGCACTGGCGCGCCTGGGATACAACATCGAAGTCGCGCTGATCGACACGGAAGGCCACAAAGCCATCGACGTGTTCTACCTGACCGCGCAAGGCAAAAAGCTCGCCACGCAAAAGCAGGAGTTGCTCCGCGAAGTGCTCCAGGGAACACTAGTCGCTTCACCGGGAAATTAGCTCACCACGTGACCGTGCTGATGGACTTGGCAGGCAGAGTGAGGTGGAGGGTCCGCCCTCTAGACACCACATTCACTGCCGACTCTTGCTCCAGCCTATTGAGCAGTTGGACGACGAAGCCGCCCTCCGGGGCTTGAAACGCCATCGCGCGCACACCCTTTGCTGTGCCTCTGGTTTGCAGGCGAACCGATCCCGGGCGGACGAACTTGCTGAAATGCGCCAGGTAATAGTAGGTGCCAGTGTAAGCGACTTCGTGGGTGTTCTTATTAATGATGACCACCGGATGCTGAATATTGGGATCCGGATTCCCGTGAACGGGCGAAACCGCCCAGGGGCCGCCGGTTTCATCAAGTATGGCATTCCAATAGAGCCAGGCGGAGGTGCCGGCCTCGAGATCGCTGAAAATAATGTCGCCCCAGACGTCGCCATCGTCGAAATCATAAATCGGCAGTTTCTTGCTTTTCGGGTAGCCGGCTTCGTAGGCGTAGCAGAGTTCGTCCATCCAGAAAGGTATGTCCGGATATTTCTTTTCCAGTTCGGCAATCTTATCGAAATTCTTAAAGTCGTAACCGTGATAGGCCACGACTGAAACGAATTTTCGCGTTGCCGGATCGTCCAGGACGACAGGATACCGTTTGTAGGCCACCTTCCTCTCCGGCGCTTCGCTCATCATGAGCTTCGTCGCCAGGCCGGACTGTTGCAGCGCGGGGCCCACAAAGTCTCGCAACAGTACCCTAATCTCCGGATATTCGATCTTTGTGTAGACTTCCTCCGGCTCGTTAAACAAGCTTAAATAATCGATCACAATTCCGCGCTTTTTGTACTCTTCCAGGTAGCGCAGAAAATACTTGGCAAGGACCGGGTAGTATTTCGGCTGAATGTCTTGATTCTTTTTCACGTCGAAGAGCATCCAGTCCGGCGGATAATCCATGGGAGATTGCAGCGCGAAATTGCCGTACTTGCGAGCCCGCAGGATGTAGGTCCCCACGCCATTGGGACCGAAGTCGCGTTCCACAGAAAAATTCTTGAGTTCGATGTCACCGGGCGTGTCGTCGTAGGTATACCAGGGTCCAGCAGATTGAAAGTCAGTGCCTGCGATGGGCGTCTTCATGGCCGTGAAGCCCGCCCCTTCCTTCGGATCAAACAGCGCGCGCAAGACTTCTTCTTGCTTATCCGCGGGCAGCGTATTCAACGTTATGATCCCCGCTTCCATGATGGAGGCGCCGAAGCCATCGATCTTTTGAAGCTTCACAGCGTCGTTGATTTCGAAGGTCGCGCCGGGGGTGACGTTAGATTCGGCGAACTGCAGATCGGGCTTGGAGGAAAGACGATCTCCGGCTTTTGAGGAGACATAGAGCTTGACCGCCTGCGCACGAACGCCGGGAAGAGCGCAGGAATAAAACAACAACATTGCCAAAAGGAGGGCATTGCGATTTTGAAGTATCATGGCTCCCTGTCGGATAAGAAATCTTCCTGATTGAATCGAGTTAATATTGCAGGCAAGGTCTGGTGTCAAGCAAGCTTTCTGAACAAAATTCCGGTTGCTGACGACTGTCCTTCACTTGCAAGGATATATACGCTGTTGATTCACGCACAGGAGAACTGGCATGGCGCAACTAGCGTTGAACGGCGGGAGAAAAACAAAACAGAAAGCCTTTCCGGTTTGGCCGCAATACGACGACCGCGAACGGAAGGCCCTCGAAGAAGTTCTGGAAAGCCGTGTGTGGTGGCGAACCCCGGGAACGAAGACCCTGCAATTCGAGAATGATTTTGCAAAATTTCACGGTGCCAAACACGGCATTGCGGTGACGAATGGAACCGCGGCTCTGGAAGTGACCATGTCAGCGCTGGAGATTGGGCCGGGCGATGAAGTGATCATTCCCGATTTCACGTTCGTGGCCACTGCCAGCGCCGTGCTCTATGCCGGAGCGCTTCCAGTAATGGTGGATGTCTCCCCGGAAACTTATTGCATCGACGCGACGCTTGCCGAAGCCGCGATTACCGAGCGCACCAAGGCGATCATCCCCGTGCACATGGGCGGTCATCCCGCTGATCTCGATGCTCTTGGCGCTCTCGCTCAACGGAAAGGAATTGCTCTGGTCGAAGACAGTTCCCATGCACACGCCACGGAGTGGAAAGGACGCCGGATCGGAACGCACGGTACCGCCGGCACGTTCAGCTTTCAATCCAGCAAGCTGATAACCGCTGGCGAAGGAGGCATCATCATCACCAACGATGCCGCGTTTGAGAAACAAGCGCGCAGTGTGCACGATTGCGGCCGCATGCCCGGTGAATGGTTCTACAGCCACTTCATCAACGGCTCGAACTACCGTTTAAGTGAATGGCAAGGCGCGGTGCTCGGTACTCAGTTGACGCGCCTGGACGAACAGACGCGCCGGCGCCACCACAACGCGCGCTTGCTCGACAAACTGCTCTCTCAAATTCCCGGCATCACGCCGCAAGCATTGGACCCGCGTTGCACCTGCAACGGCCATTACGCTTACATTTTCCACCTGAACGCGAAAGAGTTCGCGGGCGTCAGCATGGAACGCCTGATTGAAGCCATGAACGCGGAGGGAATCCCGAAATCAAGCGAGCTATCCGCCGGTCCACGCCTTGCACGTTTTTCAGAATGGAGAATATCGCAAACGCTTGTGTGGGTCGCAAGCGAAGGGGCCGCATGCCTTTCTTCAGGCTCGCTATCCGCATACGCATCGTGCCGCTTATGAAACCATCTGGATACCGCAACCGGCGTTGCTGGGCGACGAAGAAGACATTCACGAAATCGCCAGTGCTTTGCGGAAAATTCAGAAATTCGCCAAAGAGCTTGTGTGATCCGCGCCGAACAGAAGGAATACCGCGGCTGGAAAAATACGTTCCATCTTTCGAATGGAACGGTGGAGCTCGTTGTTCTATCCGATGTCGGACCGCGCGTGGTGCGCTACGCGTTCTGCGGTGAAGAGAGCCAATTTCATGAATTTGATGATCAGGCAGGCAAGACTGGCGGCATTGAATTCCGCCTCTATGGAGGACATCGTCTTTGGGCTTGGCCGGAGGTTGCGCGCACCTACTATCCCGACAATCACGCAGTCACCGTCCGGGTGACTGAGCAAGGAGCAGTTTTCTGCGCGCCGATCGAACGCGATTCCCCGGGCACGGCCTGCAGCGCCAAATTGAACTGCAACTAAGCGGGATGGAATCTCATGTGAAGGTGATCCATACCATCACGAATCACGGAAGCGCGACGACCCGGCTGGCGCCGTGGTCGCCAACCGTGTTGAAGCCGGGCGGCCGCGCGATTCTTCCCTTCCCTCCGCGAGCCGCGATGGACAAGGATCATTTTCAGTCCGTCGGTCCGCTGGCACTCTGGTCGTTCACTGATTTTGCCGATTCGCGGTGGATAATTGGGCAAGATTTCCTCCAATTGCTTCCGGACGAGAAACCTGCTGGGCGCTTTCCGGAACAAATGACGGGACTCTTCAACCCCGCGGAGTGGGCCGTTTACGTGCGCGGAAACCACGTCTTTCTGAAACGAGCAGCGGTGCAGCCTGGAAAGCAGTATCCAGATTACGGCTGCAACTTCGAAGTTTTCACCAACCCGGACTTTCTGGAGTTGGAAACGCTTGGCCCGGTGGTGGACTTGCAGCCTGGGGAGAGCACCGCGCACATCGAGCATTGGTGGCTATTCAATGGTGTGACTTCCATCTCGGGCGAGGAGTCGATTCGACGGAAGGTTCTGCCTCTGATCGAAAGGACGAACGACTATCGCACTAGGTAGCCTGCCCCTTCAGTGAGCCAGCATCACGATTTCTAATTCGATGAAGGAAGATGATTGGTGGACGTGGCCGGGATCGAACCGGCGACCCCCTGCTTGCAAAGCAGGTGCTCTCCCAGCTGAGCTACACGCCCACAGTAGGAGTCGCATTCATTCTAAAGCATTTCAGTGGATTCCAAAATTCATTCCTTGGCATCCCGGTCAGATGGGGTGAGCCCCTGTTTTAAGACACATCCGGTTTTCATGGTTTGCTCGCGTCGGGAGGCTGCACAACCGTTGCAGTGTTCGCCTGATCCGCTCTCGCCCTCCGCGCCTTGGTGAGCGCACTCTCTTCGCGGCGAACCATCTTCTCCATGTCTTCAAGTTGATGAAAAACCTCCAGTTCGGCATGAGCTTTCTCTTGTTGTTTGGTCCGCGTGTACAAGAGGAACAGCTGGTAGTGGGCTTGCGTATTATCCGGGCTGAGTTGCAAGACGCGCTCGAAATATGGCATTGCCTTATCCGCTTGCTTCTCCCGGGCGTAGGTCCGTGCTAAATCGAATAGTGCATCAACGTTTTCCGAGTCCAGGGCGACAGCTTGTTCCAACTCCTTTTGTGCTCCTTCGAGATCGCCTTGCTCCAGCAAAATGAAACCCATCCCAGCACGGGCACGGACATGCTTAGGGTCGATCCTCAATTGCTGCTCGAAGCGTTCCTTGGCCAAGTCCAGTTGGCCCTGCGCTCGATAGCAGTAGCCGACCAGATACTCAATGTCTTCAGTTTTGGGGTCCAGCTTTGCGGTTTTCTCAAATGCCGCTGCAGCGTCGGCATAGTTTTCTGCACGAAACAAAGCGTTACCAAGGCTCAGATTGTATAGGACCTGCGACAGGTCCAGGTCGGCAGCGCGCCGATAGCTCTTGGCAGCGAGCTCCCAGTTGCCAACCGCAAATTCTTCGCGCCCCAAGACATAGTGATAATCAGGGCGGTCCGGGGCGCGTGCTGTCGCATGGCGGAATTCAAGAATGGCATTCTCATGATCCACCCTCTCCACGGCGATCAGTCCCAGGCGAAAATGCGCTTCAGGCATTTCAGGATTCAAGTCTGCGGCCTCAGCAAGGACGGCCGCAGCTTCGTCCAAGCGCTTCAAATTGTGGAAAGCCACGCCAAGGTTGTAAAGTACCTCCGGTGTCTTTGGGCGCAGTCGGTTTACCTCTGAAAAGAGGCTTGCCGCGCGGTCGTATCGTTCCTCCTGGGCGAGAGCGAGGCCGAGATTGAACAGAAGTGCAGCGTTCTCCGAATTCTGCTTCTCCAATTCATCAGCAGCGGCCAGCGCCTCTTCGGCCCGATTGGCTTTCAGCGCGGCACGCAGGAACAGGAATGTTATTGCCGGGTCATTGCCTTGCAATTTACGCGCGATGTCAAACTGGTCCGCGGCTCCCGCATACTTCTTCAAAGGGGCCAGCACCATGCCAAGGTTGTAGTGCGCGCGTGCATTCTTCGGATCAAACTTGATTGCTTGTTCTAGTTCCTTCCGGGCAGCTGACAATTTGCCTTGCTGCAAAAGAAGATTTCCCAGATTCCCATGCGCCGCCGCGAACCTTGGATCGAGCCGAATCGCCTCTCGGTATTGCACCTCTGCGGATGCCGGCTGCTTTAACTGCTCGTAAATAAAACCAAGCAAATTATGGGGGAGCGGAGAAGCAGGAGCGAGTTTTGCCGCTTCTTTGGCAAACGACTTGGCCTGAGAAAATTTGCCGGCCTGAACGAGTCCGCCAGCTTCCTGTAAAGCTCTCTCCGCTGCGAGATTTGGCTTTGCCGCTGCCGGTGCCTTCCTCTGTTGCGCATAGGAGGAGCCAGCCAGCACGGCCATCATGCCCAGGAACAAGGCTAACCTGAAAACCAAGTTCACTTTGATTGCTCCCGAGAGACCCCTTTGCCTTGTACGATCGTGAAAACGCCGTTAATCCCGGGGAGGGTTACTTTTTCCTTTGTGCCGTCCGGCCAACGAATCTCCAGCATCTCTACCCGCCTGGCTTTCCCAATGCCGAAGTGCAATCGCATGTCGTTATTGGAGATATAGCCCCCGCCGCTGACCACGTCGTTACGCTGCGTAACCCCATTCGCGGTCAGGAATGCCTTTGCGCCGATCGCGTCGCGTGGACCTTTCGGCCCGCCAACTAATTTCAAAGCAACCCAATTGTTTCCATTATCCACGACATTCCGCAACAATACGGGAGGTCCGTCGATCGTGTTTAGCACCGCGTCGATCTTGCCGTTATTGAAGAGGTCGCCGAAAGCCGCTCCGCGCGCGGGAACGACCACGGCCAATCCGCTGCCGGAGGCGGGCGCTACAGCCTGAAAGTGATGGCCGTCTAGATTGTGGAAGAGAAGCGGCCGCTGCGCGTAGGTCATACCCCAATCATTTTGGTCCACGCCTGGATATACGTGGCCGTTCGCCGCGAAAATGTCTTTCAGGCCGTCATTGTCATAGTCCAGGAAGCCCGTGCCCCATCCCAGGAAAGGGATGGTCACGGCGGCCACGCCAGCAAGAAAGCTGACATCCGTGAAATTCGCATCGCCCTCGTTCTGGTACAGCGAAAAGTAATCATCCGAAAAGGTGGTGACGTAGAGCGACAAGTGCCCGCTGTTGTCATAGTCGCCGATTCCCAGTCCCATCGCTGCCTGTTCGCGCCCATCATCTTTCAGTGCGAATCCTGATGGGTAGCTGAAATCCTCAAACGTCCCGTCACCCTTGTTCAGAAAGAGATAGTTCGGAACGGAATCGTTGGCCACAACAAGATCGGGTTTCCCGTCGTCGTTTACATCTGCGAAGGCTACGCCCAAGCAGTAGTAGCCCTTTTCATTTGCGACACCAGCCTTCTGACTAACTTCGGTGAAGGTGCCGTCACCATTGTTGTGAAAAAGATGATTGTGCTCGCCGGGCAGCCCGCGCGGCCCGCACATTACCGGCTTTCCGCGGTAACTGCAAAAGCTGTAATTCGTTGTAGGGTTTCCCGCGAGAGGCGGGTTGTCCAGGTCAAACTTCACGTAGCCGGTCACGTAAAGATCCAGCTTGCCGTCACCATCGTAATCGCCGAAGGTCGCGCCCGTGGACCAGACAGGCTGAGCACCGCTGACCGCCACGCCCGCCTTCTCCGAGACGTCTGTGAACGTGCCGTCATGATTATTGTGATAGAGGCGATTTCTTCCGTAATTCGTAACATACAAGTCGGGCCAGCCGTCATTGTCGTAATCGCCGACAGCTACACCGAAGCCCCATCGCTCGTTTGCTACGCCGGCCTTTTCGGTGACGTCGGTAAATGTGCCGTCGTGATTGTTATGAAATAACGCCGCGCGGGGCGGCTTCTCCTTGCCGCGCAGCGCATCGAACGTCGATCCATTAACCAGATAGATGTCCGGCCAGCCGTCGTTGTCGTAATCAATGATCGCGACGCCGGAGCCCGGAGCTTCCAGGATCAGGTTCTTTTCCGGTGTTCCAGAGACATGTTTGAACTTGTCGAGTCCGGATCTTTTCGTGTCGTCCAAAAAGATCACAGGTGCAACGTCCACAAATCCACCTGCCGTAATTGGCCGATGTTTTTCGTCCAGCACGGGCGCAAAAACCCCGCCCGTGGATGCTCCGCCAGATTGGGACGGCGCTTGTGGCTTCGGCATCTCTTGCGCCTTGGCTTGCTGCCCGCTGTTAGCGGATGCCATCGGCACGATTGTTACACTCAGGACGCAGGCCGTGGCCGTTCTAGAGACGCTGCGCATTAGCTTAATTCTTGCGTCATTTCTCATTGGTTCTTAGGAGGCGGCGTGCCCATCCCCATTCCCGCTGCGCTGCGGCGTTCACGGTTCAGCCGGTCCACTTCGGCAAACTCTTTGGCAGCCTCAGCCTTTCGCCCGGCACGCTGTAGGCTCAGAGCAAGCTGATAATGAACCTCGGGGCTCGCGGGCGACCGCCTTGCCGCTTCCTGTAAGTATTGGATGCTTTCTCCAAGATTCCCGGACTTTCCCAGCAGCCTGCCGAGCGCCATATTGGTCTCAAAATTCAACGGATCAAGCTCGTGGGCTTTGCGCAACTGCCCAAGCGCTTCGTCCGTCTTCCCAGTCTTCCCCAGGATCTCACCCAGTCCCAGATATCCTCTCGAATCATTCGGGCTGATCCGTTGAAGCTCCCGGTATTGCATCGAAGCGCCGTCTTGGTTACCGGATACCTCGAGCACGGTACCAAGTAAAAATCGTGCCTCAGGATCGTCGGGGCGCAGGCCGACGGCCTTCTCAAGGGCCACAGAGGCGCCTGCGGTATCACTCCGCGCATAGCGGGACCTGCCCAGATAAAGTTCTGCGTCAAACGAAAGCGGATCGATCTCCACGGCGCGGCTTAACTCCGCAATAGCCTCATCGAATCGGCCTTGTGAAGAGAGCGTAATTCCCAAAAGGGTATGGGCATCGGCGGATTTCAAGTCCAATCCCAATGCACGGCGCGCTTCGGCTTCCGCTTCCCTCGGATGCTGAGAATTCTGCAGCGCCAGCGCATTCAAGTAAGAAACGAGAAACGAATGTGGTTGCTCCTGCGCCAGCGGGCCCAGTACGGCGGACGCTTCGCTCCACTTGCCCATTCGAACGAGCGCCACCCCGAGGTCCTGCCGTACCGCCAAAGAATTTGGATTGCTCTGCAGCGCGCGTCGAAAACTGGCAACCGCGGCCTCTGGATACCCCAAGTTCGCGGACAAAAGTCCCTGCGCATATTCCAATCGCGCGTCGCCAGGCGGCAACTGATCCTTCAGGATGCGCAGCTCCACGCCTGCAGCGGGAAAGTCCTTGGCTTTACGCAGCGCATGAACGAGTTCAAAGCGCACGTCGGTCTGGTCCGGATACAACTCCAGCGACCTCTGCAGTTGCTCGATGGCTTCTTTCGGATCTGCTCCGCTGCCAAGCAGCGCGCGGCCGAGCAGGGCGCGCGCGGCGTAGCTCTTGTCCTCGAGCGCCAGCGCTTTGCGCGCTTCGGAGATGCTTTCTTCCAGCTTCTGATTGAGCAGCAGCCCGTAAGCCAGGTTGATGTGCAGTTGTGCGTTCGAAGGCGCAGCTTCGGTGGCCGCGCGTAGGTCCGCGATCGCATCGGGAACTTTGTTCAGCTGCAGCCGAAGCAGACCTCGAGAACTCAGCAGGGAAGCATCCTTGGGATCCGCCGCTAGCTTGGCGCTCAAGTCGCTTTCCGCCTTTTCCATGCTCTTCGCGGCGGGCGCAAACCGCTCCTGGTGTGAAAGCTCCGGCGCACTCTGGCAATCGGCCCGTACCGGCGCTAAAAGAGCAACTAGCAGAGGAATCGTATACCGCAGATACCTTTTTTCCCGCGAACTCATGGCATCTTCATTGTAACAAGGAGGGAAGGCCCTTTACGCGAAGCCAAAAAAAACCTCGGCCAGGGCGCTTGCCCTGGCCGAGGTTAGGGGTGGGGTTGAGTAGTGATGAGCTAGAAAATGATCCTCGCACGGTACTGGACGAGGCGTCCGGGCAACCAGGTGTTCTGGAAGAAGCCGAAGTTGCCTCCTCCGCGATCAGAATTCGGCACCAGCGCGTTCGCTTGGTTCCAGATGTTGAATCCTTCGAGGCCAATCTGCATTTTCAAACGCTCTGTGAATGACAAGTTCTTGAAGATGGACATATCTGTCCGGAAGTACCCTGGACCTGTGAAGTGATTGCGGCCAGAGTCTCCGTAGCAGAACTGGTTCCCTGCAAGGTTCATGTAGCAGATGGAGCCAGCGTTCGCGGGATTGGATCCATCTGTGAATGAGGCAGGATTCAAGACGCCGTTTAGATAAGCAGGTCCGATCTGATTTGCCGGGCGTCCGTTTTGAACAACCGTAAAATGCTGCCCGGTGCTTCCGTTCAAGACCACGTTCCACTGCCAGCCGCCGATGACCTTATCTGCCATCTCGCTGCTGCTACCACCATACTTCTTGCCCTTTCCGAACGGCAGGTCCCACAAGAAACTGGCGACGAAAGTATGACGGTGATCGAGCGCGGAATCCGAACGATCAGCGTTGAGGTTTAGAGCATTGAGGGGGCCACCAACATTTCCGCGTTGATCTCCCGGACTTCCGAAAAGGCCCGAACTATTGTCCCGGTTATGGCTCCATGTGTAAGCGACCGTTCCAATAACTCCCATCGAGTAGCGCTTCTCCAGCTTCGCCTGGAGCGAATCGTAAGCGGCGTTAGCACGTCCTTCAAATGTTCGCAGGTCATTGAAAAAGCACGGCGGGGCAGTGCATCCGAAAGAATTGTCGGTAACCTTCACGCTGCCCAGGCCATTCCCGGTGGCTCCCAACTGCCGCTCGGCCAAAAGGTGGTGGCTGCGCGTACCTGCATATCCGACGTCGAAGAGGTAATTGTTCGCGAACTCGTACTCTACACTTAAGTTGCCTTCGTATATCGTCTCATTCTTAAAGTTCTTCGGAATGTTAAAGAGCAATGTGCCAGTGTTCAGCACCGGTGGATCCGTAACCGTAGCCACCGGCGGCCCATCCGCGAAGTTTGCAAAGGTTCCTGGCGCAGGACTAAAGACCTGATTGACGTTCGGCGGGTTGAGAACTAGCGGGTAGTCCCCTCCAAAGCCTTCCACAGCATAGAAGGAACCTACGCCCCCGCGAAGGACGAACTGGCGCTTCCCACCGAAAGCGTAAGCAAAGCCAGCCCGCGGACCGATATTGTTATGGCGAGTGTTCGCCAAACTGTTACCGCCGCCAGTCGCTCGGCTTAGAGTCAGCGTTGCCGGATCAAAATTGCCGATGCGGCCCTTATCTTCGCTGTAGAACGGGAAAAAATCCCAACGAATGCCAAGGTTGAGAGTCAGGTCGTTGGTCGCCTTCCAGTCGTCCTGGACGAAAAATGAGTACTCCGTGGCCTTGAGAACGAACGGGTTGTCTCCGCCTGCCACCGTCCCACTTTGTGAAAAATCTGCGTTGTGGGCATTGGGGCTACCCTTAGGACCGCTCAGGAGGGCATCTGCTTGATTGACTCCAGTGTGGCCGGCGCATACGTCTAATTGCGATGTCGCAGTGTGGCAGCCCACGCCGCCGTTGCCCCAGGCTATCGCGCCCTTTAGAAAGCCAAAACCGCCGGAATCGAGTTGGTCGATTTCACGAGGCCGAATCTCTACCCCACCTTTCCAGGTATGCTTACCCTCAACGTAGGTCACGGAATCTGCTATGTAGTAACTCTTCGATTTTTCGAGAAAGATTCCGCCGTCTCCCGTGAATTCCAGCTGACCCGGCGGGTTTCCGCCACCGAAACCAATTAAGAGTCCCCCGGTGGTTGCTGGCGTCCCCTTGTTGCAATTCGGAATGCCGATATCGTTACACCACGTCGGGCTGATGCCGCAGGCCCCCTCCACGCCGCAGTTGAAGATGCCCAACTCCACAGATGTATAGCCGAACCGCAATTCGTTCAGCAAAGTCGGCTTGAAGATGTGGGTATCGGTCACGACGACTTGCCGCGTGTTCCCCAATTCGTTGCCAGCGCCAAACCCCGCGGTAGGCAGAACCGGGAAGAAATTCGCTCTCACGCGCGTCTGATTGTCCCGGGTAAAACGCCCCGTCAAAGTGTTCTTATCCGAGAACCGATAGTCAGCCTTGACGTCAAAGGAGTTGATGGTTTCCTGGTTGCGACGTACGCCAGCGTAATTCGGGTTCGTGCCAGAATTCGGGTTGATCACGTTCGGAATATTGGGTGGCGGAAATTCCTTAAAGTATTTTTGTGCCACAGGGCTAAAATCCGTCCTGGCCATGAGCGGCGTGGAAGTCGTGGAAATTACGTTGCCCGCGAATGGTGCACCAGTCGCGGGATCATAGAGTTGGCCCACTATCAAACAATTAGTTCGCGTATCTCCATTGACGCATGGGGACCCTGCAGGGGGAGGATTCTTGTCATTCGCTATGCGATCGTTGCAGATGCCGCCGGAGAATCCGTTCTGACAGAACGCCGAATAATCTCCGTCCGGCCCGGCCTGGGTCGGCACGGCGGTCAAAAAATGCGAAGGGATCAGATTGCGCTGGCCGAGATAGTCTCCGAAGAAAAACAGCTTATTCTTGATGATCGGCCCGCCAACAGTAGCCCCGAACTCATTGATGTGCGTCGTTGTTTTTGGTAGGAGTGCCGCGGCTTGCGCTGGTGTGAGTGTGCCACCGCTATTGAGAATCGCCAACTCTCGCGCGGCCCCGATACCTGGATTGGTGGCGTTTAGCGCGGTGTTCTGCCCGTAATAGGAAGCGGTTCCGTGATACTCATTGGTCCCCGACTTGTAGGTGGTATTGATTTGCGCGCCGCCGCGGCCTGCTTCCGCTTTCGCCAAGCTAGTGTCAACGCGGAACTCCTGAATCGCGTCAGGATTGGGAAATACGCCGATCTGCCCATAGATCGGTTCATTGTCGTCAACACCATCCAGCGTAAAGTTATTGTTTCCCGGGCGCAGGCCGTTGGCGTAGATCGCCGAGCCACCAGAACGGCCGAAGCGCGCCGCCGGTGTGTCACCCTGGGAATTGGATATGCCATTGCTACCGGCACTCGCGTCGCCTTGGTTGAAGAAAGTGGAGTCCGTCAGCACACCTGCGATGCTGCGGCTCACGCCCGGAGTGAGCAGAGCCAGGTTGGTAAAGTTGCGATCGCGCAACGGCAGTTCGGTGATTTGGCGGCCAGCGATAACCTCGCCTTGGGAACTCGTCTCCGTATTCAGCAGCGGGGCTTCGGAGGTCACGGTTACCTGCTCAGACGCTGCACCCACCTGCAAAGCCAGGTTCACCTCGCGCACGTCCCCGATACGGAGCTCAATGTTATCGCTTACTTCCTTCTTGAACCCGGACTTCGTCGCTTCTACGCGGTAAATCCCCACCTGGAGAATGGACGGGACCACGAATCGCCCGTCGTCATTGGTGGTCGCATCAAATGTCGCCCCCGTATTGACGTTTGTCACTTTCACCGTCGCACCCACGACACTTGCGCCGCTCGGATCTGTGACTCGCCCTGTGATGGATGCGCGGTCGTTCTGTGCCATTACGGGAATGACCAGACACAGCGCCAGACTTAGGACAAGAAACGCACTCCAGCTAACTTTGCGCATCGCTTTCCTCTCCAAACGGCAAATTTCGGTGCCCTTTGACTCTTGCTTTGGGAAATTCTGAAGGCAACTCATCGTCGCCCACCCCGGGGGCCATCAATGCTCTCGGCTCTGGCCGGAAAACCCTCGTATACTTACTCCTGCCACCACAACGACTATTCGCTCGACGGTACACGTAGAGCGTCTGAAGATCTGAAAATGTCTATTGGAAGCCAGCCCCCGCAAACTCCCCAAACATACAGGGCCCACCTGAATCTGCACCTACCTCGATTTGGGCATCAATCTGAGATTTTTCTGGTTCCAATGCAAGTACTTGATAGCAAGTTACCGTTACCAGTCTAAATCCTTTTGTTGTAACGACCTCTGCAATTTGTTACCTTGCTGTCACAAGACGTAACAGAGGCTCCCAATGACCGAAAGGGACCAGTATGTTAGGCAGATCGACACGCTGGTAGCCAGTAAGGAACTCCACGGCGCGGATTCACTTTGTAAGCTCCTTCGCTATTTGGCCAGCCATGCGCTGGACTCGCCAGGGGAACCTTTAAAGGAATATAAAATTGCCACGGAGGTCTTTGCCCGTTCCTCCGACTTCGATCCGCAGTTGGATTCTATTATCCGTGTGCAGGCCGGCCGCTTGCGTGCCAGGCTGGCAAAATACTACGAATCCGAAGGCGCGAACGATCCGATCGTGGTGGAGCTACCCAGAGGCTCCTACGTTCTTTCATTTCATCACCGTGGTAAGGGAACAGCCAAGCTCCACGGCAGCGCTTCGTCCGACGGGGACCAGCTGGAGGCCCGGCTAACATCTGGAAAATTAGGGGTAGCTGTTGTCGCGCTCTCAATTTTGCTGGTCGTCTCGATCGCAGCGATCGCGCGGCTGACGGCTTTCCACAAATCCTCCGAGGCAAGTTTAGTCCGTAGCGAGCCACCCCCACCTGCCGCTTTCGCGCAGTTTTGGAAGCCCTTCGTTTCGGGCCCTGAGGAGCCCTCGGTCGTCTTCAGCAATGCCTCCTTTGTGGGACGCCCTGAAAGCGGGCTTCGCTACTATGACCCAGCACGCGACCCCAAGACCTCCGTTTGGGATCATTACACTGGGGTTGGCGAAGTTTTGGCCGTTCACTCACTGGACCAGGTATTTGGGCTGCTTCACCGGGCGCTTCGCGTGAAACGAGGCAGCCTTTTCTCGCTCGACGACGTCCGGAGCAGCGATTTGATTTTCCTGGGTTCACCCTCGGAGAACCTCACGCTGATGGACATCCCAAACACCAGGGAATTTGTCTTCCAACGGCTCGACTCCGGGCCGCGCAAAGGTGATCTCGCAATCGTCAACGTGCATCCCGAACGCGGCGAATCGAAGGACTATCTTGCCAGCCCCTCCAAAGCCCCGCTAACCGAAGACTACGCAGTCGTCGCACTGCTGCCAGGATTGGCCCCTTCACGCTCGATCATGATACTCGCCGGAACGACGACGTTTGGCACTCAGGGTGCCGCTGACTATGTCTGCCGCGAAAATTCCGTGGCAGAGCTTCTTCAGCGGCTTGCTGTTGCGAAGACGGGTGAACTGAAACCGTTCGAAGCGGTGCTGCATGTAAAAGTCACGCGAGGGGTGCCTGTTCAGATGGAACTCGTAGCCCTGCGCCGGAAGGCGCCGCAGTAGGCATCGACCTCAATCCTTCTTCGAGCTTCCAGGTGACAATCGAGCCGTCACGCTCCACCTTGCGCAATTACAGAACATGACAAAAAGCAGGCATATTAAACTGGCCACTGGCGCGGGGCGAAAGAGGAAGCAGCAGAGCCGGGAGACTCCTCTCATTCGATAGCCTTGAGCCAAGGTCAGTCGCGGCGACCTTCGGCACGCCCTTGGGAGGTCTGTGATTCTAGGGTCTGGCTGCAGTAGCACCTTGCGAGAAAGGGCCGCGCAAGTCTACCGTGCCGGTGCGACCCGATACTTTGTCGCGGAGCAGGATTCGCATGTGCGCGATGCCGGGTTCGAAGGGGAGGCTCAGTGTGTAGATTACGGGCTTTTCCGCGAGCGCTGACATTCTCTCTGCCGGCAAGACATAAGCAAAGTCCTCCTTTTGAATTTTGAGAGGTTTTTCATTTGAAGCGGAGGAAAAGGTTGCCGCCACGGCAATCAATTGGCACTGCTGGCCTCCGTTCGACAGAGTGTTCCAAGTGAGGCTGTGGCGATCGGCAGTGATTGCGACGCGGATTTGCTGAGGCTCACCTGGAAGAACAGAAGCCTTCGCGGTAACCGGAACGCCGAGATAGCCAAGTGGATTGCTGAGAGCAAGTTCAATCTGGTCGGTAAGCTGCTCGTCGGTGGGAGGAGGCGCTTCGGGAATTGCAAAATAGCCGTCGCGCGTACGCGATTTCAGCTCGGGCCGGTTCATGGCAACAGCGATTTTTCTGAACTTGCCGTCGAACAGCGAATTGGAAGGGTAATAAGAAAAGGTGTAGTAGGCCTCGCCTTCGGAGATACTGCTGGCAACTTCCCCATCGATGCTGTTGTGCCCCCAGAACGATTTACCGCCCGTTTCTATCGCGAAACGCTGCAGCGCGAGGTCTCCGAAATTAGAGTTGTTGCTCTGCGACAGAACTTCCCAGTAGGAAGCGTTGAAAGTGCCGGGTGATGCCGAACTTATTGTGGAGAGGGCGGACGATTCGCGAACGCCGCGTGGGTCCACGGTGTACACGGTGACGCGTGCGTGGAGCAGTTCGTCGGACAGCTTACGGATCGCGGAGAGAGCATTTGCCTGCGATTCCGCGGTAATGGAGATGCTGGAGAGAATTGGGAGTCCGGGGCTTATCCAGACGACGCTCCTCCGAATAGAAGAGCCTTCGCCGGCCGCCGCGATTTTTTCTAACGCTCCAAGCGAGATGTTGAGTCGCTCGGATGCGCCGTAAACACCGCCTTTCAGGCGCCAGGGAATCGCCGGATGATGGTGATCCAGGGCCGCCCAAAGAGTGTTGCTGTCGAGAGTGGAGCCGTGCAAGACTCGCAACCCTTCATTCGTGAGGGCCATCAGGGCGGTAGATTGCTGAAGCTGGCCGCCATTTTTGCGAAGCAGCTTGCCCATACAATAGCGGGCGTAGGCAAGATCCTTGAAACTGGTGTTCATTTCGTCGATCAATAGAATGATTTGCGGGAATTCCGAACCCAGGGCGGAGATTGTTCGTTGCGGATCATCTATTCTATGCGAAATGCCTGCAGCTTCGAACGTTGCAATCGTCTGCGGCTGGCCATCTTCGAGGAGTGTGAACTCTGTTTTCGTGAGACCAGGGACTGAATGACCAGTTTTGTCTGTGACCACCACGTCGAGAACAACTGCACGTGTGGTGCGCTTGAGTACCACGCCAGAAGGAGAGTTCTGCGAAGATTGCTGAGCACTAGCGGCGGCCCGGATCGACTGATGGAAATCGCCGATCACCGCGGAAGAGAGGAGAAGGAAAACGAACAAATAACGCAGCTTTTTCGGAATCAAGATTTGCTGCGCTTTCATTTCGAACGCTCCATGTCTGCTGCCTGCTAATTACACCAAGCAAGAGAAGCAAAATCTTCCTACACGCAGCTTAACGCAGATTTAGTTAACTTTGCTCAATGGAGTGCAACCTATTGGGGCCGAGTTCACAAAAGAAATATTAGTCGAGGACATTTATTTAATCATTTCTTTTGCCTCCTCAGGGATTGCGCATGAGTTCGTTGCAGATTACGCGCAACACGGTTTCCATTCAAGAACGCCCTTGGGCCATCATCTAAAACAGTACGCAGCGTTACCCTTCGCGTCCGTTCTATCTGCCGGTCCGTACACGGGCACGATGATTCTCCTCTTTTGCTCCTCCCTTGCTAGGCTTCTCTTGCCGCATGCTTTCTTTTAAGCCAGAACAGTTTTATCCTGAAGCGATCGCGAGAATAGAATCCGTGTTCGGCATTAGACGCTTAACTCTCTTTCTGCTGTTCCTCAGCGCAGGCTGTAACGGGGGTGGTTCGAATCCACCTCCGCCTCCACAGAGCTTTTTGCTCTCTGCTTCGCCGAGTTCGCTGCTGGTCTCGCAAACCGCCACGAGCGTTCCGGTGACCTTGACGGCAACCCCGGTCAACGGATTTACCGGATCCGTGAACGTAACCATCAGCGGATTGCCCAATGGGGTGAATTCTTCAACCAGCTCCACATTCACGCTCGCCGCAGGCGCCAGCCAAATGGTCACGTTTATGGTTGGGCCTTCGGTTGCGCGCGCCAATTACCCTGTCACGTTTTCCGGTAGCAGCGGATCTCCTTCCAGTTCGGCGGCGGTTACGCTGACAGTTAGCGGAGCTCCCCTCAGGACGACCACAGGAAATTTCAAACAGCAAGTTATCTATCAGATCGTGACCGACCGTTTCTTCGACGGAGATCCGACCAACAACGACCCGCCGCAGAGCAAGGGACTATTCGACGCCACGAAGACCAACTGGCAGTTGTACTGGGGCGGCGATCTTGCGGGAATTCAGCAAAAAATGGCTTACCTGGCGGGCATGGGAATCACAGCCATCTGGATTTCCCCGTCTGTGGACAACATCAATGTTGCCGCCATTTTTAACGGTGCTCCATTCGCGCCTTATCACGGCTATTGGGCACGCGACATGAAGCGTACTGAAGAACACTTCGGCGATGTCAACAACACTTGGACGGCGTTCGACAACATGGTGACCGCGGCACACCAAAACGGAATTCGCGTCATCGTGGATTTTGCGCCCAACCACAGCAATCCCAATGATGCCGGTGAAATGGGCGCGCTGCTGGACACTGGACAACCTTTCGCCAGTTATTCGAACGATCCCGGGCCTCCAAACAATCTTTTTCATCACAATCCCACCATCGCGAACTTTAACGATCCTTATCAATTGCAGTACTACACGCTGGTGGATTTGGCCGACCTGAACCAGGACAACGCCTCCATCGACAAGTACCTGAAAGATTCGCTGCTGCAATTCCAATCCCACGGAGTGGACGCATTCCGCATCGACGCGGTCAAGCATGCCACCTGGGGCTGGGAATACAGCTTCGCAAACGCTGCGTTCACCGCCGGACCAACGTTCCTATTCGGAGAGTGGTTTCAAGGCGGAACCACAGATACGCTGTACTTCGATTCGCACAAGTTTGCCAACCATAGCGGAATGTCGCTGCTCGATTTTCCACTGGCGTCTGCGATGCGGGATGTTTTTGCGAACAACGGCGACTTCCACGAAATCGACAACACCGTCACCCAGGAAAACATTGACTTCTCTTCTCCCAACGACTTGGTGACCTTTTTCGACAACCACGATATTCCACGGCTGCTGAGCGTCAACAATAATCAAAACCGCCTCAACGAGGCGCTTGCCCTGCTGCTCGCCTGCCGGGGCATTCCGGTCGTTCTGTACGGCGACGAGCAGTATCTGCACAACGACACTAACGGGGGCAATGATCCTTATAACCGCCTCTGGATGTCGTCATTCGATACCAGCACCACGGCCTACAAACTCATCGATCTGATGGCGAACTTGCGGCAAACGAATCCGGCGCTGGCGTACGGAACTTCCCTGCAGCGCTGGATCAACGCCGATGTGTACATTCTTGAGCGACAGTTTTTTGGTGATGTGGCCTTGATCGCTGTCAACAAAAGCGAGACGACAAGCTACAACATCACAGGATTGTTTACCGCACTGTCTCCAAGCAGCTACACGGATTATCTGAACGGCTTGCTCGGCGGTTTTGGAATTACGGTCGCAAATGGAAGCGGAAATAATCCAGTGACAGCCTTCTCTTTGCCGCCGCACACGGTTGCCGTTTGGCAGTCCGCGCCGGCCGCGACGGCTCCGCAGATTGGTTCGATTGGACCGTTGCTGGGACAATCCAGGATCAGCGCCACAATCGCGGGCGAGGGGTTCGGCGCAACTGCGGGCAAGGTGGTGTTTGGTTCCACCTCTTTCGCTGCGAGCTCCTGGTCGGATACCACGGTGACATTTCCGGTGCCGGGCGTTACGCCCGGCAGCTACAACGTCCAACTCACAACAAATTCCGGAGCGACGTCGAACACCGTGTCCTTTACAGTTCTCACGGGACCGCTCATACCTGTAACTTTCACCGTGAACAACGCTCCATCTACTGCCGCCGGAGAGGCCATATTCCTTACAGGAAACGTGGTTGAGCTGGGAGCAAACAGCACGACGCTGGATGCCGCAGTAGGCCCGATGCTGGCTCCGAATCCTCCGACGTGGTTCATCGACGCGTCCGTGCCTGCCGGGATTACGATTCAATTTTTGTTCGCGAAGATTGCCGCCAATGGCACTGTAACGATGGAACCTGGTCCCGTCCACACGTACACGGTCCCTTCCAGTGGAGTGGGCTCGGTTACAGTGAACTGGTAATTTTGAAAACGCGGAAAAACGAAATCTGGCACAAGTGCTTCTTCCATTCGATTGCGCAACGCACGTTGCTGCGCGATTCCGCCGCTCACTTCGCGGGAGTATGATGAAGGAAGTTCCCATCTGTACGTTGGGAACCATACGCGGAGAAGTCGGATGAAAAGAACTACTACTACCATTTGCGGAGCGATTTTGCTGGCTGCGATCACGGCAGGGGCTCCCTTCGATGCTCCCCTCACGGCTCGGGGTAAACAGGGTGAGCAAGAAAAGCCGGCTGCGGCGCCTCAGGACATGGAGCACATGCATCATGGCGGCTCCGCGGATTCGTCCGGAACGCAAAAGACGCGATTCATGCAGGGGGGCATGCACCACGCAGTCGCGAAAGGCGTCAAGCTGGATGCGAAAGTGGATGCGGCTGCGCATACGGTCACTCTCCGCGTAGGCCCGATGAATTTGCCGGCGCACACCTCGCACATGAGAATGCCGCAGCCGCCGGACCTGGTGTGGGACGTTCCGATCGATGGATGGCTGCTCGCGTATCACCCAAAGCTCGTGGATGCAGGCGGCAACGCTGTGCCGGGAACGGTGCTGCATCACGTGGCGTTCTGGAACGAGAATCGCGCGGATTTTCTTTGTCCCAATAAGGAAGAACATATTTTCGGCGCGGGCAGCGAGATGACGGACTGGGCCGAATTGCCCGGCTATGGCTATCGCGTGGAGAAAGGCAACAAGATTCGCATCGAGACGATGATGTACAACCCGACGGCCACGTCCTACGACAAGGCTTATCTTGAAGTAGACATCCCTTATGCAGATGCCAATGCGGGAAGCGTGGGGAAAATGATCCAAAACGTTTATCCCGCGTGGATGGATGTGAAGTCGTGCGGGGATTCCAGTTATGACGTGCCGGCGGGGAAAAGCGAAAAGACCGGAACGGTGACGGTGAAGTACGACGGTGTGCTGCTCGGCGTGGGCGGACACATGCACGACTATGGAAGGCAGATTGTGCTGCAAGACGTGTCGCGCAAAGAAACGGTGGCGACGCTGGATGCGAAGTCTGATGCGCAAGGACATCTCGAGTCCGTACCCGTGAAGTTGTTTGTCCAGGAAGGCGGCTACAGATTCGCGAAAGGCGATGTGCTGAGAGTTTCCGCAACGTACGAAAATCCCACTGGAAAGCTGCTGCGCGACGGAGCGATGGGAATTGCGGTCGGCTATTTCGCCGCCGCCGATGACGCAAAGATGGCGGCGCTGCGGCGGAATCCAAAAATGTCCCACGACATGGCAGGCATGTCTCACGATCACTGAGAAGCAACGAAGCAAGGATGTGGGATGTCTGGTTAACAATAACACTCCCACCCCCCCCCTGTTTTTTGTAAGTGTTGCATCTAAAGGGCTTAACATCGACTCAACCTCTTTGTAAGCCCTGTGTTTGCAACACTTACGAGACGGCCCACAAGTGTTGCAGATAAAAGACTTAGGAAGGGTCGAGATCAGAGGCGCCCTCTCCGCGAAGCGCGGAGCACGCGAGTGAAGCAGTGCCCCCGCTATGTTTTTGAAACGATATGATTCCAAAGGGATTAGAGGGTGGTGGTCTGCAAACGATATGATTCTATTGGATATAGGGGGACAAGTGGATAGGGCGCAGGTGGATAGGCATTGGAACTTCAGTGTACCCCCCTCCCCACCGCCTTTTTTGTAAAAGATTGAGGGCATTGGGGTTAAGGGGTGGGGGTCGGCAAAAAGATTGACACCAAAAGAGTTAGGGGATGACTGGCAAGGAGCAGGGGTTAGGCTGGGGAAAAGGGCAAGAGGTCGGGGCCGGCGATCGACAGACACTTAAGAGGTCTAGCAAAAACTAGTCTGTTTGTCAAGTACTTTATTGTATATCATTCGAATGGAGCCGTAAGAGGTTGAAATGTCCCGGCTTAGGCGACCGCGATGCAAAAGGCGCATTTGCAGGTTACAAGTTTGAAGGTTGATGTTCAGGGATGGGCGGCGTGTCCGCCAAAGTAGCGTTTATGTGTAGCGCTTTATATGCCTCTTAATGCTCTTCGCGATTGCACGTCCAAATACAACCGGGACGGCATTACCAATTTGTTTAGCAACTTTGGTGATGTGAATCCTTCGAGGCTCTTCAAATTCGTAGTAGTCGGGAAAGCTCTGGAAAATCGCGGCCTCACGCAGAGAGATGGCGCGATTCTGTGTTGGATGTCCAAAGCGACCAGTCCCAAGAGTAACGCAATGGGTTGTCATGGTAGGGGCCGGAGTATCCCATCTCATTCTACCGTAGACAGACGCCATATAAGAGCGCCCGGTCTTCCGTCTGTAACATTTAGGCATCAAATCCTTCGCCCAATGTTTGACGCTCCCGCCATTCCGCGGCGTTGCAACTATTCTTTTCTCGTTTAGATCGCTCAGTTTACTCGCACGATGCAGGGCGTCTGTCGCGTCCACTTCCCCGCTTTTTAGGGGACGAAGCCGCGCGATGGCATGACGCACCGTTACGAGATGTTCTTCATCGTGCGTTTCGGGAATCAGTGAGATTTCTCCTAGCAGAGATGCTAGTAGCACCAACCTTTTCCGTTTTTGTGGTACCCCGTAACGAGAAACGTCAACTGTGTCGAAAGCAATATGGTAGCCGGCGGCCTTAAGAGTCCGAACGAATTCTCCAAAAACTGGATATTTCTTTTCTTTTGCTAAGTTTGGAACATTCTCCATCGAGACGATATCAGGTTTGATGTTCACGATTAGTTCGATGAATTTATATAGCGGTTGCCATTGAACATCCTGAATTTTGTTTGCTGAACTCTTCTTGCTTAGAAATGAGAAGGGCTTGCATGGAGCACAGCCGATCAGAATTTTGAGAGGAGACTTCGCGTACAGTTTTCTTAGCTCTTCAGAGGAAAAGTCAGCTATTTCCTTGTGAATGAACTTCGCGCCATTGTTTTTTTCATAAGCGTATTTACACGACGCATCGCTATCGATACCGGCAACGACGTTGAACCCCTCAAGCTTCATGGCGTGCGTCAGACCGCCCACTCCGCAGAATAGATCGACTACTTTTATTTGGCGTATGGCAGATCGATTGGCATGCTTCATGCGTATGTCCAGTTTAGAACAAAACAGAAATGTTGACGCTAACTTTTGTTGAAAATAACGAGCTGCGCTTTTTCGGGCAAGACGAGAGTGGGGTAAATAAATGGGCTTCCGTTCCATCCAGCCGGTTTGTTTCCTTCCTTGAATGTCATCTCAAAGACCCACAAGACTGGATTATTTCCCAAGGCTTCGGCGGTTACCGTTGGACCGTCCAGAACGCCTACTTCTAGCAGCCCCTTACTGTCCCCCGCAGTACGATTGGCGGGTCTGTATTTCAATATGACTCCGTCTTTGAATTGCTGACTTAAATAGGAAAGAATTGTCGGAATTTTCTTATCGCTCCAAGCGTTTGTGCCATTCGTTCTTACGAGTGACAAGAGCTTCTGAGCCTCTTCCGTAGTGATTCTCTTGCCGCTGCGGCCATCTTTTTTTGTTTTGTAATCTGGAAATAACTCCTTAAGCCGGCCGTGCACTTTACCGGCAATATTTTCTGAGGTCGGGGCATCAAAGAATGGATAGTTTGGATAGAGCTGAGTGCCGGGGACCAAAATATCGACTTTCCGTGCGTCCAGAATGCTTCTACGGGTGGCCTTGATGTCTGCTGCAATCCTGACTGGAAACGACTCGGGTGACCCTTTGTGTTTTTCGATAAACTTTCTCAAGTCTTCGTCGCTGATGAATATCTGCCGAAACCTTTCGTAGAGCTGGGGCGGCAGGAATACGCGCGTGTATGGAAGAGTCGATTTTCTGTACCCGAACATGCGCGCATGCTGGTACATGGTATCCATCTGCGTGACCTTCGCCTCGCGCACATAGTAGGTAACCAGTAGATTCTTGATTGCCAATCCTCTGCCGAGAGTGTTGCCGCCAAGGAGAAAATTGAAATATCTACTGTAATTTAGCTCGTCTCCGGTGGTGTTCTTGTTCAGAACTAAGACTTCCCGTGAAGGCAGGTTAGTTCCGATTGTTGTGAGGAGTGAATCGAATGGGGAAATGTCTGGGGTTTGATTCTTAAGAGAATCGTAAGCCGTCTGAAGCTCGGCCCGCAAGGGATGTGCCGCATCGTTGAAAGCCCCGGTGAGAGCAACGAGGTAGCTCCTAACAAGATCAGCAACTTTTTCCTGATCAGCCGTTTTTACACTCGGGTGACATAGAAATTTGTATCCCTTGCTGTCGTCCGGCCAGCCTAACTTACTGGAAGCGGCGGCCGCGGCCGCCAACAGGAAAAATCTGATGGCACTCTTCAAGCCTTCGGGAAGTTCGCTTCCAGCGCCACCCAGCAGCTCGACCCTTTCGTTCTCGCCGATGAGGCTGACCAGCTTATTTCTTGTTGGTGTCGGGTCCGAAAAGAATACCTCACCACCGACGTAGTCTCGTCCGGGAGCGAGCAACTCAACGAACGATGGCCGGGATCTATTGTCACTATTTTGCAAGACGATGCCCGACGGCGTTCCAGTGACGCTGACGAAGATGTGGCGCGGTAGCGCTTTTCGTAGAGATTGGATAGCCGGGTCATGGATCAGCTGGTGAATCCTGCTTGGTGGAATAAGCGGGTCTTTTGTTGATCGCTTTAGCGTATTCGTATCGAGTGTTGCCTGGTCGCCTTCATCGTCAAAGATAACTGCAGGTTGCGCTTTCGCGCCCGTTTTCTCCAAAAACTTGATAGCCTGATCCAATCTGGTGGCGCCCTTCGAACAGATCAAGACGATGCCGCCCTGACCGGAGGCAAGAATTTGCTTCGCTTGTTCGACTTCCTTTGTGAAATGAGCTTTTGAGTAGACTCGAATGTTTCCTGGAAGTCCGTTCTGAAAGTCCTGGTGGGTTTGGTCCACCAAGCGATTGTTATTGCTGGTGACGACCACTACAACTCGGAACCCGTTATCGAAGGCCAATGCGGTGCTGGTGATCATCGCTCTGGTCTTGCCGCTTTGAATCCTCCCGTATACCAATCCGGTTCGGGATGCGTCTCCGTTCTTGGCCACTTGGCCGGCAGGTCCGGTCCCAGTTTGCCCAACTTCGCCGCTTTTCACTCCCGCCTCATATGTTTTCACAACGGCGGACACGATCTGGGCAGCATTTGCTTTAGCTTCTTGTCTGCCAGACCCACTAAGCCGTGGTTTTATGGCGTCTAGTGCTTCCTTGAGATTTTGCCCTTCGAGGTTCAGCATTGTTTTGACTAGGATATCTTAAGTTATGTTCAATAGTCTGTAATAATCGGTCGATAGACTTTTTGATATCGTGTTCCCAGAGCCTAAACACCGCCCATCCTTGTCTCCGGTAGAAAGAAGTCACCTTCTTGTCCCTGGCCCTATTGGTCTCAATCTTGTTTCGCCAAAACCCTATCCTGACGGCTGGAAGACGACAATGTCGCCTACATCCATGCCAAAAGCACGAGTCCACGAAGATGACAGTTTTGTACTTAAGCAAAACGATATCAGGCGTGCCGAAATATTTTCTTGAATTTGTACTGTAGCGGAATCCCCTTCTCCACAGCGCCTTTCTAAAAAGTACCTCTAGTCTTGTATTCTTCCCCTTTACAGCTCGCATCACTTCGCTTCTCTTGGTTCTTGAAAATACATCAGTCATAGATTTTGGACCTGTCAGAGGATCGCTGCCGACCCACAAAGGCGAGCCCAATGCTATCTCACACAATCGAATCTATCTATGACCGGTGGTGCGACTGTCCCATTGCCAAAACAGCGGGGGTTTGATATTCGAGGTCGTGTAAAATAGCGCAATGTCATTGGGGAGATGGGGCGAATGAGGGATGAGAGCGCAAAGCAGGCGGCGCAGGAATACCTGGCAGCGAAGCTGTCGGAAGAAGAGCAGATTTATGAAGACACGCAGAATAAGGCGCTGGCGTTGGCGCGGGCGCCCATGGTTTGGAAGTATATTAAGGACACGATTTTCGAGAAGTGCCGGGAGTGGAATGCCATCACGCAAGAAGAGACGCTGACCTGCAAGGAAACGGCGATGGGAGACCTGCGGATCTGGTGCGCGGCGCGAAGGCAACAGATGATGGTGCATTACGATTCCAAGAGACTTTTGGTCACAGTGAGGAACGGCGGGCGGCTGGAGCATGAAAAAGACGTGATCCTGCACATGGAAGGATACCGGACGGGTCCCGAGCGGACGGACCGGGATGTTCACCTGGTGCGGAACGAGCAGGCGGTGAACATTGATATGTTGCTGGTGGGCGAGCTGCGGGTGTTGACCGGATTGGAAAGGCAAAGAAAGTAGCAGGGGTTAGGGGATAGGAAATAGGGATTAGGGACCGGGCAAACCTTCCAAAGATCGACCTTCCTAGAATTTCAAAGTTGAGTGTCGCGCCTACGGGGCTCACGCGATTGCTATTCCTTCTTTTCCCAGCCCTTACGGGCTGGGCTAACTTCTGACGCGCCTACGGCGCTAAAGCGCAGGGAAAAGAGCTCGGGTTGAAATCACAGGATCCCAAAGGAAAGATGGCGACGTGAAGTCGCCGCTACAGGGCGATTATTCGGCGCCGAGGGGGAGGAAGTATTGGGTACCTTTGACGGGCTCCTGGAGGCGGCGGAGAAGGAGCTGGAGGTCGTCGCTGCGCTCGACGAAGTCGATGTCGGAGGTGTTGATGACCAGGAGATCGGAGGCGGCGTAGCGGAAGAAGAAATGTTCGTAGGCGCGGGCGACTTCCTCGATGTATTCGGGGGCGATGTGGGATTCGTCGCGGGAGGCTTTTTTGGCGATGCGGGCGCGGAGGACTTCGGGCTTGGCCTGGAGATAGACGACCAGGTCGGGAGCGGGAATGTCCGCGGTGAGGGCTTCGTAGTAGCGCTCGTAGAGCTTGAGTTCAGCGTCATCGAGATTGAGATTGGCGAAGATGCGGTCCTTTTCCATGAGGAAATCGGAGAGGACGGGGCCGGGAGCTTCGACGGCGAGGGATTCGCGGAGGCGCTTCTGGCGTTCGATGAGGAAGTGCATCTGGGCGCGCAGGGCGGAGCCGGGCTTGGCTTTGTAGAAGTCAGCGAGAAAGGGATTGTCCTCGCAATCGTAGATGCGGCGGGCGTGAAGGCGTTCGGCGAGGATGCGGGCGAGGGTGGTTTTGCCGACGCGGAGCGGGCCTTCAATGACGATGAAGCGGGGAGGCTGGGGAGTGCGCTGCGGAGTGCGAGCGCGTTTGGCGGCGGAGGAGTCGTTGCCGGGCATCGTTTCGGGCGATCACGGCATGGCCGGGATCAACGAGCGGATTATAGCAGAGTCGGGGAGGAGTCGCCGGTGGTTCGAGCGGGGCCGCGGCAGGGGAAACCGCCCTGACGGAAAGGTCAAAACATTTTCACTTTTGTGGCCTAGTACTGCCGTTTGAAAAAGGGCAAACGGACGTGCCAGGGGAGGGTACCAATACGAATGTGACCAATGGGCCAGTGTTGCCTGTACCTTTGTACAGTATATTCTCCCCATTGCGAGTGGGGACGGACTTGCAAGACCCACAGGCAATACTGAGGTGTCCTCATGGTGATTGCAACGCTGGTTCTGCTGTGCTCCATCCCGCAGATGGACGATACGGCGAAAGTGGTTAACGACACGCCCGCAGTGGTTTCCGAAAGCGCGACGAAAGATTCCACGCTGGTTGCTTCCGCCCTGCCTTCCGCGCCAGTACGCAAAGTGAAAGCCGATGTGGAGCCGATCACTCCGAATGCGGCGGCGCAGCCTTTTCTGCCAGCGAAACCGGTGTTTACGCGACCGCGCGAAACGCCGGGGCAAAGGAAGATTTGGTATGGGCTGGTGATCGCCGGACATAGCGGAGCAGCGTTTGACGCGTGGTCCACGCACCGGGCAGTGGCCGGCGGATACGGCCAGGAATCCAACCCGTTTCTGAGGCCGTTTGCTGGTTCGAACGCAATTTATGCGGCGACGCAAGCAAGCCCGGCGTTTATGGACTATCTGGGCAAAAAAATGATGGTAAACGAGCGTGGCTGGGTTCGAAAGATGTGGTGGCTGCCGCAGGTGGCAGGTGCGAGCTTCTCGTTTGCATCCGGCGCACACAACGTGGGCGTGGTGCACTAAGAGTTCCCTCAAATCCCCCAACAAAAAGCGCCCCGACCCAGTCGGGGCGCTTTTGTTTTTGGCGGGCGCGGGCGTAGGCCGCGCGCTAGCGTTCCAGACTATTTTCCGACGACGACGATGACGAAGGAGCCCGGCTTCATTTTGCCGCGGCGTTCGCCGGGAGCAGGCGGATCGAAGTCAGCGGCAGGAAGAAAGATGTTGTGAGTTTTGAGGTCGAGCCCCATGGTGCGGGCGCTGCGTTTGGTAGGGACACTTTCGACGACGGCAAATTTGTCTGGAGAATCCTCGTGGATGACCGTAAGATTGCCGTCGCCGCAGGAGGCGAACGCATAGCCGGTCGAAGGATCGAAGCCGGCGGCATCGGGGCCTTCACAAATTGTGGGCGTGGCCACAACTTTGCCGGTATCCGCGTTCACCACGGCCATCACTTTTTCGTCGCAGACGGAAAAGAGACGGCGGTTGGCGACGTCCATGGCAAGGCCGGAAGGCGATTTGCAAGGAGCGAGCGGCCAGTGGTGGAGCTCCTTAAGGCTTGCTGCATCGAGATGATAGAGGTCGGAAGTGTCCTCGTTGTTGACGTAGATGGTGCCCTTGCCGTCAGCGGCGGCGAATTCCGGCTTGCCATTCAGGGGGATTGTGCCGACAACGGTGCCGTCCGCCGCGTTGATGGCGGTGGCGTTCTTGCCGCGGCCATTGAAGGTGAAGACGCGCTTGGTGACGGGTTCGTAAAGGATGGCGTCGGGGTTGACGTCGGTTTTCACATTGCCGATGGCTTTTAACGTTTTGAGATCGAAAATCGTGACATCGTTCGAACGGCCGTTGCTGGTGAAACCGCGGCCGAGGTCAGAGGCGATGGCGATGCCATGGACGCCCTGAGTGTCTGGGACGTCGCCGACGACGGCGTAGGTATCCGCATCGAGAACCATGGTGTGAGTGCCGCGCGAGACGTAGACGCGGCGGGCGTCACTGTCCACGTAGACATAGTCCCAGCCACCTTCGCCGCCGACGGGGACGGTCTTGATGACGTGATAGCCGGATCCGGCCGGAGCCGGCGTTGCAGCGTGCGAGAAGGCCACAGCAGAAAAGATAATGCCAACGGCGAGTGCACCGAGAATCGTGAAAGGCGTAAAGCGTTTGCGCATAGTTTTTTCTCTCTTTGAGTTTCTGTCGTTTGGTTGAGCCTGGGTCCAACTACGTATACAGCGCCGAACATAAACGCAGCATAAATGCGAGGGGCTGGGCGACTACTTCGATTTGTGCTGTTCGAACCAGCCGGCAATATACAGCATTTTGGCGACGTGGTGGCTGGGGCGGCGGCTGATGCCGTGAGGTTCTTCAGGAACACGTACGAGAACGGTATCCACGTTCAGGAGTTTGAGCGCTTCGTAGAATTGCTCGGCTTCGGAAATGGGAGTGCGATAGTCGGCCTCACCGGTCATGACTAGTGTAGGAGTTTTGACTTTGGCGACGAGATTGGTGAGGGAGCGCTGCATGTAATTGTCGGTGTTGTCCCAGGGAAGACCGGGGAACCAGTATTTGGTAATGAAAGGAATGTCGGAGGTGAGAGCGAAGCTGTACCAATTGATGACCGGGTAGAGCGAAGCAGCAGCGCGGAAACGGTCAGTGTGCTCGATGGTCCAGCAGGTGAGCACACCGCCGCCGCTTCCGCCGGTGACGAAGAGATTGTTGGTGTCGATGTAGCCCTTGGCGATGACCGCGTCGACGCCGCTGTTGAGGTCGTAGAAATCGTCGCCGGGATAGGCGTGATGGATGAGATTGGCAAAATCCTCGCCGTAGCTAGTGCTTCCGCGGGGGTTTACGTAGAGAACCACGTAGCCTCTGGAGGCGAGCACCTGTTTTTCAAGATCGAAACGGTCACCGTAGTCGGCGAAAGGACCGCCGTGAATTTCAAGAACAAGAGGATATTTCTTGGAAGCATCGAAATCCGGCGGATGAACGATCCAGCCCTGGATCTTGCGATTGTCTCTGGATGATTCGAACGTGAACTCTTCGACATGGCCGGGCTTTTTTTGCGCGAGCAATTCCTGATTCAGAGAGGTCAGGACTTTCATGGCGCCCATGTTGGAGATGGCGATGTCGCCGGGAGTGTCCGGACGACCGTAAGTGAGGGCGATCATTCCGGCGTGAGAGAGGGAAAACGTGCCGCTGCCTCCAGCGCCCGTGGTGGAAGCAAGGTGGTCGGCAATTTTCTTGAAAGCGCCGTCAGCGGAATAGAAACCGATCTTGGAATCGCCTTCGCTATCGTATCGGACATAAACGCCGCTGTTGTCGGACGCCCATTGCGGATCCTGGACATCGCGGTCGAGCTTGTCGGAAAGGGAATGGGAATTGGTGCCGTCGCGATTCATGAGGTAAAGCTTGGTGGTTTGATGGCCTTGGTAGCGATCGTCGTAGCCGGTGTAGGCAATGAGCTTGCCATTCGGAGAGACGGCGGGAGAATTATCGGGGCCTTTGCGAGCGGTCAGAGGACGAAGCGAGCCGTCAGCCACGCTGAACTCGTAAACTTCGGTGTCTTGATATTCGTGATCGGATTCGGGATGGCGGTTAACGGAGGCGATCAAGTACTTGCCATCAGGCGTCCAGGAAGCGCGATTGGGGCCGAACTCGTTTCCGCCATTCGGAAAATTGCCGTTGGTGACCTGGCGCGGGGCGCCGCCTTCGCTGTCAACGACGAAGAGTTGCATGTAGCCAGGTTTGAGATAACCGGAACCGTTAAAACGATAGACCAAACGATCGTAGGCGTTGGGAGGATCGGCCCACTTTGCGCCGGAAGGCGGAGAGGGCAGATCGGCGATGTGCGGACCTTTTCCGAGAACGAGAGAGGAGAAGGAGAGCATCTTCCCGTCAGGCGACCAGGCGATTGAGTCAGGAGCTTGCTCGAGATTGGTGATGCGCGCTGTCTGGCCGGTATCCATCCAGCGAATGTAGATTTGCTGCTTGCCGTCGGCGTCGGAAAGATAGGCCAGGCGCAGGCCGTCGGGCGACCAATGGGGAGAAGAGTCACTACGATTTCCGGTCGTGAGCGGGCGATGGTCGGTTCCATCGGAATTGATGATCCAGAGATTCGAGTAGCGCTTGTCGGTCATGGGGTCGGCAAAACGGCGCACGTAGACGATTCTTTTTCCGTCGGGGGCGATCTGCGGGTCAGTGGGAAGCTGTATCTGGAACACGTCCATGGCGGTGAGTTTGTGAGAAGCCTCTTGCGCCCGAAGGGCAGGGCTCGACGCAAGAATCAGAGTTGCAGCAGCCACAATGGCGGCGATGCGCGCTTTGGGTGTCATGGGAAAGAGCCTCCTGGCGTGGGCGAGTTAACAACGCGAATGGCGCTGTGTCAAGATGATGGTCGGCGGTTGGGAAGCGAGCCGGAGGATTCGTTGACACTTTCGTGAGCCTCAATAGACTGGCTTCAGTCATCGAAGGAACCGTTCCTGCCTGTCCGGATCCCCGGTAGCTCAACGGTAGAGCATTCGGTTGTTAGCTACACGGCCGGACAGTATAAGCCTTGTTTTGGCGTCCGTTAACTACCAAGCTATGTTCTACCCAGGTATAGGTCCGCAGTCTTGAACAATTGACTTGAAGGAAGTCAGAAGGCTTCGTCCGTAACCTATTGACACTAAGTTATTTAACATGAAATGAAGCATAATATACTTGTATTTACACAGCAAAATAGACTTGTAGTTACACAGCATAATATACTTGCATTAGCATGGCGCAATTGACTTGTATCCGCGCAGCACTATATACTTGTATTTACCCGCCACAATAAACTTGTAATGACCTATGAAGGAAGGGAGACTCCATGCCCTCGCCAAACGAAAAACTAGCTGAATCCCTCGACGTTCTCGAGGCACTCCAGCAAGGCAACCGGCGTGTGTTCCGTTCCGACGACCTGAGCCGGGTTCACCGCGAACGCCTGGTGGAGAACGGCTTCCTGCAAGAAGTCATGAAGGGCTGGCTGATCTCTTCAAGCCCCGACTCAGAGGCCGGCGAGAGCACCCCGTGGCATGCGTCGTTCTGGGAATTCTGCGCACGCTACTGCGACGAGCGCTTTGGCGAACAATGGCACCTGTCGCCAGAGCAGTCCCTTTTTTTGCACGGCGAGAGAACGGTGATCCCGGATCAACTGGTGGTGCATAGCCCGAAAGCGACGAATAACGATATCAACCTTCTGTTCGGCACAACGCTTTACGATCTGAAAGTTGCGGAAATGCCAGCGACCGCGGCTCTCACGGTCAGGGACGGATTGCGTCTGTTTTCGCCGGCGGCGGCGCTGGTACGCGTGCCGGAATCATTTTTTCAGATGTATCCCGTCGAGACGCAAGTGGTGATGGCGAGCCTTGCTGACGCCTCGGACGTGCTTCGGTTTCTCCTGAACGGCGGCCATTCCGCGAAGGCCGGTTATCTTGCCAAAGCCTTTCGCCAAACTGGGCGCGGCGACCTGGCGGACGAGATTCTCCGCGCGATGAAGGGCGCCGGATACGATGTGCGAGAGAGCAGTCCATTTGAAGCCAAACACATACATATATTCGCCAGGCTGGGCCGTCCCGCCACTCCGATTGTGGGCCGCATTGAGATGCTTTGGGAATCGATGCGTGGCAAGGTCCTCGCGGCGTTCCCCAAAGCGCCGGGCCTTCCGACAGACGAGGAAGCGTATCTTCACTTCGTCAGCGAAATCTATCGGACCGACGCCTACCACTCATTGTCCATTGAAGGCTACTCAGTCACGCCTGCCCTGGTTGAGAGAGTGCGGCAGGGCGGTTGGGACCCCCAGCATGACGCTGGTGATCGCAGAAATCGCGATGCCCTCGCGGCGCGGGGATACTGGCAAGCGTTCCAGTTGGTGAAAAAAGGAGTAGAGAAAGTGATCGGCGGTGAGAACCCCGCCGCGCTCGTGCGTGCTGTTCACAACGACTGGTATCGCGAATTGTTCCAGCCCTCTGTTACGGCGGGCCTGATCGAAGCGGGGACATTGGCCGGATACAGGAACATACCCGTGTTTCTGCGAGGATCGCGCTACGTTCCACCGAGGTGGGAGGCATTGCGCGACGCCATGCCGGCGTTCTTCGACCTTCTGGAAAAAGAACCCGAGCCTTCGGCGCGCGCGGTGTTGGGACACTGGCTCTTCGGTTATATCCACCCCTACCCGGATGGGAACGGCCGCATGGCGCGCTTTCTGATGAATGTCATGCTGGCCTCAGGCGGCTATCCTTGGACGGTGATTCGCATCAGGGATCGCAAGCCTTATCTGGGCGCCCTGGACCGCGCCAGCACCGGTATGGACATCCATCCGTTCGCAACTTTTATCGTCCACCGCGTGCAATGGCGCCTTGAACCGCACGACCTGACATTTCCTGCGCCCCAAGAGATTTTTGTTTTGGAGCGCGACATTGTCTTTTTTTACGGGCAAGATGGCGAAGCGTGGGTGCGGTGCGCCATCAGCGGGGAAGCCCTGGACCATCACTTCCATGGAGACAGTAAGGACAAACTCGAAGTGTTCAGAGCAAACCGCCAGCCCATCGAGCAGGAGGTACGGCGGAAATATATTGCTGGGGACACAGAAGTGGATGGTTCTATTCTCATTCGCTTGGACGATCTACCAGAAGTCAAAACCGTCGCTTGAAAACGGCCTGCAACTATCACAAAATGGGAATGATCCCCGGTAGCTCAACGGTAGAGCATTCGGCTGTTAACAAACTTTAAAACCGTTGAATCGGCACCGCTTATACCGAAAAAACGCCGGTTTAGCGGCCCTTCGTTGGAACCAAGTTGGAACCAGACTACTGGGGTGAACCCCTACAATGAGAGAGTTTTGTCGTGCACACCTTGCGAAGCGAGGATTACTTCCGGATTGCTACAATCCGGGAGTCGGTCCGTCAATGACCGCAAGCGCGTTTCACAGGACTAATGTTGGGTTCGGTAAACATTGGTCGCTGAGCGCATTGGCCTGAAGGCAACAGTTGAGCCAAGGGTCGCTTAGCCGGAAATGCGATTATTCGGCCAAGCGACGAGAAGCCCGTTCTAACTAAGCCTCCGCCGCCAGCCTTAGCTGTATCTCGCGCATGACGATAATCAAAACTTCAACTTCTTATTTCGCCTGCGCTAGCCCCGCAACAACTGCGGCAACTTTATCGAGGATCTGATTCCAGCCCTCGAGTTGCCCGCTGTTCTTTGCGTCTTCCATGGTTTCATTGCCAATCATGGTGAGTTTCGTCTGGCCGTTCCCAAAATCCTCAAAAATAACCACGTCGCGC